>Ga0172371_10000508_pt1 | contig 60180 bp, 51 predicted proteins | sample Lak12m_FD_114543 | JGI IMG/M metagenome (GOLD analysis project Ga0172371, IMG submission 114543) | Freshwater microbial communities from Kabuno Bay, South-Kivu, Congo - kab_022012_12m | ecosystem: Environmental > Aquatic > Freshwater > Lake | place: Democratic Republic of the Congo: South-Kivu... | reverse complement strand
TCCAGGGTCTCCTTCTCCACGTCAGACAGCACGATATCCGGTGTCGGTCGTCCGATACGTCCCATGGCGCCTCCCATCCTCGCATCTGCGGAGAGGGTTCGCCATGGACATGTCTATTCCTATCAACTAGCAACTCAGGACACTAGGCCCCCGCGCTCGGGCTCATGATCGCCCGAAGTCGTCCTCCAGGCGTTCGATGTCGTCCTCGCCGAAGTAGTCTCCCCGCTGCACCTCGATGAAGGTCATGGGTTCCGGTCCGGGGTTTGCGACCCGGTGGGCGGCGCCCATGGGGATATCGACCGACTCTCCCGCTCCGAGGGCCAGCTCTTCACCGTCTCGGGTCACCACAGCCCGACCGGAGACCACATGCCAATGCTCAAGACGGCGCCGATGCCGCTGCAGACTCAGCCGCTTGCCCGGTAGCACCACGATGCGCTTGGTCTTGTGATCGGGCTCGTCTTCGAGCACCTTGTAGTAGCCCCAGGGCCGATGGTCGTCACGCGCGGTCTTCTCCAGTACTTTCCTGTATACCGCCAAGTAGCCGTCGACCATCTTCTCGACGCTGAAGCGCTCTTCCACGTGGCGGAGACAGGCGCCTCGGTCGAGGTCGGCCACGGCGCCGGGACTGTCCGCGGGCCCGATGACGGCCACCGCTTCGTCCACGGAATCCACCAGGAGTCCAGACACACCGTCGGCTATTTGCTCGCGCATGCTGCCCCGCTCGAAAGCCACCACCGGCGTGCCGCAGGCCATGGCCTCCACCACGGAAAGGCCGAAGGGCTCGTCGACCGCGATGGGGTACAGAAGGGCCAGCGCGCCGCCCAGCAGCTCGTCTCGGCGGGCGGGATCGGCGGGTCCCACGTACGTCACCCGGTCGCCGTCCAGGTGGGGTTCCACCTGGGTGCGGAAGTAGTCCTCGTCCTGGATGACGCCGGCCAGGATCAGCTTCCGGTCGGCCAGTTGGGCTATCTGGATGGCCTCATAGGCACCCTTGTCCGGGTGGATGCGGCCGAAGAACAGGAGGTACTCACCCGGGTCCGGCCGGAAGGTGAAGCCCGATAGGTCGATGCCGTGGTAGACCGTGGCCGCGTAGCGCAGGCCGGGAGCCCGGTCGGCGTCGCTGATGGCCACATAGTGGGCCGTCTGGTCGTACTTTCGGTACACGGGCAGGATACGTTCCGACGAGAAACCGTGGATGGTCGCAACCACAGGGGTGTTCGTGAGCCGGGAGTACGTGAGAGGCAGGAAGTCGAAGAGGTTGTGGATGAGGTCGAACTCCTCCGCCCGCTCGAAGATCTCTGAGATGTGTAACCCTTCCCTTACCTGGGCGTCGAGGGTGCGGTCTTCCTCGCAGCGGGGAGGGGAGACGGCCTGCAGGTGGGCGGTGGTCAGGGAGTCCGCGGTGGCGAACACCGTGACGTCGACTCCGCGGCGGACGAGTCCCCCGGTGAGGAGCGATACCACCTGCTCCCAGCGACCGTAATGGCGGGGCGGTGTCCGCCAGGCGAGAGGAGCGAGCATAGCGATGCGCACGGCTCAGGCCTTCCCGGCTGCGTCGTCGCCCTTCGATCGGGGGTCCTCCGGCTCTGATTGGCTCTTTGCCATGGCGGCGGCCATGTCGGCTGATTGCGACCGCAGCGCCGCCGTCGCCGATTCGAGTTTCCGCAGCCGCGACGATCGACGCAGCTTGCCCGGCAGCATCACCGCGATTCCCAGCAGCAGGCCCACGGCGGTCGAGACCAGGATGATCGGCAGGAGCGACACGGTCGATGAGAACGTAAGGAATGCTACCTCAGTCGAGCCAGGGTTTTGCACGGCGAAGATGAGGAGGACAATCAGTATGATCACCATGACGGCCAAAAAGACGCGCAAGTGCACCCTCTCTCGATCGTGCCCGCGGATCGTGTGCGAATACCCTTGATCCCGGGGGCCGAAACTCGCGCGCGGTCGCACCGACTCGCGGGTCAGCAGCCGCGCCCTCGGACCAATCGCAGGATGAGGAGTAGCACAACCGCTCCCAGGCCGGCGACCAAGCCTGCCAGGCCACCGAAGAGAATCCACGCGAGAGTGCCTATGGTCCAGCCTCCTTGGCTGAATCGTGCCGCGTTTTCGGGCACGTGCGCTTGTTGCTCTGAGTGCGTTCCAGCGTCCACCGAATAGCCGGGCCTGAACCGCGACCTCAGATATTCTAGGGGGGCATATCGGCTCTTCATTCGACCGTTTGAGGCCTTCGTTTTCGGGGCTCGCGACCGTTGTAGAATCCCTGACCGCTCTTGCCGGCATGCTTGGCCGCGCAGTGCGTACGGAAGTGCATGGCCGACGTGTTGTACCACATGAAGAAGGGCTTCCCCTCCTTGTGCTTTCTGTCGATGAAGTCGAGGGCGTGCTCGGTGACCTCTTCATCGATGGTCTCCATGCGCTTCTTGGTGAGCGGGCCGGTGTCCTCGATCTTCTGCCCGCCCTTGCCGTCGGCCCAAGCATGCAGCACGCCTCGGGGCCCGAAGCGCTGCTTGAAGGCCGGATCCTTCGGATAATCCACGTCTTCCGGTTCCTCTTCGGCGTTCAGGTGGTAGAGATTGCCGAAGAACTCGTCGAAGCCGTGAAGGGTCGGCAGGAACTCGTCCTTGTCGCCGAGATGGTTCTTGCCGAACTGCCCCGTTGCGTACCCCAAGGGCTGAAGGAGTTCCGCTATGGTCGGGTCCTCCGCCTGCAGGCCGACGTCAGCTCCGGGCATGCCGACCTTGGTCAGGCCCGTGCGTATCGGGTTCTGGCCGGTTATGAAGGCCGCGCGCCCGGCCGTGCAGCTCTGCTGACCGTAGTAGTCGGTGAAGGCGATTCCTTCGTTCGCGATGCGGTCGATGTTGGGGGTTCGGTAGCCCATCTGCCCACGGCTGTTGTAACTGATGTTCCACCAGCCGATGTCATCACCCCATAGAACGAGGATGTTGGGTTGCTTCTCAACCACAGTCGTTCCTCTCGTTTCGGCAGTCACCAAGACCCGGCGGCCCGGGGCTCAGTCGGTCCGGCAGTGTTACCCGATCGCAGGGTGCGGTAATCGTCCCGGCGGGCATGGGACGTCAAGCCTCGTGCTCCCGGACAAGGCGCTCGATCTCCGACACCTGTGACCAAGATCAGGACACCCGCGACGCGTCCCGCGTCCGGCGTTCGGGAGCGGTCGCCGTAGCCCAGGGTCGAGATAGGCACCGTGATGTACCAGATGCCTTCCAGAGCGCGTTCATGGCCGAGAGGACGCCCGTAGCCGGTGTTCTTCAGCTCGGCGGGTGGCGATGTTCACGCAGTGGCGGCGGCCCAGTGCTTGAGATTGCGGTATATGGATGCCGCGCCGACCAGTTCCTGCTCGACCAGATCCAATTCCGCCGGGTACAGGAGGAACGGCCGACTCTGTTCCCCGCCGAGGCCGCCGTGGTTGCCTACGAGTTCCTCGAAGGCCGCATTCTGGTCTTCTTCGGGCCAGTAGGTACTCATGACCAGGATGTCCGGGCAGGTCGGGAAACCGTGGGTGCGGAGCAAGTGATGACCGGGCGACGATCCGTAGACGGCCAGGGGGTCCTCGCCCTCCACTCGGTCGCTGTCCACGTAGTGACGTCCGCCGCCACCGATCGCCACGGGTCCGTTCTTCTCGGTAGCCACCATTACAAAACCGATGCCTGGGTGACCCGTCAAGCCGCCGATCAGCCCCGGGTAGTCGCGCTCCATCTCCTCCAGGGTCACGCGGTGCGGGACCTTGCAGAACGAGATCAACCCGGTGTTGCCCGAGGCCAGGACCACCAGGTCGGTCGTGTCGGCCGGGGGCGCCCCGTCCTTCGCCAGCTTGCGCCTGACCGCCCTGCCGATCCGCCCGCGGGCGAACCCGGATTCCTCCAGGGCGGAGTCGACAGTGGACACGTGTTCCCAGTCGCTCTGGCCTTCCGAGACACCGGCCCCCGCCCCTTCGGTCGCATAGGTGCTGGCGCCGCCTACCGTCGCCCTCTCTGCAAGCAGGGCCTGCACGTGGGATTCCAGGGTGAGCCCGTATCTCTGGAGAAACGTGGCCCCCTGGGTCTGCCCGTGGTCGGAGAGGACCACGAACCGGTAGTCACGGGCGGCCATCTGCGCCGAGGCCTCGAGCTTCTTGAAGCGGGAATCGAGTTTCCTGAGCACGCTGAGGGCGTCGTGCCGGTCGAGTCCCGAATGGTGGGCCACTTCGTCGTAGCCGGCGAGGGTGGCATAGCAGAAGGGTACGCCGGAGAGCATGTCGCCCTCAACCGTGTACAGACTAAAGTCGCGCAGGGCCACGGTCATGCCGGCACGCACGAGAGAGTACTGGAAGCGCCGGTTGATACGCGGCTCCTCCTTGCGGAGGCGCTGCAACCACTTGGCGCCGGTCTCCAGGATGATCTCCCATCCGACCAAGAGGAGCGTGCGGGTGAAGTTCGTGGGCGAGAAGAAGAAGGAGCGATAGCTCTCCACCCTCTCCTCACGAATGCGGCTCGCTACCAGCATCACCTGGTCGGCATCGCCGGAGAGCATGCTGGCCCGGGCCGTGCCGCCGTGAGCCAGGAGTCCGTCGCCGTCGGACAGGGAGTTCTCAAGGCCCGCGACATCGCGGGGTTTGCTGGACACCACCACCCGTCCCAGACTCTTGTCGAACCAGCGGAATGCTGGGATGCCCGTGTTGTTGCCGTGCAGGATTCCGGCTTGGGAGGCGCTGGTCTGCGATGAGAGGTCGCACTCCCAGCCCACCAGCGTGTGCGATCCGGACTCGAGCCAGCGCTTCAGGGTCGGTGCCTTGCCGCCGGCCATCGCCCGTAGCAGGGCGTCATGCGACAGTCCGTCGATCTCGAGGAAGACGACCCCCGGTTTACCTTTGATGGTGGAGTCGAGCGTGCGACCTCGCATGCGTCGCTGGAGCTTCCTCCAGAGCTGGACGTCGCCGAAGGGGATGAGCCCCAGTAGTATCGTCTCGAGGACGCTCACGACCACCGAGTACAGGATGGCCCAGCCTAGGTTATCCACCTCGAGACTGGGCGATATCCACGCGACCACTACGACGATGAAGCCGTTCACTACAAGAGCCGCCAAGCCGGCCGTCCAGACAGCCACTTTCAGGAAGAATCGGATGAAGATCGACCAGATGACCAGGGTCACAACGAGCATCGTGAGGGCGAGGCTCCCGGGCGTGCCGACCCCGGTCACATCGACGCCGGGGACGATCTCAGCGGCGACCCGCAGGATCACGGAGAACAGGAGCAGGATGGCGACGAGCCGAAGGACGGCCAGCGCTATCTGCAACCAGAGAGGGCGGGGAGGTCTCCCACCAGACGCTTGGCTCGAGGTCTGAGCGCCCTGGGGTGGTCGGTTCGGCGTCGGTGAGGGGTTCACATCCATGCCGCCCATGGTACCAAACCGCTGTCATATGCAATGGGTTGGCACATTACCTCAGGAGTAACCTCCACACACCGGCGGCCACCCACACCGCGGTACAGCCCTACGGTAGGGTCTATTCACGCGGAGCCATTCCTGGGTCGGCCGCTGCTTCCTCTGAGTCGCTCGGCAACGACAGCGAGGCACCGGGCGGGATGACGTGTACCTTCACGTTCGGGGCCAGTCGTGCCGCATGCTGGGCGAACTCCTCGGGGGGGCCCGTCAGGAACTCGGGCTTGAGATGATGTACGCCCTGAGGCAGGAGTGAGCCCCAATGTATGGGCACCGCTGCCCGTGGTCGCAGCATGGTGAGCGCCCGCGCCGCGTCCCGGGGGTTCAGGTGGTCCTCGGTCATGCGGCCCCATCCCCAGACCGGTAGCAGGGCCACGTCGATGTGGCCCGAGATGGTCCGCATGCCTTGGAAGAGAGACGTGTCGCCGGCGAAGTATACCTGCCGGCTCCCCGTCACTAGGAAGCCTACGGCGCCTGCCGGTGCACCCCACGGATAGCGGCGCCCGTCATGCTCGGCATGGGTGGCCCTGACGTTGAGGGCGCCTATCGTGACCGATTGCCCCGCAGCCATCTCGACTACGTGATGGAGGTGGTAGCGGCGCAAGACGTCGCGGCCGCCCTCGGGAACAAGGAAGGGGGTCTCAGGCGGTATGAGCCACAGGGAGGCCGGGTTGAGGTGATCGAGGTGAAAGTGGGACACCACGACGGCGTCGAGCGACGGCAGTATCGACAGGTCGAGATCGGGCGCGTGTCGACGTAATGCCTGGAACTGGTAGCGCAGGACCGGGTCGGTAAGGATCCTCGTTCCATCCATATCGATGAGAACGGTCGCGTGGCCCACGTATGTGAGCACGAGTTGTCCCAAGCCCGAGAGGGCCGATCGGCGCATCCTGAGGTGGGCAGGCCTGGGAGGCTGGGAGTCCACCCGGAGGGTGGCCGCGCGGTTGTGGTACTCACGAGCATTCTCGGCCGACCACTGCGAGGGAGTCTGGCTGAAGCGTGTCCTCCAAGATTTTCCGCTCTCAGTCAACCCCGTTATAGGCCTGAGGCTTCCATGTCGGCTCGGACGTCGATCATCGCCTGTTGGCTCACGGTACTGATGCCTCGATACGGAGGGAAGAGACGAGAAGGCCCGTGGTGACGGTTCGTGAGCCCATCGCGGCGGCGGCTACTCGGTGCGGGCGATTCCACGTGGAGGCTCCTTCCTAGCCGTGCCGTCTCGGGCGCTTCTGATGGTACCTCAATCTGTGGCCGTCTCGCCGGCCGTCGCTTTTAGGGTCTTATCGCGTAGATTCATGATCAGGACGTACACGCTCACCGCCAACACCCATGCCGGGAAGACGAAGCTCACGAACAGGGAGTACCCGATGCTCAGCAACAGGGTCAGTGCGAGCACGTACGTGACGATTGCCCAGCCGCGATGCATCAAACCGGTTCGCATCCAGATGGTGCCCAGGGAGATCATGAATACGCCTGCCATGCGTATGGCGTAGACATTGACGATGTCATACATCACCGCTCGGCTGTATCCGTACAAGTTACTGTCTGCCGCGAGGCTCGGGTTGTTCGCGTAGGTCCTGAGCAGCCCACCCGCGAGGGCTGCGGCGGCGAACGTCATGGCCAGAAACAGCAGACCACTCCCCAAGAACACGGTTGCGAACAAGCGGTCCTCCAGGTCACCGAATCGGTCGCGGAGCACGCCGATGAACCACAGGAAGGCGATGCCGGCAAAAGGCACCAGGTTCAGCGCCAGGGCAACCGACCTCGAATTGGTCCCGAGCCAAGCGTTGTCGGCCGTCGGATCGGCGGGGATCGAAATGCGGATAAGCGCCAAGGCGGTCCCGTACAAGAGGGCGAAGAGTATGCCGGCGACGGCCGCGGAACGCGGTGTCTTGAGCGTCCTCCGGGTCGACGCGACACGCGTTTCAGCCCCGGCATCTCACTTTCTTGACGTATGTGTTCAGAACTCAGTTGCGCCGCGGCATGCTCATTGTGCGACGCCCCTTCATTCCCAGACCTGCCTTCGACCGAAACATGGTCTCGGTCATTGCGCGTACTCGGCGAAGCCGCGGGTGACATGGTAGATCGCCCGGTCGAAGAAGGAGTTCACCAGGAAGCTGAGTTCCAAGAGCTGGTACGCGTCCACCGGCGTCTCGAAGGCGCCCAACGTGCGGCTGAAGCGCCAGACGTGAAGCTTGAGCAGCGAGATGGAGCTCAGCACTTCGTACAGTTGGCATCCTTCTGCGGCGCGCCGGGCTCCCAAAGCTCGGTAGAACGTGCTCACTTCCTCGGCGGCGGCGTCGCCCCGCATCCACGCGTCGAGACGGGAGAGTGCCGTGTGGGCAGTCTCGCGCATCGCCTCGGGATCCAGGCGCCGGTAGCATAGGGTCGTGGGGCTGGTGAGCATCTCGTCGAACCAGGCCTGGGCGATGTCCGCCGAGTGCTCCTCGATCACGCGGATCGCCGGAGTGGACAACAGGGGTACGTCCTGCCCGCGCTGGACGGCGCGGAACGAATCCTGGATTCGCCACTCGTCCCGGTGCAGTGCGACGCAGGCCGAGATGGCCTGCTGGTTCGAGCGAAAGGCGAGGGGAGGGAGGGCATCGAGGGAGAAGTAGCGTACGTCCTCGGCGTCATCACCCGCGCGCTCGGCGCCTCCGGTCTTGATCACCTCGAAGCTGATGATCAGCAGATCGCCGTAGAACTCGCTGGGATACGAGTCGGCATGGAGGAGCGTCACCGCCTCCCCTGTTATGCCCGCCTCTTCTTCCAGCTCGCGGGCGGCGGCTTCGCGGATGGATTCGTTGACCTCGGCGAACCCCATCGGCAGGCACCACATGCCTTGATGGGGTTCCCCGGCGCGTTTGACCAGAAGGACCTCGCGCGCTGCGTTCAACACCACGTTGGCCGCCACCGGAAGGGGGTTGTGATAGTACACGTAGCCACACGACGGGCAGGTCTCGCGGACACGCCCCTCTTCCCGGCGCAACTCGACCGTCCCGCCGCACTGTGCGCAGAAGCGAGCGGTCATCATATGTGCCTCCGCCGCCGCCCTATCCCCGTGCCGTGATCCAGTCGGCAAGTGCCGGGGCCAGTACGCTCTGCGAGCGGCCGCTCACATAGATGCCGATGTGCCCGCCGGGGAAAGCCATGGTGGTGAAATCCTCCGAGCCCACGTACTTCTCGAGCGCCTTGGACGATGACGGAGGCACCAGATGGTCTTCGGTAGCGTAGATGTTCAGCATCGGTATGGTGATGTTCTTCAGGTTCACGGTCCGACCGTTCAGCTCCACCTCTCCTTTGATCAGCTTATTCTGCTGATAGAAGTCCTTGATGAACTGCCGAAACGCTTCTCCGGCTTGGTCGGGGCTGTCGAAGACCCACTTCTCCATGCGCAGGAAGCTGCGCAGGTGCTTGTCGCGATCGAGGATGTCCGCGAACCCCAGGTACTTCTGGGCGGTGAGCTGAAGCGGCTTGAGCATGAGGAAGCCGCCGTTCATGAAGTCGCCGGGCACGTTGCCGAGGGCATCGACCATAGCGTCTACGTCCAAGGGCTGGGCCCATATGTTCAGCAGTCCGTCGCGCACGTGGAAATCCACCGGCGTGACCGACGTGACAAGGTTCTTGACACGGTTGGGATGGAGGGATGTGTAGCAGAGGCTGAACGTACCCCCCTGGCAAATGCCGAAGACGTTTATCGCGTCCAGTCCGTGACGTTTCCGGATGACGTTGACGCAGTTGTCGATGTAGCCGTTGATGTAATCATCGAGCGTCAGGTACATGTCGCCGCGGTCCGGGTACCCCCAATCGATGATGTAGAGGTCGAGCCCAAGCCGCAGCAGGTTCTGCACCATGGAGCGGCCTTCCTGGATATCGACCATGTACGGCCGGTTCACCAGGGCGTAGACGATGATGACCGGGATCGGAAAGGGCTTCTCCACCATCGGCGTGTAATGGTAGAGGACCAGCTTGTCCTCGCGGTAGACCTCTTCCTTCGGCGTGGGGGCCACGTCGATCTCGTCGACCTCGGTCATCGTGTCGACCCCGCGGATGATCCGTGCGTTGAACTCGATGAGTTCGTGCAGGGCGTCCTCGGGGCGGATCTGGATGGGGAACACCTGCTACCTCCCCTCTCCCGGCGCTCCGGGTTTGGGCTTCTTCGCCGCGGGTGTCGTTTGTGGCTTTGCTCTCGTCACGGGCTTCCTCGCGGTCTTCGTCACGGTGGTCTTCGCGGCTGGTGTCCGCGACGCGACCGAAGACGCGGCCTCAGCCTTGGCCCGCGGCGCGGTCGGCGTCTCGGCCGACGCGGCAGCCTCTTGGGCTTCGGCCTCGGCCCGCGACGCGGTCAGCGTCTCGATCTGTTGCCGTGCGGCGGCCAGGTCGCGTTTCATGTAGCGCACCTCGACCCTAAGGTCGTAGAGGTGGCGGTGCACCTGGTCGACCTCGGTGCGAGTAGGCTGGCCCATAGCCTTCAGCAGCTCTTCCTCAAGTTCGCGCGACCGCATCTGGTACTGCATGGCCGCGTTTACCAACCGAGCCTGGAGTTCGGCGAAGCCATCGGTGGCGAAGAGCTCGCCGTACGCGGCTTCGCCCATGTCGATCCACAGGTCAAAGAGCTCTCGGAGAGTGGTCACCTTCTCCTCGCGCTCACCCTTCTCCACCAGTTCTCGCAGCATCTTTTCGTAGGTGTGAAACCCGGTGTTGGTCATCTCGTTCTGGAAATCGGTCGCGGCGCGGCGAACGGCCACCCATGCCTCGAACCCGCGCCATACGCGCTCGTTCATCTCCCGGCTGTAGCCGACGCTCGGGGCCGAGGCGTACCGGCCGAAGGTACCGTCGAACGCGTCCATGAAGGCCGTCTGGGCGCGGGCGAAGGCCTGTCGATCGCCCGCGGCTACGTCCGTAGAATCGAGTAGGCTGATCTGGATCGCTTCGGCCCACGGCCCCATGAACCGCTGGATCTCGGTCGCGTAGAGGCTCCAGAGTTCGGGGGAAGCCGACGCGACGGCGCCCATACCCTCCGCTGTGAACCACGGCGATCCCTGGAGCATGCCGTCACGTATCTCCGCGAGGTAGCGATGCAGAACTTCGGCCCAGTCTTCCCCGGCGTCGACCTTGGGGGCCACTACCTTCAGCGCGCCAAGTGACAGGTCAAGGAACTGAAGGAAGGCCTCCTCGCCGGAGAACATGCGGTCGATGACCTCTCCCGGCACCCCACTGGTGCCGCTCGTCCAGAGTCGCAGGGTCTTGCGGGCCATGTCTTGCCAGCGCTCTGGCCACTCGTTCCAGTATCCTGCCCACGGTTGCGCCGCGCCGCCGTCCTCACCCGCTCCTTCAGCTCCCGGTGCCGCGCCGGCTCCAAAGCGGCCGGCGGCTTCGAACCAACCGTTCCACAACTCCCGCTGGGCGTCCGCGTAGGATTGCCACAGGTCGAGAGATTGTTCTGTCCAATCACTCACGGACGTCTCCCTTCTTCGATCCTGCCGGCGCGACAGCGCTCAAGCGTTCTTCGGCGCGGCTTTCGTCGAGGTGTTCCTGCCGGCCTCAGCTGCGCTCCTAGCCCACTGCGCTTGGATCTCGGCGGACTTCCGGGTCAGCTCCTGCCACGCGTCGAACGATTCTCTGGCCATCTTTTGCCATTGGTCGTACCATTCTTTCCACGAGCCGGTGCCACCCTCAGCCTGCACCGCCTTCGCGACTCCGAACCAGCCCTCCCACAGCTTGGTCTGGAACGCGTTCCAGGCCTGCATCATCTCGTTGGTCTGAGTGGTCCAGGTGGCAGCCATGTTCTTCATCTGCTCAGTGGAGCCCGCGAACGCGCCGCCGAAGGGGTCGGCCTGCGACCAGCCGAGCTGGGTGTCGAGGGTCTTCTTTGCCAGAGATTGCCACGCGTCCATGGATTGCTGGGCCGACTCCTGCCACCGCGTGAACCAATCCCGCCAGGAGCCGCTTTCCATGTTCTTCATTTGGGCCGTCGCCTGCTCCGAGGTCTTCGAGGCCGCGTCTATCCAGCCTTCGTAGAACTTGCGCTGGGCCTCGGTCCATGAATTCATCATTCCCTGGACTTGATCGCTCCAGGGTGCCTGCTCTGCCATGGTACTCCTCCAATGTGTCCCAGTGTCGCCTACCGGCCGCCCGTGCCGCCGGTGCCTTCCGTGAACATGCGCGCCCATTCAGCCTGCGCCTCGAGGGCCCTCCTCGTGATCGTGTCCCACGTGTCTAGTGCTTCCGTTGCCTCGGCGTCGTAATCGCCGGCCGCGAGCAGCTCGCGGAGATGCGTGACCGTCTGCTCCGCTTCTTCGAGCCGGGCCCGCAGTTCCTCACAGCGCTGCACGGCCTCAAGATACCGCGACCGGGGGACGACCCCGAGTCCCGCCCACCACGCCTCCACCATACTCTGGAACTCCTGCACCGGCGGCGTTTCCACCGGCTTCGTGACGCCGGCGGCGCCCCCCGGCTGGGGCATCCACATCTGCATCCAGGCAGCCATCGCGTCGGGCGACAGCGGCCCTCGCCCCAGCAGTTGTATGGCCTCCTTCGCCTGCTCCGCACCGCGCACCGCGTCGGCGCTCAGCCGCAACCAGGCCTCGAGTTGTTTGGCATCCATCTCCATGTGCTCCGGCGGTTTCTGAGCCGTCACCGGCTCAGATTCGCAGCCCTCCGTCCACTTCTATGACTCTCCCGTTCACGTAGTCGTTCTCGATGACGAACCGCAGCGTGTGACTGATCTCGGCGGGGTCGCCCAGGCGGCCCCACGGTACCTGGGCGACGACCTTGTCGAGGATCTCCGGGCGGATCGCCTTGGTCATCTCCGTCGCGATATAGCCGGGGGCGATCGCCGCCGCCCGCACCTTGTAGCGGGCGAGTTCCTTGGCCCAGACGACGGTCATAGCCGCCACGCCGGCCTTTGTAGCCGTGTAGTTGGTCTGGCCGGGCGTGCCGTGCCGCGAGATCGAGGAGATGGAGACGATCAATCCGCCGGTGTTCTGCGTGACCATGTACGAGGCCGCCTCGCGCCCGCATAGGAAGACGCCTGTGAGGTTGACGTTGACGACCATCTGCCAGTTCGAGAGGGGCATCTTCTGCACCTGCCCGTCCTTCACCTTGACCAACAGGGCATCGCGGGTGACGCCCGCGTTATTGACGATCACGTCGATGCCGCCGTACTCCTCCACGAACCCGGCAAAGAGCCTCTCGACGCTCTGTTCGTCGGTCACGTCAGTTTCGGCGGTCCAGAGCGCACGGCCGGACGCGGCCGCTTCGTCGCGGGCGGCGAGCAGGCCGTCCCCGTCCATGTCACACACGCCTACCCGGGCTCCCAGGTCGATAAGGTCGAACGCGAAGCGCTTCCCTAAGCCCCGGGCTCCGCCGGTTACTAGGATCCTTGCACCTTCTGTCTTCATCGCACCTCCGCAGGATCGTTGGCCGACCACGCGGTGCCGCGCATACGCCCCGGGGGCCCGAGGATCGACGTGGGATTCCGCCGTGCCTCCCCGAATGGTCACCGCGTTCCGCGCACTCGGCAATCTGCCCAGAATCGAGTCGATGCATGCGAGAATAGCAGGAAACTGTACGACGTACAGGTCCGTTTGAGTGCACGAGCGGTCATTCGATGAGCAGCCCCGGCCGGGGTCTATGATACGCTGACGTTCCGCGCTGCTCGTCGGTCGGCCCCTGACGGTCCTCCGAGGGGTTGGTGGAGACCTGCATAGAACGAGCGCTCCATCGATATGCGCGGAGCGCGTGAGTCCTGAGATTGGGAGGCCCAGGATGGCGACGAACACGGACTACGAGAAGCTCCTTGAGCCCCACCATATCGGGTCGGTACGTACGCGCAATCGGATCGTCAAGACGGGTGCGTCCATGTGTTACTGGCACTCGGACCACGTACATATGAGCGAGAAGGCCAAAGCCTACTACGGGGCGTTGGCAAAGGGGGGTGTGGGCCTCCTGATAGTGGAAGCTCCCATCGTGGACTACCCGCTCGGGACACGATGGAAGGAGCGGTATCGCATCGACGATGACCGTTTTCTCCCGGGGTTGACCGAACTGGCTGAGGCCATTCATGCTCACGGCTGCCCTACGTTCCTGCAACTCTGGCACGACGGCCCCTGGCAGTCGCCGTTGTTCGCACCTCCGGCGATGTTCGACGGGCCGCCGGTCGGAGCGTCTCCGGTGAATCTGGACACGATGGGCGACTTCCACCGCGATAAACCCCGAGCGCTGACGATCCCCGAGATCGAAGACATCATAGACAAGTTCGCCGGTGCTGCAGTGCGGGCGCAGAAGGCAGGTTTCGACGGTGTCGATGTCAATGCAGCGAGCAGTCACCTCCTGCACAACTTCCTCTCTCCCTTCTGGAATCGGCGCCAGGACGAGTATGGAGGGAGCCTCGAGAACCGGGCCCGCTTCACGGTGGAGATCGTGCGCGAGATGAAAAAGCGGACCGGGCCGGACTTCGCGGTCACCGTGCTGATGAACGCCATCGAGTTCGGTCGGGCCTTTGACATCCCCGATGCCCGCTGCCTCACCCACGATCAGGCGTTGCAGCTCGGACGGCTGTTCCAGGACGCCGGCGCCGACGCGCTGCAGGTGCGGAATCATTGGTTGGGCTACCACGTGGGCGGGTTCTTCCCCGACTACCTCTTCTATCCTGAGCCGCCGATCCCGAAAGAACGTTTCCCCAAGGAGTACAACGCGCGCGACAACGGGGTCGCCGCCAACCTGCATCTAGCCGCCTCGATGAAGCGGAATGTATCGATACCGGTCATCATCGTGGGGAAACTCGACCCCGACATCGGCGAGAAGATCCTGCGCGACGGCGGGGCCGACTTCATCGCCATGACCAGGCGGCTGCAGGCGGACCCCGAGCTTCCCAACAAGATCGCCGCGGGCAGATCCCGAGACGTCGCCCCCTGCACGGCCTGCGGCACGTGTCTGGATCAGAGCATCAGCATGGAACGTCGCTGCCGCATCAATGCCGCCCTGGGGACGGAGCACTACTCCCTGGAGAAGGCCGACAAGCCGAAACGGGTGGTCGTGGTCGGCGGCGGACCTGCGGGGATGGAAGCCGCCCGCGTGGCGGCGCTGCGTGGCCACAGCGTGACACTCTACGAGAAGTCGCCCAAACTCGGCGGACTGATGCCTCTGGCCGCGCTGGTGAAAGGCCCCGAACCCGAGAATCTGCCCGAGATGGTGGACTATCTCGAGCGGCAGATACGACAGTTGGGCGTGCGGGTCGAGCTGGGTAGGGAAGCCGATGGCGCGCTGATAGCCGCAACGGGGGCCGATGTGGTGATCCTGGCGACCGGAGGGCAGCTGACCGTCCCGGAGGTGTCCGGCGTGGATGGGCCCAACGTGGTCACCACACCGATGCTCCATCGTAGGGTGAAGCCGTTCCTGCGCTTCCTCGGGCCGGGGAACCTGGACATGTTGACCAAGCACTATCTGCCCATGGGGAGGCGGGTAGTCGTCCTCGGGGGCGGGTTCCATGGGTGCGAAGTGGCGGAGTTCCTGGTAAAACGAGGGAGGAAGGTCACCATCATCGAGGCATCCGACACTATCGGCACGGGTGTGTTGGATTTCCGGCTGGGGCTCTTGCTGGACTGGTTCGCCAAAAAGGGCGTCGATCTTGTCACCAGGGCCGCCGACGTGGTGATCGATGGGAACGGCGTGAGCTACACGGCCCCGGATGGCTCGCGGCATGCGGTTGAAGCTGATACCGTCGTGCCGACATCACCCCTGACACCGAACACGGCTCTCTTCGAGAGTCTTCAGGGCAGCCTGCCCGAACTGTACGCCATCGGCGACTGCCGGGAGCCCGGCATGATTGTCGATGCCATCGCCGACGCGTATCGCGTAGCCGGACGACTGTGAGTAAGGGTCCGCAGGGAGAAAGGGAGGTCTCGTGAGCACGGAACAGCTGGAAGCCCGGGTCCGCGAGCTGGAAGGAATCGTGCACGATCTGGCAGCGAGAGTGCGTGTCGCCGAGGACATAGAAGAGATCAAACGCCTTCAGTGGCGCTATATCAACGCCCTTATGACCACCCGATGGGACGATGTGGTCGAGTGCTTTGCGGGAGACGCGCTGATCGATGTCTATCGGCACGAGCCGGTGTCCGGCAAGGCGGCGATCACCGCCTGGTTCAAAGACGAGCTCTCCAAGACGCACGCCGGAAAGGAGGGTGACATCGTTATCCATCCCCTCATCGACGTGCACGGCGACACGGCCAAAGGCAGCTGGTTGCTCTACATGATGTACTTCTATCCGCGCACCGGGCAGTCGCTCTTCTGGGTGCAGGGCTTCTATGACATGGACTACGTCCGCGAGAACGAGCGCTGGAAGATACAGGTCATGCGCTGGTCCGAGCGGCTGGGCCTGCCCGGCGGTGGCCCTCCGGAAGGGCTCTGGTAGGGCGTCCGGATAGTCTCTTGAGCAGACAGTCGCCGCGCGAAGGGGTATGGTTAGATTGAGCGGCGACGGTCCTTGACTCAGAAGGCGCTCTGCGCCGGAGAAGGCTGTCGACCGCCAGGGAAGACCGGACTGGAGGGGACATGGACAACATCTGGATGGCGCTCTTCTGGACGGGACCGATCGGCATCGGGGTGTTCCTCGCGGGGCTGGGCGTCTTGTTCTGGGGGATAGGCCAAGCGCGAGAGAAGAAAGAGTAGTCAGCGTGACAGGCAGGGTTGCCCGGGCGTCCGCGCCTGCTTCAGCTGGTAGCATCCAGCGTGGCGCTGCCTGATCGCAAAGCGGGCGGCGAGGCATCGTGAGGGGGGTTCGGGACATGAGCATTGTCGGAACGGTCGAGAGTCTGTGGCGCTATCCGGTCAAGAGCATGGCCGGTGAGGAAGTGGAGGCTGCCTTCCTGGGGTTCGCCGGCATCTACGGCGACCGGATCTTCGCCTTCAGGAGCGCCGCCAGTCCTAAGGGCTTCCCCTACCTGACGGGGCGTGAGCAACACCAGATGCTGCGGTATCACCCGCGGTACCGCCATCCCGACCTAGCGGCGCAGCCCCCCAACCTGCCTGACGTGGAGGCACTTGCACCCGGAGTGAACCTGACTCCCCTCTATGCCGAGCCGGCAGAGCTGACGGTGGATATCGAGACTCCCTCGGGGGAGACGCTCGCAATCGACGACCCGCGCTTGGCCGAGATGCTCGGGGCGGGCATTGATCCGGTGCCGGTCCTCGGGCTGGTGCAGACCGACCGGGCGTTGACCGACCTGCGCCCGGTCTCGCTCCTGTCCGTGCAGACCGTGCGGGCTCTTGGGGACGAGCTCGGCATGGCGATAGACCAGCGGCGGTTCCGGGCCAACATCTACGTGGACCTCGCCTCCTCGGGTGGCTTCGGTGAGGATGGGTTGGTCGGTCGGTCGTTGCGCATCGGCTCGAGGGCGGTGGTCTCGATCCTCGAGCGCGACCCGCGGTGCCCGATGATCACCCTCGACCCGGAGACCGGCGAAGCGGACCCTGGAGTCTTGCGCCAGGTGGGGAGCGCCCACGACGGCATGTTGGGTGTCTACGGGGCCGTCTTGGTGGAGGGTATGCTGCGAAAGGGCGATGCAATCGAGTTGCCGGACTGAGGCCGCGGGCTGAGCCGGTACGTTGTCAAAAAGCGACGTACCGAGCATCGGCACCCAGAACGCAGGGGCCCGCGCGATAGGGTGCCCTGGAGAGCCTCATGGCGGATCTGTCGGAGGAGGAGCGCAGGACCGCCCTTGAGTTGACGCGCAGGATGGCGGCCAACATACTTCAGTCGACGCGCGGGCCGGCTTGACGGGGCCGCCTCTCAGGCCGGCTTGACGGGGCCGCCTCTCTCAGGCCGGCTTCTGGTGCCAGGTTGCAGCGGTTTCCGTGGTTCTTCACCGTTGCGGCCGCCGCGTCTTGAGACCGAAGGAGCCGGAGTGGGGCACTGGTAAGAATCGGAGACGGCCCCCTTTGGCGCGTGCCACCTGAGACCGCCTCGCTTCACGGCGTCCCGGGCGACCTCCCCCCCGCGAGCTTGGTGACGCGCTCCACGAGCGGCGGATGGGAGTAGTGCAGGAGTACGTAGAACCGATCGGGTGTGAGGTTGGTGAGGGTCGTCCTTGCCAGGGTCATGAGGGCATTGGCCATTGCTTCCGGATCTCGCGTCGTGACCGCGGCGAACGCATCTGCTTGGCGCTCGTGCCGGCGGGAAAGGGCGTGCAGTCCTACCGAGAGCGCCGTTTCCACCGTAGTCAGCAGGAGCCCGAAGAACACCAGCCCCGCGTAGACCGAAGGCTGCACGCCGAACGCCTGGAACAGCCCCTCCTGCGTCAGGAACTGGGACAGCAAGAAGAAGAGCACTCCCATCTGCACCACCGAAAGGACCAGGCCCTGCAAAACGTGACGCTTCTTGTAGTGGCCCACTTCGTGGGCGATCACGGCCACTATCTCACGCGTGCTGTGCTGTGCGATCAGGGTGTCGAAGAGGGCGATGCGCTTGGTGCGCCCGAAGCCGGTGAAGAAGGCGTTGGCCTTCGTGGAGCGGCGGGAGCCGTCCATGACCGTGACGGAGCGCAGGGGGAAGTCCACCGAAGCCGCGTAGGCCGAGATCGCCGCACCCAACTCCCCCTCTTCCAGCGGGGTGAAGCGATTGAAGAGCGGCATGATCCAGGTGGGCACCACGAACTGCACGGCCACAGAGAGGGCTACGACAACCGCCCACGCATACACCCAGGCGAGATCCCCGGCGTACGTGAAGAAAGCGATCACCGCCGCGAGTGCCGGTCCGCCCAGTAGGATCGCCAGCAGCAACCCCTTGGCCATGTCGGCGAGGAATGTGCGTCTGCTGGTCCGGTTGAACCCATAGCGGGCCTCGACCACGAAGGTGCCGTAGATCGCGAAGGGCAGGTCGATGAGACCGCGGGCCGCGGCCAGTACTGCCACAAAGATCAGGCCTTGCGCGACCGGCCCGCCTGCTATCTCTGACACCCACCCGGCCAACCACTCGAAGCCCCCGAGCCCCCAGAAAGCCAGGAGAACTGCCAGATCCACCGACTGCGACATCATACCCAGCCGGGTGCGCTCCCGCGCATAGCGCTGCGATTGTCGGTAGGTCTCCGGATCGTACACGTCCTCAAAGCCGGATGGAGGCTCTTCGCGGAGTGCGCGAAGGTTGCGCACTTCGGCCACTCGATGGATGGTGTAGTCGGCCAGCAGGGCCAGAGCGATGATGGCGCCGTACGCGTTCATGCGGCGGGCGTGTCTCGGATCGGATCTCGACTGCGCGGCGCGACCCTCAGGAGGCCTCCACGAGTGCCTCGGCGAACTGGCTGTTGTACAGCTCGTAATAGAAACCGCGACGGGCCAGTAGTTCCGCGTGCGCACCCTGTTCGACGATCCCGCCGTGGTTCATCACCAGGATGGTGTCGGCGTCACGTATGGTCGAGAGCCGGTGGGCGATAACGAAACTCGTCCGATTCTTCAGCAATTTGACCATCGCCTTCTGGATCAGCACTTCGGTCCGGGTGTCCACGGAGCTTGTCGCCTCGTCCAAGATAAGGATCTCCGGATCGGCCAGGAAGGCCCTCGCGATGGTCAGCAGCTGCTTCTCGCCTTCCGAGACGCTGGTGGAATCATCGTCGAGGTGGGTGTCATAGCCCTCGGGTAGTGTCCGTACGAAGTGGTCAACATGCGCGGCTTCCGCGGCGGCCAGAATCTGTTCGAGGGTGGCATTCTCGCGCCCGTAGCCGATATTGTCACGGATGGTGCCGCCGAATAGCCACGCGTCCTGCAGTACCATGCCGAAGAGCCGGCGCAGATCGTCGCGCGTCATATCGCGGGTGTCGACGCCGTCGATGAAGATGCCGCCGCGGTCGATCTCGTAGAAGCGCAGCAACAGGTTGACGAGGGTTGTCTTGCCCGCGCCGGTAGGCCCGACGATCGCGATGGTCTGACCGGGCTGAACGTCGAGATTGAAGTTCTCGATGAGCGGGGTGTCGGGGAGGTAGCGGAAGGAGACGTCCTTCAACGCGACCCGCCCGGCGACATGCTCGAGGACGACCGGGGTGACCGTGTCCGGCAGTTCTTCCGGCTCATCGAGTAGTTCGAACACCCGCTCCGCGGAGGCGACCGCCGACTGCAACACGTTGGCGATGCTCGCCGTCTGCGTGATCGGCTGAGTGAACTGACGGGAGTACTGGACGAACGCCTGTACCTCGCCGAGGGAGAGGGCCCCACTCGCGACCTGCAGGCCGCCGACCACACAAATGCCTACATAGTTCAGGTTGCCGATGAACATCATGCACGGCATGATGATGCCGGAGATGAACTGCGCCCTGAAGCTCGCCGCGTAGAGCTTCTCGTTCCCGTCGTCGAACGTTGCGATCGCCTCGTGCTGCCGTCCGAAGACTTTCACGATGTTGTGGCCGGTGTGCATCTCCTCCACGTGTCCGTTGAGCCGCCCGGTCTCTTCCCACTGTCGGGCGAACTGCTTCTGCGACCGCTTCGCTATCACCATCGTGACAACCACCGAGACGGGCACGGTCAACAACGAGATGGCGGCGAGCAGGGGACTGATGGTCACCATCATTATCAGGACCCCGATGAGGGTCAGTACGGCGGTCATGATCTGGGTGAGGCTCTGTTGCAGGGTGGTGGCGATGTTGTCGATATCGTTGGTAATCCGGCTGAGGATGTCGCCTCGGGCATGGCTATCGAAGTACTTCAGCGGCAGCCGTCCCAGCTTAAGGTCGACTTCTCGGCGCAGTCCGTAAACAAGCCGCTGTGACACTCCCGCCGTCAGATAGCCTTGGAGCCACGAGAAGAGCGCGCTCAGCAGGTACAGGACGGCGACGACGCTCAGAACTCGCCCGATTGCAGCGAAATCGGGGCCGATCCCGGGCGTGAGGTTCATGCCGGCGAGCATGTTCGCCAACCGCGTCTGGCCTTGCGCTTGGAGCCCGGCGATCACCTGCGCTTTGGTGGCTCCATTGGGCAACTGCGCGCTTATGGCCCCTTCGAACAGCAGGTTGGTGGCTATGGCGAGGATCCGGGGGGCGAGAACGCTCAAGGCGACACTGACCGCGGCGAATCCGGTGACCAGAAGAAGCAGCGGAGTATCGGGCTTGAGTCTCCCCAGTAGGCGTTTGAAGGAGCCCTTGAAGTCCTTTGATTTCGCGGCTGGAGTCATCAGCCCGTGCCCCGGTCCGAAGGCCGGGCCCCGAGGCGGTCCCGCCGCGGGGCGGTCGGGCGCGTCGCGTCGGTCGGTCACGCGACCTCTTCCTGGGTGAGTTGCGAGAACACGATCTCGCGGTAGGTCTCGTTGGTTTGCATCAGTTCTTTATGAGTGCCTTGACCGACGACCGTGCCTTGATCCATCACGATTATCCGGTCGGCGTTCATGATCGTGCCCACCCGTTGAGCGACGATGATGACGGTGGCGTCGGCGGTCTCGTTTCGCAGCGCCGCACGCAAAGCGGAATCGGTCTGGAAGTCGAGGGCGGACAGGCTGTCGTCGAGCACGTAGATCTCGGGCTTCTTCACGATGGCACGAGCGACGGCCAGGCGTTGCCGCTGTCCTCCCGACACGTTCGTGCCGCCTTGAGTGATCGGCGACTGAAGCCCTTCGGGCATCTCGGCGACGAACTCCCGCCCCTGGGCTACGCCGAGCGCGTGCCAGAGGTCGGCGTCGGTGGCGTCGTCGTCTCCGTAACGTAGGTTGCTCGCCACCGTGCCGCTGAACAGGAAGGCCTTCTGGGGCACGAAGCCGATCTTGCGCCACAGCTCGTCTTGAGCCATTTCGCGGATGTCGACGCCATCGATCTCGACACTCCCGCTCGTGATGTCATAGAAGCGGGGGATGAGATTGACGAGGGTAGACTTGCCGCTGCCCGTGCTCCCGACGATGGCCGTGGTCTCGCCGGGGGCGATCGAAAACGAGACGTTCTTCAGCACGGCGTCCTCCGCTCCCGGATAGCGGAACTCCACCTCTTTGAACTGGAGGAAGCCCCGTCTCCCACGCACACCGCTCAGTGCTCTCGGGGTGAGGGGGTCGGCGATGGAGGGCCGGACGTCGAGCACCTGCTGGATGCGGTCGGCGGAAGCGGCCGCCCGCGGGATCATGGCGAACATGACCGTCGCCATCATCACCGCGAAAAGGATCTGCAGGACGTAGGTGAGAAAGGCGATGAGGTTGCCGATGGGCATGGCGCCGCTCGCGACGCGGTGCGCGCCGAACCACATGACCGCTACGGTTGACAAGTTGAAGATCAGGAAGAGCAGCGGCATCATGAGGGCGAAGAGACGGGCGACCTGCAGTGACGTATCGGTGAGGTCGAGGTTGGCCTCGTCGAAGCGCAGTTCTTCGTGCTCACTGCGGACGAAAGCCCTGATTACACGGATCCCGGTGAGCGTCTCGCGCGTTACCTGGTTGACGACGTCGATCTTGACCTGCATCGCCCGGAACAGCGGCAGCCCTTTCGCGACCATCGCCCCGATGACGAGACCGATGAGCGGCAGAATGATGATGAGGAGTGCCGACAGAGGCACGTCTTGCCGCAGGGCCATGAAGATGCCGCCGATCATCATCATGGGCGCCATGACCATCAGCGTCAGCGCCAGCGCCAGTACCGTCTGCACCTGTTGGACGTCGTTGGTGTTGCGGGTGATGAGCGACGGCGTGCCGAATTGGTTGATCTCGGTCTGCGAGAAGCTCTCGACCTGGCGGAACAGCGCTCCACGCACGTCTCGACCGACCGACATGGAGGTCTTTGAACTCCAATACACCGACGCGATGGAGGCGATGCCCATTAGGAAGGCGACGGCGAGCATGATCGCGCCGGTCCGCAGTATGTAGCCCGTGTCCCCTGTGCTGACGCCGTAGTCGATGATCTTGGCGTTCAAGTCGGGCAGGTAGAGGTTCGCGATGGCTTGGATAGCAACCAGCGCCACGATGAGGATGAGCCGGCGCCAGTAGGGGCGCAGGTAGTCGGTCAGCAGCCGTTTCACCCGCGCAACTCCTCTCCGTTCGCCTGCCCTGCGGCGTTCGTCAGCAACGCGCGCGACGTGTTGTCGGCCAGTTCCTCCAGAAGTCGCTCGAGTTCGGTCCGATCGGCAATAGTCATCGTGCCGATGGTCTGATTGATGAACTCGACGGTCACGGAGCGCAACTCTTCTTCAAGCCGGTGACCCTGGGGAGTCAGGTACACGCGGGTGAACCGCTGGTCGGTCTCGTCCGGCCGACGGACGATGGTGCCGTTCTTCTCGAAGGTCTGCAGCATCGTTGTCACCCGTGGCCGCGAAAGATGCAGTGTCTCGGCGAGGTCCCGTTGGCTCATGCCGTCGTGCTGCGCCAGCAGGCGGAGGCACACGGCCTCTCCGGGGTGTGCTCCCCGCTCGGCGAGTGTCTTCATCATCAGCTGCCGATGGACGTGAAGAGTCCTACGCAGGGCCTGGAAGACCCTGGCCGATAGAGGATCGACACCCTCGAGCACCAAGGGGGACAGGTCGTGTGGTGGAGCGGTCTTGCGCACTGGCCGGCTGCTTTCGGCGTGTCTCCGTGTGGCTCCGAGCATCGAGCGGTTCCACGACTCCGTTTCTGAGTAAATCGTACATGACGAAACGGTTTTGTGCAAAACAATAGGTGCCTCGCTGGGCGCATGGCCCAGGCCGCGCGGGCCGGCAGACGAAGCCCGTTCTTGCCATGGGGCCATGCAACCAGTCATGCGTCGCGCTGGGACACCGGCACTCGCCCTCGCGTGGTGCCGCGAGCGCGAGCAGTTCGGCAGGCCTATCTGGGAGTTCGGAGCCATCCGCGGGAAGCTCGCCGACGTACATCCGCGCCTCTACGCTCAGACAGTAGTGGGCGGGTAGATATCCGCGAAAGGCCGCTTTACTTTCATCAGGTACTGAATAGAATGGTTGTAGGTCAATGCCGACGGTAAGGGGGTGGTCTCGGCGAACACGACGATTCGAACCGCCCTGCACATCGAACAAGGGGGTTGATGATGAACGGGTCTCGAAAGCGGGCGCTCGTGCTGGTGGGCGCTCTGTCCATGGTCGCACTCGTGCTGGCGGGGTGCATCCAGATCATCTACACGAACATTCCCACGGGCATACCTGCCGGCTCGAACTATACGATCACGATGCAGGCGAAGGTCGCCGCCGACCTCAGCAATATCGCTCCGACGGTGGCTATTCGCGTCCCAAACGCTTGGGAAGTGAAGACCGTCAACCTTTCAGGTGCGATCTCACGCTCGGTGCACTACTCGCCCACCATTAGTACCTACTTTGCCACCACGTGGGAAGGCAAGCCTGCAAATGCCGCACACAACGGCCCGAAACCGGGATACAAGTGGTGGGCGGGGTACGCTAATGCGGTCAATCTGAGCCGGGACGACGTCATCACGGCCACCATCACGATCGATACCCACGGGGCGGCGGGCACGTTCGCCCTCGACGTCGTTACCGGTGTCACGGACCCCGCAGGCTACGAGAACCAGGCCCTCAACGCCAATGGGGAGAACTGGGAAGCCGGGAGCGCGGGCACCCCGCCCTTGGGAGTCAAGCTCGACCAGATGACCACGTTGACGGCGGCCGGCCCCACGTTCCTGGATGTGCCTGTTGGACATCCCTACTTCGACGCCATCGAGGGTATGGCGGCTGCTGCCGTAATCAACGGGTATGACGTACCCGGAGGCAAGGAGTTCCGGCCGAACAATGACGTGTGGCGGTGGCAATTCGCCAAGATGATCGACGGAGCCCTGGTCATCCCGGTGGACGAGGCGTTGGTCTCCACCTTCTCCGACCTGGGGGCCGACAACCCCGCCAGCCTGGAACCCCACGACTACGTGGCGGCGGCCGCCAACAACAACATCATAAAGGGCTACCCCGACGGCTCCTTCCGGGCCTATACGTCCATCAATCGCGCGCAGGTCGTCACCATGGTTGTGCGGGGGATGAAGGCGCTCAAGCCGGGGGTCCTGCAGGCGCCGCCTGCGGGCTATGTGTCCACGCTGGGTAGCTTCGACAGCGGCGAGCACAGCGAGAACATGCGCTGGGCGGAATTCAACGGACTCATGACCGGCCTCACGGGCTTCCAAGCAGGTTGGAACGCGTGGGCGACCATGAGCCGTGGTGAGGTAGCCCAAGTGCTGTGGAATACCATGGCGCTGCTGCCGTAGCCGCGGCGTGATCCGGACGCGCATCTGGGCGCGTCGCCAACAATGCGGGGAGCGCCCTTGGTCGAGGAGGAGATCTCATGTTCCTCGACCAAGGGCGATGACATCGCAACAGTCGAAACTGCTCGAGTCGACGTGACCTCTCCCGGCCATCCGTTGGTTGACAAGGCCGCCCCCGCCCTCTAGTATTCATACCGCAGACTTAGAATCGTATAGTCGGCGGCGGCGCGGGGGGCGCCCATTTCGAAGCATGTCCCCGATCCACCGCCGCCCCGAGCTATCGGTGCCACCGACAGCATGACAAAGGAGAGGTCTCCATGAAGCTTCTCGGCCTGACCTGCGGCACGGAGATGGGCAACACCGAGGTCCTTCTCCGCGAGGCGTTGCTGGCGGCGGAGGCGTCGGGCGTCGAAGTCTCCCTTATCCGCCTGCTTGACCTCGACCTCAAGCCGTGCACGGGCTGTAAGTCGTGCGTCGAGAGCCTCATGAAGGGCGGTTCGGGCAGCTGCATCATCAAAGACGATTTTCCGTTTCTCGATGATCAGGTTATGGACGCCGACGGGGTGATCTTGGCCGCACCGGTGTTCGTGCTGGGCGCCCACGGGCTGGTGAAGCTGCTTGCCGACCGCATGGGCCCGTCACACGACTTGGCTTGGCGCTTGGGCGCCCGTCAGATTAGAGAAGAGATTGGGCGCACTGCGGGAAAGGGGCCGGACGAACGCTCGTTCAAGAGACGTATTGCGGGCTTCATCAGTGTGGGTGGAGCGAGCACGAAGAACTGGTTGTCGTTGGGACTGCCCTCCATGCATTTGTTCACATTCCCTTCGCACATGACGGTGGTCGACCAGATGCAGGTGAGCGGCACGACTGCGATCGGCAACGTGGTGCTGACGCCGGATGCGCTCGAACGGGCGCAGGTGCTGGGTCGCAACGTGGCCGAGACCATGTTGAAGCCCGACGAAGAGCCGCAGTGGTTCGGTGCTGAAGGCGTGTGCCCCGTCTGCCATTGTGATCTGCTCACGATTACCGACGGCAGCCTCGTTGAGTGTGCCGTATGCGGCATCGCCGGGACGCTGACGTTGGACGCAGGCGGTCGGATCTCTGTCGAGTTCAGCGAGGAAGAACAGTCACGGTCGCGTGTTGCCATGGGTGGTAAGTACGAGCACTGGGACGAAGTGCGGGGAGCTCTCGGGATGTTCTTCCAGCGTCCCGATATGCCTGAGATCCCGAAGCGCCTCGAGAAGTATGCGGAGAACCCCATCGCCACGCCGGTCCCCGGGGGTAGGGTGTGACCCCAGGGCCGGGAGCTTCCAGGGCGGGACGTCTGCGGGGCAAGACCGCGATCGTCACCGGCAGTGGAAGCGGCATCGGCAGGGGCTGCGCGCTGATGTTCGCACGACAGGGAGCCCGGGTGGTGGGCTGCGACGTGGATGCGGCGGGCGCGGAGGCCACTATGGCCATGGCCGCTGAGGAGGGAATCTCACTCGAGAGTCTTCATCCCTGCGATCTCACCGCTCCTGGCGAGGCGGAAAGGCTCATCGGCTTCACGGTCGGCCGGTGTGGGGGTGTGGATATCCTGCTGAACGCCGCCGCGTTCGGGGCCTTTGCCTGGATCGAGGACATGGACTACGAGACCCAGTGGCGCGCGACCCTGACCGGCGAACTCGACATCGTCTTCCTGACCTGCAAGGCGGCGTGGTCGCATCTGGCGGCCGGCGGAGGAGGTTCGATCATCAACTTCGCTTCGGTGAACGCGCACGCGGCGCTGGAGGGTTCCGCTGCGCTCGCTCATTGTGCCGGAAAGGGCGGCGTACTTGCCATGACGCGCCAGCTGGCTCTGGAAGGGGCTGCGCACGGCATTCGGGCGAACAGTATCTCGCCCGGGATGATCGTGACCGGCGCGACCAAGCCCCGCCTGGACGCCGAGCCCGATTTCGTCGAAAAGGTGCTGGCCAAGGCCATGATCAAGCGGTTTGGGCAGCCGGAGGACATAGCCTGGTGCGCCGTCTACCTGGCCTCCGATGAGGCCGGTTGGGTGACGGGCGCCGACTTTTCCATCGACGGCGGGGCGTCGGCGTGGTGACCGCGGGCCGAGCGACGAAGACCGCTGCGCCCATGTTGAGCGCGCGCCCGGCGGCCACGACGACATCGAATGAGGAGGATCCATGCTACTGGAAGAAGTGAACCAACTGGTCGAACCCGGATATCATGACATCGAGACCGGATACTTCCGTCTGCCGAACGGTGAGATGCATGTTCGGGCCCTCACCCGTATGCCCGGCTGCAAGGGCAAGATGGTCGACTGGTGGTTCGGGCACATGGAGACGGCCGACGACTACCGCATGTGGGAACCGGGCGCGCATCTGTCGCACGAGTGGGACGAGCACTGGAGCCCGGGTCACTACATCGGCGCCAGCCATCTCGTGGAGGAGCGGATGGGACCGAACGTGTTGAAGGTGCGCATCCGCTTCAGCGATCCTGCCGAGTACTTCGACACCTCGAAGTTCGCCGCTGGGAATATCGGGGCGGTGATCTGTGGGAACGCGACCCGGCCCGACGGCACGCCTGATGGATGCGTGATCCACGTGATGCGCGACACCGACTTTGGCTGCGAGATGCGGAGCCGCTTCTGGCTCTACGACGTCCCCGACATCGCGGGCCAGGGAGTCATGGCCCACTGCCTGACCGAGATGGGGAACATGGCCGACTTCCTGCCCAGACTCTACGCGATGAAGACCTCCGAAGGTGCGTAGACAGGGTTGCGTCCCCGCAACGCGGCCACGAATCACAGAATGACCGACCCGCACCACGAGTACGCAGGCCTGAAACGGGCGCTGGAGCTCACGCCCGAAGCCGTGCGGGCGGCCGTGTCTGCGGCGGATGTCCGGGAACGACGTACCGCCGGGTCTCCGCTCGTCGACAGATGGCTCCTCTGCGCGGAGGCGCCGGGCGCGGACAGACACATGGTCTGCGACGCCGGTCGGCACGACCCGGCGGCGCTCGCGGTCACGACGCTGGTGGAACGTGACCCGCACGCCGTCCTGGAGGGCCTGGCCATCAGCGCATATGCGGTCGGCGCGAACCACGGCTACGTGTACGTCAGCGGCGACTGCGCCGCGATGGTCGCGAGTCTGGCCGCCGCGCTCGCGGAGATGCGCGGGCGCGGATTGCTGGGCGAGAGCGTCGGTGGTTCCGGCTTCGGCCTTGAGATCGAACTCTGCGAGCGGCCCGCCGCGTCGGTTTGTACCGAGGATACGGCGCTCATCCGGTCGCTCGAGGGCGGGCGCGCCGATCCCCTTCCGCGGGCGACTGCGCCGTGGGGGCCGGGGCTGTTCGGGCACCCGACGGTGATCTCGAGCGCCGAGACCTTGGTCTGCGTGTCGGCGGTTCTCGGAGCCGTGTCCGGCTCATCGGACGCCGCGGCCTCGGGTCCGGCTACGCTTCGCTATACGCTTGCGGGTGCGGTGCTCCGAACTGGGGTCGTGGAGACCCCGGTGGGCGTCACGCTGCGCGAACTCATCTATGACGCCGGTGGCGGAGTCGATCCGGGCGTCGCGTTCAAGGCGGTGCAGACGGGCGGCGTCACGGGCGGATGGCTGCCCGCGACGGTCCTCGATCTTCCGGCCGATGACGAACATCTACGGGCCGCGGGGTCGTCGTTGGGTTCGGGCAGTCTCCTCGTCGTCGGCGATGGTTCCTGTGCCGTCGATCTGGTCCGGCGGTCGTACGCCGTCATCGACGACGAATCCTGCGGTCTGTGCGTGATATGCCGTGAGGGCACGATGCAGATGGCCGAGATACTGGCCGACATCGCCACGGGCAGAGGTGCGGAAGAGGACATCGACGTTCTCGTGGAGTTGGCGCACAACCTGTCGCTCACCGGTCCGTGCGGTTGGGGCAAAGCAGCGGCGAATCCTCTGCTGACCGCGCTCGCTCATTTTCGCGACGAGTTCGAGGCCCACGTGCGCGACAAGACGTGTCCCGCGGGAGTCTGCTCGATGGACGGAGGACGCTAGTGCCGCCGGCGACCCCCGCAGACGCCACTACTCAGACGGACGCCACAGGTGCGACGCCCCACACCGTGCGTCTGACCATCGACGGCCGGATGGTGGAAACCCGGTCCGGCCGGACAGTACTCGACGCGGCCCTGGAGGTGGGCATCTACATCCCCCACCTCTGCTCTCACGCCGACCTGGAGCCGGTGGGAGTCTGCGGCATGTGCGTGGTGGAGATCGACGGAGTTGAGGGTCCGGGCGCTTCGTGCACGACGCCGGTTGCCGAGGGGATGGTGGTGGGCACCCAGACCGATGCGGTCAAGGCCCTGCGCCGCACCGCCATGGAGCTGATCCTCTCCCGCCACCCGGCGGAGTGCACCACCTGCAGTCAGTACCTCAACTGTGAGTTGCAGTCGCTCAAGCAGTTCGTGGGGATCACCGAGGACCTTCGGGTGCGGAAGCATCCCCAGAGCATAGCCGTCGACACCGGCAACCCCCTCTTCGTGCGCGATATGACCAAGTGCGTGCTGTGTGGCAGGTGCGTACGGGCCTGCGATGAGTTGCGGGGGGTGAAGGCCCTGGCGTTCCACGGAAAGGGGACACAGACGCGCACCGGTCCCCGCTCCGGGGACTTCTCGCTTGCCTCGTCGGGCTGCCGGTTCTGTGGGGCGTGCGTCGCGGTGTGTCCCACCGGCGCCTTGCGGGACAAAGATGAACTCACCCGGGGCAAGAACCGCCGCGCCGCGCTCCTTCCCTGCAGATACACCTGTCCCACGGAGATCGATGTGGCCCGCTACGTGCGGTTCATCCGGCAGGGGGACTACCCGGCAGCGACGGCGGTGGTGCGGGAGAAGGCGCCCTTCCCGTTGACTCTCGGCTACGTGTGCGACCACCCCTGTGAAGGGGCCTGCCGGCGGGGTCTGGTGAGCGAGGCGATCGCCATCCGCGAGCTCAAACGGTTCGCCGCCGAGCGCGACGACGGGTCGTGGAAACTACTCGCCGCCAACCAGCCGTCCACCGGCAGGCGGGTGGCCGTGGTGGGCGCGGGTCCGGCCGGCCTGACGGCGGCCTACTACTTGGCCAGGCGGGGCCATGCAGTCACGGTGTTCGAGGAACTGCCCCGGGCCGGCGGCATGCTGCGCGCCGGCATCCCCGAGTACCGACTGCCGCGAGAGGTGATCGACGCCGAGGTCGGAGAGATCGAGGAAACCGGCGTCGAGATCAGACTGAACACGCGCGTGGATTCCCTCGATGGACTCTTCGCCGAGGGCTACGACGCGGTGCTCCTGGCCGTGGGCGCCCACGTGGGCCAGAAGCTGCCCATCCCCGGGGCCCAGGCAGCGGGTGCGGTGACGGGGGTCGAGTTCCTAAGACAGGTCAACGTGGGTGGTGGCGCGCAGGTGGGCGACAGTGTCGTGGTGCTCGGCGGCGGCAACGTAGCCTTCGACTGCGCCCGCGTAGCCCGGCGCCTGGGAGCCTCCGAAGTGCACATGGCCTGTCTCGAGGCGCGCGACGTCATGCCCGCGGCCGCCGAAGAGATCGCCGAGGGCGAAGAAGAGGGCATCGTCATCCACGACTCACGCACCTTCACGGGCATCTGCGCCGACGACGGGTTGGTGTCGGGAGTCGAATGTCTGCTGGTTGACTCCTTCGGGCTCGACGACGACGGCCGTGTGCAGATCGACGCCGTCGAAGGCTCGCACCATGTGCTCGCGGCCGACACGGTGATCCTGGCTATCGGTCAGCGACCCGACATCCCCGCCAACTGGGGCCTCGATCTCGGACGTGGTGGGACGGTCGCGCTCGACTCCTACACTCTGGAGACCAGCCGGGAGGGCGTGTTCGCCGCCGGTGATGCGGTCTCGGGCACCGCTTCGGTGGTGAAGGCGATCGCGTCGGGTAGGAGGGCCGCGCAGGCGTTGGACAAGTTCCTCGACGGCCCGGGTGACATAGACGAGCGGCTGGCGCCGGTGCAGGAACCTGCCGCCTGCCTGGGCCCGGGCGAAGGCTTTGCGGAACTGACCCGCCGCGGGACCCCGTGCACGCCGGTCGACCGGCGGATGGATAGCTTCTGTCGCATACTCGGGGACATCGACGACGCCGACGGCGTCGCCGAAGCCGAGCGGTGTCTACAATGTGATCTTAGACTGAAGATCACGCCGGTGCGGTTCTGGGGCGACTACTAGTCCGGCGGGCGCCGGGGGCGACTCCGCGGATGGGGTACGGGTGGCGAGTGACCAACAAGGGAGAGAAGGGCCATGAGTGCACTGCAGGCTGATGTTGTCGTCATAGCCGGGGGAGCCTCGGGATTGTCAGCCGCTATCGCCGCCGCCCAGGCCGGGGCGGGCGTCATCGTGTTCGAGAAGGGCTCCACCACCGGCGGCGCCGGCAACATGGGCATGGGTCCCTTTGGCGTGGAGAGCCGTCTGCAGCGCCTGAAACAGATGGGGCCGACCCGGGATGAAGCGTTCCGCATGTTCATGGACTACACCCATTGGCGGGTCGACGCCCGCTTGGTGCGCGCCCACATCGACAAGGCGGCTACTACCATCGACTGGTTGGAGAGTCTGGGTGTGGAGTTCGTCGAACCGGCAACGTACTTCCCCGGGGGAGAGCGCACGTGGCACCTGGTCAAGCCGGCGACCGGCGCGCCCGGCCCGACGGCTTCCGGCACTATGATGAAGATCCTCACCGATAAGGCCAAGGAGCTGGGGGTTACGATCCTCCTGCAGACCCCGGTCACCAAGATCGTCAAGCGGGGAGACCGGATCACGGGTGTCATCGCGGAAGACAGGTCGGGCGAACCGGTGGAAGCTACCGCGGGCGCGGTGATCGTCGCTACCGGCGGCTTCGGCGACAACCCGGAGATGATCAAGAAGTACACCGGGTTCGACTGGGGCAAAGACCTGTTCTCGTTCCGTATCCCGGGCGTCGTGGGCGACGGCATCCGTATGGCCTGGGAAGTCGGGGCCGCACCTACCGAGATGACCATGGAGATGATCTACGGCATGCCCGGCGAGGTCAACCCGGCGCTGCACATGGTCTTCCATCAGCCGCATCTGCTGGTGAACGTCCAGGGTGAGCGGTTCATGAACGAAGAGATCATGCCCAATACCACCTTCGCGGGCAATGCCATCACGGCGCAGAAAGACCGCGTGGCGTTCCTGATCTTCGACGAGGACATCAAGCGGCACATGGAGACGGTCGGGTTCGACGACATCAGCGTGGTCTTCCCCTTCATGAAGGTGGACGACCTCGACGGATTGATCGCGCAGGCTCACGGCGGTGGGTACAAGGATGTGTTCGTAGCCGACTCCCTGGACGACCTCGCCGCCCAGACGGGCGTCGATCCGGCGGGGCTCGCACGCACCGTCGAGGGCTACAACCACTCGTGCGCGCACGGATACGACGAGCTGTTCAACAAGAGTCACAAGCTCCTGCGCCCGGTGCAGGCGCCCCGTTTCTACGCGGCGAAGCTGCTCCCCGGTGCCTACGGCAGCTTGGGGGGCATCAAGATCAACCACCGCACCGAGGTCTTGAACAAGCAGTGGGAGACCATCGCCGGCCTCTACGCCGCCGGCACCGACGCCTGCACGATCTACGGCGACAGCTACGTCTTCATCCTGCCCGGAAACACGCAGGGGTTCGCCATCAACACCGGGCGGATAGCGGGGGAGAACGCGACGGAGTACGTCAAGTCGCTCGCATAGACGGCCGCCTCGGCCCGCCGCCTGCCTTGATCATGCACGGAGCCGGAGATCGTCGCGCGGGCCCCCTGCTGGCCGTCGGGGCGGCGGCGGCCTTCGCCTTGAGCGTTCCTTTGGGCAAGTGGTTGGTCGACGAGATCTCGCCGTTCACCCTGGCCGGGCTGCTCTACGTGGGGGCCGGTCTGAGTCTGACCGTCTATCGGCGCTTCGCCGGTGACGACACGCCGGTGCTTACGGATAGTCCGGCCGAGCCGCGACGCAGCACGGTGTTCATGGCCGCCGCGATTGTATCGGGTGGGGTACTGGCCCCGCTCCTCCTGTTCTGGGGTTTGGTCTCCACTCCCGCCGTGGTGGCTTCTCTTCTCCTCTCTTTGGAAGTCGTGCTCACCGCGTTGCTCGCGGGACTGCTATTCCGGGAACACGTGGCCGCGCAGGTGTGGGGGGCCGTCGTTCTCATGACTGCGGCGGCCGTCGTCATGGCGTGGTCGGGGGATGGCTGGGCCTGGTCGAAAGGAGCCGGCGCTATCGTCTTGGCTACCCTCTTCTGGGCGCTCGACAACAACCTGACCCGTGAGGTGTCCGCCTACTCGGCCACGCGTGTGGCGCAGGTCAAAGGGCTGGTCGCAGGCACGGTCAATCTGGCCATCGGCCTTGCCGTGTCGAAAGCTGTGCCCACCGCTGACGTCGTTCTAGCGGCCGGGCTTGTCGGGGCGGTGAGCTACGGCCTGAGTCTCGTTCTCTTCATCCGTGCGCTCCAGCTGCTCGGCTCGGCCCGGACCGGCTCGTATTTCGCCTCGGCTCCTCTCATCGCCGGGGTCCTCTCGGTGGTGCTATTCCGTGAGTCGCCGAGCCCACGCCTTGTTGTCGCGTTCGCGCTGGTGGGCGTCGCCGCGGTGCTGATGGCGACCGAGACGCACGCACACGAGCACACGCACGGCGATACGGTGCACTCACACTGGCATTGGCCTGACCGGGCGCACCGGCACGTGCATTAGCCGAACCTGCGCACGGCACGGGCATGGGCCTTGGCCGCCTCCGTCTCGCGGTTCTTGAGCGGCGCGGATGTCACCAGCGAGTCGAGCAGCACGGATGACGCCCGCGCCACCTCGTCGACCGCGCGGGCGAATGCCTCCTCGTTCGCGGCGGACGGTTTGGCCGATCCGCTGATCTTCCGCACGAACTGCAGAGCGGCTGCGTGGATCTCGGCGTCGGTGGCAGGCGGATCGAAGTTGTAGAGCGTCTTGATGTTCCTACACATGTCACTCCTCCCGCAGATGGGGGTGGCGCCCGCCAACAGCGGCGATGCGGCCCGCGACGTCGCCACGCTCCGGGGTCCACTCCATCCTACCAAGCCTCCAGACCCTGCGCGGGGCCGGTGTCGACCTCGTTGTGTCGGTTGGATCGCGCCGCCTTTCGTTGCCTGATGTCCGACGCGCCGGTCACGCATGACCACATCCGGACCGAGGGGAAGGCCGGCCGCACGGGCGCGCGCCCGGCGCGAGAACGTCTCGCGGGCCCGGCTGTTCGCCGCACGATCGTTTGCCCACCTGGGGCTTTCCCTAGCAACCCTCCTCCATCTCGTCCTCTCGCAGCAGCCGGACGAGGAATGCACCCGCTGAGCATGCCACGGTGGCGACGCCGAACATCGCGATCCCGCCACCGTACGTGTAGTTCTGCCCCATGTAGCCAAGCGCTATGGGGAGCAGGCCGCCTCCAAGGATGAAGGCTATCGGCGGTGCGAGCGCTGCCATCACACTCCGCCGATTCGGCTGGACGATCCTCGAGAGCGCGGAAAACGCCGGTGGGAAGAAGCATACGGCGAACGCAGGCAGGAGGAAGATCCCCGCACGGAGCCAGGGTCCGTCGGCTGCGCCCACCAGCACGGTTGCGGCTCCAGTTAGGCACAGAGCCCCGAACATGGCCCACTGCTCGCCGACCCTGTCTGTTACCCATCCGGCGACGAACACCATGGCCAGCGGCGGGATGTTGGCTATCCCCAATAGCGCGTTGGCGGTGGGGATGCTCATCGTCTTCTCTTCTGTCAAGAAGAGGGGCAGCATGGTGTACACGCCCACTTGGGCGCCCATGCCCAATGCCATCAGGCCGATCATCAGCCAGAAAGAGCGTAGGCGAAAGAAGGGACGGACCAGACGCAAACGAGGTGGGTCGCCGGGGAAATCCGCGCGCCCGCGAAAGCGTATGAGGACCACTCCTAGAACGATGGCGAACAGGCCGACACTCGCCAGACTCAGCCGCCACGAGAAGACCGTGAGCAGTCCCACCGCCAGCAGCGGTGCCGCTACGAGGCCGAGCGGTGGAGCGGCCTGCTGAACCGAGAGCGCCTTCCCCCAGTCCTCCTTGCGCACCATGGCGGTGATGACAGCTACCACAGAAGGCTGGCATATCCCGGAGAACAGTCCGAGGGCGAACAGAACGCTCGCGAGAGCCCACACCGAGCGGACGAGCGCCGACACCAGCAGGACCACCGCTATGCCGAAGACGGCCGTGAGGAGACTCCCGCGGTGATCGAAACGGGTCGAGATGGACCCGGCCGCGAGAGAGCCGAGAAGCCCCCCCGTCGCGGCCATGAAGAACAATGCACCGACCTGTCCGGGAGCGATGGCGATCTCACCGCTGATGGTGGGCATGAGGGGCGAGAAGATGAAACGGGCGATGAAGGTGAGGAAGAACAGCAGGCTGACGAAAAGGACGCTGCAGGCCACAGTGCGGAACGGTTGGGCGTTGGGGCAGGTTCTGTCCATGTGAGTCTTGAGCTCCCTACTGGGCGGCGCGGACGTCCTCGGACAACTCGAGACGCTCCTGCCTCGACTCGCACGTGCGGACGCCATCGGGTATGGCGACCCCTCGGCCGCGCTGCGTCAGGAACATGGGACGCATGGCTGAGCCCTCCTAGTGCGGCTTTCGTTTGACCCGGCTCACGCCTTGAAGAACGTTCGCTGAGTGTACTCCAGGTGCTCGCGCATCAGCCGCTCAGCGCGGGCGGCGTCGCCGGCGCGAACGGCGTCCAGGATGCCCTCGTGGAGCGCTCGGATCTCGGAGAGCAGCGGTTCGTCCTGCACCTGGGCCACCGGCAGGAAGATCTCCGAGCCCACCTCTCGGACCGCGCGCTGCAGACGCTCGTTGTGGGTGGCGGCGCCGAGGGCGTCGTGGAAGGCTGTGTGCCAGCGGATGAGTGACTCTTCGTTTGGAGGTTGCTGAAAGACGAAGCCTTGGCCGCCGGAACGCGCTGGAGGGTGCGGGCCGGCGTCCTCCAGGGTGGCTTCGATCACGCGGATATCGTCGGGGGTGGCCCTCTGAGCGGCCAGCGATGCCACCTGCGTCTCGAGGATCATACGTAGCTCGAAGATCTGCTCGACTTGGGGGCCGTTGCGGTGCATCCACTCGTGCCAGGCGGCGCTGAGGGCGTCTACGTCGGCCACCCGGGAGCCCCCGTGGGCACCCCTGCTGGTGACGATGTAGCCGGACGTCTCGAGCGACTTCAGAGCCAGACGCAGGGTCATGCGGCCGATGCCCAGTTGTAAGGCCAGGTCACGTTCCGGCGGGAGACGATCGCTCGGTCCCAGCTGCCCGGTGAAGACCAGGGCTTTCAGCCACGCGGCCGTGTTGTCGCTGGCCGTGGTGGAGTCCACGGAGATGACCGGGCCGGCGCTCGGACTCGGTGCCCAGACTCGGTTCACGGCTCCGTCTCCTTCCTCGATAGGCGCGGCCCCCGCCCAGCCTCCTTGACATATTGGTTCTAATAGTACACAGTTTAGACCATTAGAGCCAGAGGCGCGTCGGCGTATGGGGCGCGTCGGCTCGGCGAAGGGCGGCGACAGGAGGCACGAGTGCGAGGCAAGACCTGGGAGACATCGAAGCGCCGATACGGCATCGTGCACGAGAAGAACGTCTCCATCCCCGTGAGCGCCGGCTTCACTCTCGACTGCGACGTCCTGCGGCCGGATGGGCCAGGCACGTTCCCGTGTTTGGTGGGTTTTTTCCCCTTCGAAAAGGGGCTGATGCTCGAGCCGATGATGCCGGTGGGCTGCAACAGTGAACGCGTGGCCATCGAATCCGGCGACTTCAACTTCTACGTGCGTCGCGGCTACGCCATGGTGCTGTGCAATGTGCGGGGCACGGGACAGTCGGGCGGTCTGTTCGACCATCTGGGCGACGGCACCGTCGAGGACCTCTACGACGCGATCGAGTGGCTCGCGATCCAGCCCTGGTGCGACGGGCAGGTGGCCACGTTCGGCACCTCGTACTTCTCCATGCTGCCCAAGCGGGTGGCCGAGTTGAAGCCGCCCTCGCTCAAGACCATCTTCGCTCCCTTCGGCGTGACCGATCAGTACCGGGATGCCGTATTCAACGGAGGAATCTTCTCCTTCGTCTTCCATCAGTACTGGCTACAGAAGCTGAGCAACCTTCGTATCCGCAAAGCCTACCGGGAGTGGGTGGGGCAGGAGGAGTTCGACCGGCAGGTCGCGGCCGCGCTCCAGGATCCCGAGATCAACATCCATCCCGACCTGGTCTATGCCCTGGAGCATCCGGACGAGGACGGGCTCATGTTGATCGTGGAGTACATCCTCAATCCGCTCGACACCCGCCTTCACAAGGAACGGGCGGTCAGATTCGACGTAGATGTGGAGATCCCGGGCTACTTCGGCGGCTGCTGGGCCATGCACAGCCTGCACCTGCCGGGAGATTTTCGCAGTTGGGAGCATTGGAAAGGTCCCAAGAAACTGACCATCGGTCCGCCGCTCTACCTGGACAGGCCCGTCTACCAGTATGCGAACGAATCGTTGCGCTGGTTCGACTACTGGCTCAAAGGAATCGAGACCGGCATCATGGATGAGACTCCTATCCAGCTCTTCATCCAGAACACGGGAGACTGGCGCGAGGCCCACGAGTGGCCCCTCCCGGAGACGAAGTGGACAGAGTTCTACCTACACGGAGATGGACTTCTCTCCGAACACGAGCTGTGGGCCGACGAGACCGTCACCACCTTCGCCGACACCGCCGAGAAGCACGAGTCGGTCACCTTCCTCACCCCGAAGTTGGTGGAGAACACCGAAGTGTGCGGACCGTTGGCGCTCAACCTGTTCGCCTCCACCACCGACACCGAGGTGCTCTGGTTCATCGATTTCCTCGAGATCGATCCGGCGGGGACCGAACGCGTGCTCACCCGGGGCTGGTTGCGCGGCTCGCAACGGCGCGTCGACCCGGAGAAGTCGAAGCCTTGGCAGCCTTATCATTTCCACGACCGACGGGAGCCGCTCACTCCAGGGGAGGTCTACGAGTTCAACATCGAGATCTTGCCCACCGGGGTGCTGTTCAAGACCGGCTATCGTTTCGGTCTACGCGTCAAGGCCGCCGACAAGGACGATCGGCCGGCAGACTTCCTCGACATGCACGGTTTGGGCCGTCTCTGGCGGGAGAGTCCAGCCGAGATCACCGTCTATCACACCAACGAGTACCCGTCCCACCTGCTGGTGCCGGTGACGAAGGGGAACCGTGTGGGCACCTTCATGAGCGGCGGGGTGCTGGGATGAAGAGCCTCATCGTCTACTACTCACAGACCGGGAACACGGGCAAGATCGCCCGTGCCGTGCAGCGGGGCGTGCGGGCGGTGGCCGGAAGCTGCGACCTAGCCAAGATCAAACATGTCGACCCCGATTCCCTGAGCGCCTACGACCTGATCGGGCTGGGCACCCCCGTGTGGAATGGGGGCGAGCCCCCTAACGTGATGAAGTTCCTCAACCGAGTCCCCGACCAAAGCGGCAGGCTCGCCTTCAGCTTCTGCACTCATGGCGTCATGCCGGAGCTCTACTTTCCGCACATGGTGCGCCGTCTGCAGGCCTTGGGCTTCGTCGTGGTGGGGACCCGGGACTGGTACGGCGACTGCATCATCCAGACGTTCCCCAGCCCCTACTTCACCGGCGGGCATCCCGACGAGATCGACGTGGAGGAGGCTGAGGCCTTCGGCCGGGAGATGGCCGAGAACAGCGCCCGCATCGCGAACGGGGAGCACGACCTCATCCCGCCGGTCCCCGAGCCCGTGCTCACGCCCCAGCTCCTCGCCCTGGTGGAGTTCTACCGCTCCGGTCACAACGCCCATGGGCTGATGACCTACGACGCCTCGAAGTGCAACTACCCGAAATGCCGGCTGTGCGTGGACAACTGCCTCATGCAGTACATCGACTTCTCGGTCGAGCCGCGGCGGTACGGCTCCGAGGGCGACTCCTGCGACATGTGGATGGGCTGCACGCACTGCGAGAACATCTGCCCCACCGGGGCCATCACCGGCGACTGGCAGAGACACCAGGAACGCATGCGCCACGTCTTCGCCGGATTGGGCATGGGCGGCGAAGACCTGTTGGCGAAGGTGATCGACGACGCCGAGGCCTCGGGGCGCTTCCGGCGACTGGTGCCTCGGGAGGAAGTAGGCACTAAACCCTTCTTCCTGGTGCATGCCAAACGTCCGCGTTTCCGCATCCCCAAAGAAGAACGGTGAGCCATGAGGAGTTGTGAGCCCCGCGATCTCGGAAAAAGGAGGTTCCTGTGAACACCGTCAAGATCGACCGCGACCTGTGCACGTCGTGTGGCACGTGCTTCGACGCCTGCTTCGTCAACGTGTACCGCTGGGATGACGCCGAGGATGCGCCGGTGGTCGCCTACCCGGAGGACTGCGTGGAGTGCAACAAATGCGAACTCTTCTGCCCGGTGAACGCGATCACTGTTGCGGCCGACTACGACGGCATCTGGTGGCCCGAGATCGTCTGACCCGCTTGGACGCACCGGGTGGCGCGACGCTCCAGCGCCCTGCAGCCGAAGCGTCATCGTGAAACGAGTCGAAGGAGAACCTCATGGCTGGTCTTGAATCTCTGGGCACCGTGCTCAGCACCGACCTTCTCGTGGTCGGAGGAGGTATCGCCGGTCTGGCGGCGGCCATCAGCGCGAAGGAAGCCGCTCCCGACCTGGATGTACTCGTGGTGGACAAAGCCACCAACGGCTGGGGCGGCAAGGCCAATAAGGGTGGGGGCAACCTGGCTTACCTCGATCCCGAGGACGACCTCGACGCCTTCGTCGAGTTCCGCGTGCGCCAGGTGGGCGACTACCTGGAAGACCAAGAGTTGCTGCGCGAGTTCATGTCTGAGACGTTCGGCGTGCTGCAGCGCGTGCAGACGTGGGGAGTCACCATCTTCAAGAACCCTGACGGCAGTCTGCTCTATGTGCGCTGGGCCGACCGCATGCCGTGGCGCATGGCGCTCTGCGAGCACGATGTCACCATGTCCATGTTGCGGCATGCGAAGAAGCTCGGGGTGCGGTTCGTCGACCACGTGGCGCTGGTCGACCTGCTGCGCGACGGGGACCGCACCGCCGGGGCGGTGGGCTTCAGCGTGCTCGACGGCGCCTGCTCCATCGTGACCTCGAAGTCCACCATCCTCGCCAACAGCAACCAGTGTTACCGGCTCATGAGGCGTTGGTCCAGCGGCCGCGGCGACGGCATCGCCGCTGCCTACCGGGCGGGCGCCCAGATGCGGAACGCCGAGTTCGGCAGCTTTATCAACTGGGTCTTCGTCGATACCAAAGAAGTCTGTCAGGGCGCCGAGGACGTGCTCTACAACGCCAAGGGAGAGAACATCTCCAAGGCCGTGCGGCCGGAGATCGAAGCCGACGTGCACTCGAAAGAGGTAGCCGCCTGGTGGAAGGAGATGAAGGCCGGCAACGGTCCCATCTGCGCCAATATGCCGGAGAACTACATCATGAACGTAGCCTCCGAGGCGTTCCACTCCGATGCGGCTGCTGTGCGGCCCTTAGCGACCGCTTTCTGGAACCTCACCATCGGCCGCGCCATGGCCGCAAGCAAGAAACCGGGGCCGATGCAGGAGGTCATGCCGGGCTTCATCGGCGAGCAGTCGTGCGTGAAGGTCGACCATCACATGGCCACCACGCTGCCCGGCCTGTACGCCATCGGTGACACCAGCGCCGCCGGCTCGGGCTGGGCGGGCGCCGTGCCGGCGCCCCCCGGCCGTATGCGCGGCGGCGGGCTGATGAACGCGCTGTGGTCGGGCATGCGGGGCGGGGCGGCGGCGGCCGCGGACGCGGCCGCCGCAACAGGCGATCCCACGGTCGATGTCGACCAGGCCGGAGAACTGAAGGCCCGCATGCTCGCGCCCCTGGGGCGGTCCGGCGGAGTCGAGGCGCCGGAACTCATCCGCGCTGTGCAGCAGGCCATGGCTCCGGTCGGGTACAGTATCTATAAGCGCCGGGACCGCCTCGAGGAGGCTTTAGGGAAGATCCTCGCCATCAAGGAACGGCTCCCGGAACTCTCGGCCAAAGACCCGCACTATCTGTCGGCCTGCAACGAGGTGGGCGCGATGGTCATGTGCGGTGAGGCCTTCTACCGTACCTCCTTGGAACGGAAAGAGTCCCGCGGCTGGCACCTACGCGAGGATTACCCCGATCGCGACGACGCCGCCTACCGCAGATGGATCGTCGCTGAGGACCGGGGTGACGAGATGGTGGTCTCGTTCGAGGACATGCCCGGCGATCGCTATCCGGTCAAGCCGTGACGGACGGTGGGGGACGGCGGGTGGGCGAGACGCTCACCCGCCCACTCGCCGCCGCAGCGGTTGACAACGTTCATTCTCTACTCTAGTATCGTTATCCGAAGCTGAAAGTCCTATAGTAAGCGTGGGGGTCCGTGGGGGGCGCGTCTTGAGCGATAGGATGGCGAACGGCGCTTCTGCTGCAGGAGGGGGGAGCGATGACTGCGGCTGATTGGTTCCAGCTTCTGGTGGCCGGCATCACCCAGGGTGCCATCTTCAGCCTCATCGCTCTCGGTTTTGTGACCATCTATCGCACATCGCGGGTGGTCAACATGGCGCAGGGCAGCTTCGTGATGCTGGGCGCTCTTTTCGCCTTCTCGCTCCTCAACGAGCTCGGCTGGCCGTTCTGGCTCTCCGGGCTCGTATCGATAGCCGGGGTCGTCCTGGTCGGCATGGCGATCTATCAGATCGTTCTCAAGCCCATCATGGACGTCTCGTTGGTCGCGATGATCCTGGCTACTATCGGGATCAGTATCCTGCTCGAGAATCTCGCGCTGCTCAAGTGGGGCGGATACGGCAAGGGCCTGCCCCCCTTCACCGGCCAGAGTTCGCTGTGGATCGGCGGCGTCGCGATCCCGCCTCAGACCCTATGGATCATAGGGATCATGGTAGTGGTGCTGGTGGCCCTTCATCTGCTGGGCAACTACACCCGCCTGGGAAAGCAGATGACGGCTACCGCCACGCGGCCGATGGCGGCCAAGTTGTGCGGCATCTCTACGGGGAAGATGGTCTTGTTCGCCTTTGCCATCAGTGCGGCAATCGGTGCCCTGGGGGGCATCTCGATCGCCTCGACCGTTCCGGTCGCCTTCGTTTCGGGGGGCATCTTCGGATTGAACGGTTTCGTAGCCGCAATTCTCGGCGGGTGGGGTTCGAGCGCGGGAGCGGTGGTCGGGGGGTTGACCCTGGGTGTCCTCGAATCGCTCGCGGCGGGCGTCATGCCCGCCGGCTACAAGAACGCCATCGCGTTCGTGGTTCTTCTTCTGATCCTGTACTTCCGGCCCTCAGGCATCTTGGGCACGCCCAGCGCAGAGGGTGAGGCCTAGTGGCGGCCGGAGAGGGGAAGCCCGCGCAGCTTGAGCCCTCGGAGCGGACGTGGGTCGGGATGTTGAGAGACCGAGGTTTCCTGGTGAAACTCGTGTTCACCGCCGCGATCTTCCTCTGGCCCCTGATATTCACGAGCCTCTTCAGCCTCAGCGTCATGACCACCGCTGGTTTCTTCGCCATCTTGACTATCGCCGTGGGCCTTATCCTGGGGCAGGCGGGCCAACTCTCGTTCGGGCATTCCGCTTTCTACGGTATCGGGGCGTACACGGTCGCGATCCTCACCATGACGCTCCATTGGTCGCCCTGGCCGGCGCTTGCGGCCGCCCCCGTAGTGGCTGCAGTCGTAGCGCTGGTGATCGGCCGCCCGGTTCTGCGCTTGAAGTACTTCTACCTGGCCTTGGCGACCATCGGTCTGGGCCAGATATTCATCGTGCTCGTGTTACAGCTGCGCGGACTGACCGGTGGAGAGCACGGAATGGGGCCGGTGCCACCTCTGAGCCTGTTCGGGTTCACTTTGGACACCTACGTGCGCAAGTACTACGCGATCTGGATCGCTGTGTTCGTGATCCTGCTGTTCACCCAGCGGGCCCTCAAGTTCCGCGTGGGTCGCGCCTTCCGCGCACTTGCCACGAGCGAGATCGCCTCTTCGACGCTTGGAGTCAGGAACGCGAACTGGAAGCTGCTGGCGTTCGTGGTGAGCGCGTTCTACTGCGGCATCGCCGGCGGTCTTTTTGCGCTGTTGACCGGCGCCGTGGCCCCAAGCTCCTTCACGTTCACCGCCGCGGTCCTCCCCGTGGTGATGATGCTGGTCGGCGGCGACCGGAACGTGTGGGGTGGTGTCGCCGGCGCTATCCTGATGACCTGGGTGAGCAACATTCAGGGCGTCCAGCAGTACAGCGGCGTGGTGTTCTCGGTGATCATGATCCTTTTCCTCATGTTCCTCCCGGCGGGGATCGCGGGCGGACTGAGCGCATCGCATCGGGCGCGGCTGCGCTCGATGTTCGGCCGGACGCGCCGACCCGACTCCTTGGTCGGCGCCGTCGTGACCGAAGAGGGGCCGTCTGCCCCCCCGGAGGAGTCGATTCGCGCAAAGGCCGCCGCCGTGGACGGCGGGGAAGGTTCGACGAAGCAGGTTCTGCTGCGGGTAGACGGGGTATCCGTCGCCTTTGGCGGTCTCAAGGCCGTGAGCGACGTGTCGCTCTCGGTGCGGAAAGGGCAGATCGCCGCCCTCATCGGCCCGAACGGCGCCGGCAAGACCACGCTCTTCAACGTCATCAGCCGTCTGCAGGAGCCCACGAGTGGGCAGGTGTGGTTCGATGGCGCAGAAGTGACCAAGCTGTCTCCGGCCGAAGCCGCCCGGCTCGGCATGGCACGGACGTTCCAGAATCTGCGCATCTTCCCGAATATGGGCGTTCTCGAGAACGTGCTGGTGGGCTGTCACCGCCACGAGAAGTCCGGCATCATCGCCAATGGGCTGGGCCTGCCCCGGCAGCGGGCTGAGGAGCGGGAGTCCCGCGCTCGGGCGCTCGATGCGCTGGTCATGGTGGGGCTCGAGAACGACGCCGCCATGCCGGCCGCGAGTCTGCCCTATGGCAGGCAGCGTCTGGTCGAGATAGCCCGGGCGCTGGCGTCCGAGCCGCAGTTGCTGCTGCTCGACGAGCCCGCTGCAGGGATGAACGCCGAGGAACGCGCCTACCTCGTCGAGCGCATCGCCCGGATCCGCGAGGCGGGCGTCACCGTTCTGCTCGTGGAGCACGACATCGAGTTGGTCATGGGCATATCCGAGGGAGTGAGCGTGCTCGACTACGGGCGGCTGATCGCCGAGGGCAGGCCCGAGGCGGTCCAGAACGACCCCAAGGTGATCGAGGCCTACCTGGGTGTGGGACGTACCAAGGAGCACGACCTGTGCGCAACCCGCGGCGCGGTCGCCTCCGACCGCGAGGAGTTGCTGGTGGTGGACGGTCTCTCCACCTCGTATGGGGTGATCGAGGCGGTCCGCGACGTCTCGCTGGAGGTGCGCAAGGGTGAAGTGGTGGCGGTGCTCGGCGCCAACGGGGCGGGAAAGACCACCCTTCTTCACACCATATCGGGGCTGTTGCGACCCACCCGGGGTCGCGTCGTGTACCAGGGCGTCGACATCACTCGCCGCGCGCCGGACAAGATCGCGGCTCGGGGGCTCTGCCAGGTGCCGGAAGGACGTCAGCTCTTCCCAAGCCTCAGCGTACAGGACAACCTGATACTCGGGGCGTCGGGGCGCAAGAACAACCGAGCCGAACTGGACGAGGATCTCGCCTATATCTACGAGCTGTTCCCGATCCTGGCCGAGCGACGTCAGCAGCCGGCGGGAACACTATCCGGGGGCGAGCAGCAGATGCTGGCAATCGGTCGCGCGCTTACCGGAAAGCCCGACCTGCTCGTCTTGGACGAGCCGTCCATGGGGCTTGCGCCCATGGCCGTGGAGCGCATCTTCGAGGCGCTGGCAAAGCTGAATGAGCAGGGTTTGACAATGCTGATGGTCGAGCAAAACGCGGAGATGGCGCTCTCGGTCGCCCACCGCGCGATCGTGCTTCAGACGGGGAGCATCGTGCTCTCCGGCGAGGCAACCGAGTTGAGGCAGGATGATCGTGTGCGCGAGTGCTATCTCGGGCAGAGCCAGGGATGACCCGCGCGCGATCAGAGCACCAGGGGAGCCACGAAGGACAAGGAGAAGGAACCATGCGAAGAAGTCATTGGGCGGCGGTAGTGCTGGTATTGATCATGGGCGTGGCGACATTCCTCACCGCGTGCGGTGGGGGAACGACGACCACTACGGCTGCGTCCACGGAAACTACGGCGGGGGTTGAGACTACGGCAGCACCCGAAACCACGGTGCCGGCGTCCACCGAATCGATCAAGATCGGACAGGCGGTCTCGCTGACCGGGCCGAGCGCGGCCCCTGCCGGTGCGATCGTCGCCGCGACCAAAGAAGAAGTCGAGTACGTCAATGCTAACGGCGGCATCCTCGGCCGCCAGATCGAACTCATCGTCGAGGACGACAAGTCCGACGTCAACGGGGCAGTCGCCGCCATGACGAAGCTCATTGAGCAGGACAAGGTGGACGCCGTCATCGGTCCGTTCCCGCAGTTCGTCGAGTCCGCTGCACGCGCGGTCTCCGAGAAGGCCGGCATCCCGACGGTCCTCTACATCCCTCCGACGATCGAGAGCGCGAAGGACACCTCGTTCAATTGGACCTTCCTATGCACCACCGGGCCGGACGGGCTGTCCGACGCCCTGCTCCTGCTGCTGCAGGCGGAAGGCTACAAGAACGTGTTGGGTATCGCCGACGGCCTGAGCATCCACCAGGAGACGTTGGCTCTGGTCAAGGCGCAATCGGAGGCCGCCGGAATCACCCTCACCGTGCTCCCCGACACCTGGAACCTGGACGAACAGGACACCGGCCCGATCGTGGCCAAGATCGCAGCTGCCGCCAAGAAGACGAACCCTGACGCCATAATGGTCCTGAGCAACCCCATTCACGCTCCGGGTATCCAAAAAGGCCTGAGGGCGTTGGGCGTCGAGCAGCAGATCATCGGGAGCCCCGCCGCCACGTCTCCCGCCATGTTCATGCAGGGCCCGAGCGACGCCAACGGCATGCTGGCGATCGGCCCGGGCATCGTCAACGCCCCGGCCTTGCCCGACGGCTATCCCGGCAAGGAGGACATGGTGGCCTTCAACGACCGCTTCCTTGCGGCCACCAAGCAGCCGGCCGACTTTTATGCCGGTTTCGGCTATGACGCTCTCCACATCGTGCTCAACGCCATGACCGCGGCGGGCAGCACCGACCATGCCGCAGTTCGCGATGTCATCCAGGCCACCACAGGCTGGCAGGGCATGCAGGGTATCTTCAACTACTCCGCCACCGATCACGTCGGTATCCACGGCGGCTTCTCCGAGTGGAGGATCAACAACGGCTCGTTCGAATTCGTCCGGGATCTGAACGCGGGCAAGTAGGTCACGTGCCGCGTACCGCGGTGCTAGATCACCGATGGACGGGGTCTCCGAGACCCCGTCCATCGCCTCAGCCCCAGCGCCGGTTGCAGCGTACATGCGGGTCGAACCGCCGGGTTCCAGAATAGGGAGTGCACATGTCGGATGAACTTGCACGAGCTCTGGCCGATCTAGAAGAACAGAAAGTGGAGGCACTGGTCGACGAACGCTTGGCAGCGGGCGCCGATCCGTCGTCGATCTTGGCCTCCTCCCAGGACGGCATGCGCCAGGTGGGCGAGCGCTATGAGGAGGGCGAATACTTCGTCAGCGACCTTATGATGTCCAGCGCCATTTTCAAGAAGGTGGTTGCGCGTCTCGAACCCCTTCTCGTCGGCACCACGGCGGTCAGCCGGGGTAGTGTGGTCGTCGGGACGGTCAGAGGTGACGTCCACGATATCGGCAAGGACTTGGTGGTCTCGACGTTGCGGGCCTCGGGCTACACCGTCACCGACCTGGGCGTGAACGTTCCGCCGGACCGGTTCGTGGAAGCGATCAGAGAGACGGGGGCTCCGGTGCTGGCTCTGTCCGGGTTGCTCACCATCTCGTTCGACCCCATGAAAGAGACGGTCGAAGCCGTGGAAGCTGCCGGCCCGCGGTCGCAGGTGAAGATCATGCTTGGTGGCGGCCCGGTGACCGAACAGGTTCGGGCATACGCGGGCGCCGACGCGCTGGGGGCCGACCCGCCGAGCGCCGTCAGGCTGGCCGACGAGTGGACGAAGGTGGCGTGATGAGTGCTTCACAACAGGACGGCGGCGTGCCGAACCTCTACGATGAACGTATGATCCGCATCCGCAAGGCCATCAACCTCGAACCTGTGAGTCAGATACCGGTCATCTACATGGGCACTGCGTTCAGCGCCCGCTACACCGGCCGCACCATGGCCCGGTACTGCAACGACCCCAACGTGAGCTTCGAGTCCAATCTGGAGACCTGCGAACGACTGGGGGTCGACGGGCTCAACCTCCTCGCCAGCGGCCTTATAGCCCCGATACTCTCAGCCATGTGGATGAGCCATATCGCCGTCCCCGGCCGGGAACTGCCGGACGACAGTCTATGGCAGGTTCAGGAAGCCGAGGTCATGAAAGCCGAGGAGTACGACACCTTGATCGAAATGGGCTGGCAGGCGTACGTCGCCTCCTACCTCCCTCGGGTGGTGGACATGGCCGAGTTCGGGGCGAACATCCAGTTCATGCAGGAGAATACGGGCCGTTATCTCGGCATCCTTCGCGAGAAGGGCGTCCCCTATATCTGCATGGGAGCTACGTCTACCCCGTTCGAGCCCCTGTGTGGCGCCCGCTCCATGCCCGAGTTCTTCGCGGACTGCTACCGCCGCCCGGAGAAGGTCAAAGCGGCGATGGATGTCATGCTGCCCGACATGATCGGAGACGGCATCGGACTGGCGGCTATGACCCACTCCATAGGGGCGTGGGTGGGCGGGTGGCGTTCCGCTAGCGCACTGGTCTCGCCAAAGATCTGGAACGAGCTGGTGTGGCCGTACCTGGAGGCCATCGTCAACGCCATGTGGGACAAGGGGCTGGTCTCGGTGCTGCACCTCGACCAGAACTGGACCCGTGACCTTGCCCGGTTCAACGAGCTCCCCGCCAAGAGCTGCCTCTTCAATCTCGATGGCTTTACCGATGCGCGCAAGTTCAAGGAGATCCTGGGCGACCGCTTCGCCATGCTGGGAGACGTGCCCCCCACCCTGTTCGCAGCGGGCACCCCCGACGACATCCATACGTACGTGCACGATCTGGTGCGCGATGTGGGCCCGACCGGCCTACTGCTCTGCCCCGGCTGCGACGCGCCCATCAACACCAAGCCCGAGAACATGGAGGCCTTCGTAGCCGCAGGGCGCGAGTTCGGCGGAGGAGTGCACTAACGCTACGACCGGAGGAGGGTCCAGATGGAACCCGTGCCCAGCTTCGAACTGAGACCCCACCACGGCGGCATCAGTGTGCCCGACCTGGACGCATCCATCGCCTGGTACCGGGACATGCTGGGCTTCGCGGTCGATATGGTCATGGACATCCCCGCGGACACGGGCCGGCTGGCCATGCTGAAGAACGGCGATTTTCGTGTCGAGCTGTTCGAGGTGCCCGGCGCGGCGCCGCTTCCCGACGACCGCCGGTATGTCGACAGGGATATCCGCACGCACGGGATGAAGCACATCGCCTACCTGGTGCGTGATGTGAAGTCGCTCATCGAGGAGCTGAGGGCCCGGGGAGTGGATATCGTCTGGGAGGTCCAGGAGCACGGGGGCATGAAGGCAGCGTTCGTGCGGGACAACTCCGGTAACCTGGTCGAGTTGATGGAGAATTCGGCCGCCTGGGCCGAATGAAGAGGCACGACGTTCTGGTCGCGGGCCGGAGGTGCCTTGACGTGGCGCGGTGCGAGAAAGGCTTCCGATGCGGGCATTGACGATCTCTGAACTTGAGCAGGCAAGCGATGTGCCTCGCAGCACGATCTACTACTACGTGCGCGAAGGCATCCTTCCCCAGGCCCAGAAGGCGGCGGCCAGCCGGGCTATCTACACCGATGCACATGTAGAACTGCTACAAGAAATCCACCGGCTAAAGACGGAAGGGCTGGCGCTCGACGAGATTCGAGCCCGACTCGACCGGCGTATCGAGTCGGCCCAGGCCAGTGAAGTCGACCTTGTAGCTCGGGAAGCAGAACGCACGCGACGGTCCATCCTCGAAGCCGCCGCCCGTCAGTTCTCCCGCAAGGGCTACAAGCGTACGCGTATCGCCGACATCATCAAGGAGGCAGGGATCAGCCCCCCCGCCTTCTACGGCTTCTTCCGCACGAAGCGGCAACTTCTGATTGAATCCTTCGGTGTCTTCGTGCAGTGGAGTCGCGAGCTTCTCGAGCCGCAGCTCACCTCGGAACCGGATCTGGCCGTGCGCCTTCTCCGTCGTACCGGGGCGTTCTACGGCGTGCAGGCACTCAGTCCCGACCGCCTCGCTCTGGTGCGCTCGGAGGCCCTGATAGAAGACAATGAGATGCGCCAAGTGGCCCAAAGTACCTATCAGGCTATGGTCCAAGGCATGCGGGAAGACTTGGTCCGCCTCCGAGAGGGGGGCGCCGCGCCACCCGGGATCCCGGACGAGCTGATGGCGTTCAGTCTGGAAGGCGCCCTCGAGCATGTGGTCATGAGGGCCGCGTGGGACGATGACTATACGAAGCGCGACGTAGTGATGACGCATCTCTGCCTCTACTTGGCCATCGTGGCCGTGTACACGGGTCGGCTCGATCTCACGGAGCAGCTGGCTCGGTACGCGGATCTCATAGACACGCTGGTGGAGTTCCCGCCGCCGGAGACGGCGCCGACCGGTCCTTGACATAGCGCGCGGTCGAATCCCACGAGGGGAGGTTCGGCAGGCGCCGCTGCCTCGCCGCGCAACCCGTCGATGACTCGGCACACGCAAGAGAGTTCTGCCCGTTCCTGCAAGGAGGCCCTGCCATATACACGATCAATCGATTCTGCGTCGGCTGCCACAACTGTGCGGACGAATGCCCCGCCGCTGCTATCGACTATGTGGGCATGAAGTATGAGATCGACCCGGAGAAGTGCATCTCCTGCGGAATCTGCGAAGAGGTATGTCACATCAGCGCCATTTCGGACCTTGCAGGCCCCCCCGCTGCCCCGCCCGCGCACGATCTGATCACCAAGTCCTGCGATGTCGTGGTGCTGGGCGGTGGTTCCGGCCTCATTGCAGCTGTCAAGGCGGCCCAGGCGGGCAAGAAGGTCATTCTGTTGGAAAAGGCCAAGAAGGTGGGTGGCAACACGGACTTCGCCCATATGTTCTTTCCCATCTTTCCGAAGGTGTTCGAGGATCGCGGCCTGCCCGATGTGAGAGAAGAAGCGATCGAGGAGTTTCACCGCCGTACCAACGGCGTAGTAGAGAAGGATATCCTTCGTGCAGCGGTCTACGGATGTTCCGAGTTCTTCGACTGGCTGTGTCAATTTGACGGTGTAGACACGGCGTTTGAAGTCCAGGAGATGGGCGCGGTGATCGCCGAAGGTCCCGTCTACGGACCCGCCATGGTCAACTTCCCCGTCCGCCTGCTGGAGAATCTGCATTGTCGTGACCAGGCCATCGGTCCCGGCTGGGCCGGTACGTTTATCAAGCATGTCATGTTGAAAGAGTGCAGGCGACTGGGCGTAGAGGTACTCACAGAGCACGCTGCCGTGAGGCTTCTCACCGATGGAAACGGCGCGGTCAACGGAGTGATCGCCCACGATCCGGGCGGGCAGACCCAGGTGGACTGCAAAGCCTGCATCGTTGCCACCGGCGGCATGGGGCGCAGCGACGAGAAGCTGGAGGAGTTTTTCCCCGGCTTCTTCGCCTGCGAGACGCCCATCCACCGGTTCAGCGTGCCGACCGATACCGGTGACGGGATAGATCTGGTGCGACCATTGGGAGCGGATATCCCTGAAGACCGCATGTACTGTTCCATATTCGGGCCGGCGCATCACCCCTTCAGCTATCCGATCTATCGGTTCATGCTGCGCCCTGAGTGCGTGTATATCAACCTGGACGGAAGGCGGTGGGTAGACGAAACCGGCGGCCTGATGGAAGGACGGCATACCATCGGGCTTCAGCCCAAAGAACTATCCTACGGCGTCATGTCTCAGAGCATGGTGGATAGTGCAGCCGCCTTCTTCCTGAACGATCCCCGAGCAAGGCAGGAAGCCTGGATCTTCAGGGATTATCAGAAGGACATCGACCACGAGGTGGCGTTGGGATTTCCCGCAAAGAAGGCCGATACGCTCGAAGGGCTGGCGGTCCAGATGGGCGTGGATCCAGCCGTTCTTGTCGCTGAGATAGGACGCTACAACGAGATGTGCGCCAAAGGGATCGATGATGACTTCGGCAAGGACGCCCACTACCTGATGCCTGTGGATGGTGCTGGTCCTTACTATGCATTCTATGGTCAGCGCTTCTCGGAGGGCGCCTTCGGCGGTCTGCGCGTGGGCCCGGGAACCGAAGTGCTGGCGGGAGGCCGGCCCATCCCCGGCCTCTATGGGGTGGGCGACGCCACGTCTGCGGTGCAGGTGCGCGGCCATCTGGCGGTGGTCTCGGAACTGACCTGGGCGGTCGCCAGCGCGTACATAGCCGGTACGAACGCAGCCGAGTACAGTTCATGATGAGGCGGCAGCAGGCACCGACCCGCTCGGTCGCCGGCCGGGTGGAGGAGTCATGAACCGATACCGGCACGTCCTATCGCCTCTGAGAATTGGGAACGTCGTTCTCAAGAACCGGATGATCGCCGCCAACTCCCTGCCGCATTTCCTGCAGGGGCCTGAGCCCTTCCCGGCGGAAAGCGTGATCGACCACGTCGCCGGCTTGGCGCGCAACGGCGCTGCGATCGTCGCTTTCGCGGACTGGTCGAACCCCCTGCAGCGGGAGGCCTGGGCTCCGGACATCTCGCGTTTCCCCATGTACGATCTCGCCGATCCCAGCGTTCACAACTACCTGTCGCAACTGGCCGACGCGGTCTATTTCTACGGATCGATGCTGTCGCTGGCAGTCAGGATCTTCGGTCCGAGCGGCTACGAGGTCTGCGACGCGCCGCCGCCTCCGAAGGACATCGACCCGGACATCGTGGCGATGGAGCAGATGCCCATCTTCATGTCCCAGCTCAGCAAGGGCGACACCGGCCCTTCCAAGGCGATGACCGAAGAGAAGATGCTGCAGGTGGCCGACGGGGTCGCCGAGCGGGCATCCTTCTACCGGTCGCTGGGCTTCGATGCGATCACCGTCCATATGGCCTATCGCTTCGGGATGTTGGGCACGTTCTTCTCGCCGCTCACCAACAAGCGCACCGACCGCTACGGGGGGGGCCTAGAGAACCGCGCCCGCTTCCCGCTCGACGTGTGCCGGCGCATCCGGGAGGTGTGCGGGCCGGACTTCCTCATCGAAGCCCAGGTGAGCCCCGACGGGCCGGGTGGCAACACCGTGGAGGACCTCGTGGGCTTCGCCAAGCTCGCCGAGGGGGTCATCGACATTCTGCAGATACGGGCCGAGGACGGCGGGCTCGCCCATCCCATCGGCTACAACTCGGTGGAGGGGGAACCGCTCACACTGCAGTACGCCGAGGCCATCAAGCGGAGCGGCGCCCGTATAGTGGTCGCCCCGGTGGGCGGCTTCCAGGACCCGGCGGACAACGACCGCTACATCCGCGAGGGCCGCATCGACATGGTCGCCATGGCCCGGGCCTTCATCTGCGACCCCGACTACCACCGCAAGATCGTGGAGGGCCGGGGTCAGGACGTCGTCCCCTGTATCCGCTGCAACAAGTGTCACGTCCCCTCCATGACCGGCCCCTGGGTGAGCGTGTGTTCCGTGAACCCGACCATGGGCATCGCCCACCGTCTCGAACGCATGGTTGCGGCTCCGAACGCGAGATTGAAGGTGGCTGTAGTTGGGGGCGGGCCCGCGGGCATGCAGGCGGCCGTCGTGGCGGCGGGTCGCGGCCACGAGGTCACTCTGCACGAGAAGAGCGACTATCTGGGCGGTCAGCTGCGCATCGCCGACATCTCCGCGGCAAAGTGGCCCCTCAGGAAGTTCAAGGACTACCTGGTGCGGCAGCTGGACACGGTGGGGGTACACATCCGGTTGAACACGCCGGCGACGCCCGAACTCGTGCGCGCGGAGGGCTATGACGCGGTCCTGGTGGCCCTGGGGGCCGCGCCCAACATCCCGGATATTCCCGGTGCCCGCGACGGCTTCGTCCGCGGTCCCCTAGACGCTTACGACGACCACGGCTCTTTGGGACACCGGGTCGTGGTGGTGGGCGGCTCCCAGACCGGCACCGAGACCGGCATGTTCCTGGCCGAGCACGGTCATGAGGTCACCGTTCTCACCCGGCAGGCCGCGCTCGCCTCGGACGCCACCCCCATCCACTACGTGGAGATCGTGCGCGAGGTGTGGAACCACCTGGAGGGCTTCAGATCCATCACCCGGGCGACCACCACTGCCATCGCTCCGGGGCTCGTGACCTACCGCGACGGCGAGGGGGTCGGGCGGATCATCGAAGCCGACGACATCGTCCTCTGCGGCGGGATGAACCCCCGTACGGACGAGGCGTTGAGCTTTTACGGGAGCGCTCCGCGCTTCTTCACGATCGGCGACTGCAGTGACGTGGGGAGCGTGCAGACATGCGTGAGGAGCGCGTTCGCCGCCGCGTCGCAGCTCTGATCAGGTAGTGCCTTCGACCGCCGCCTGGGTGTCGCCCGCTTCCAGGTAGACCGGATGCTGCAGGGTCCTGCCCAGCAGCAGGCAGAACGGCAGCGAGGCCAAGGCGAAGAGAGCGGCTGCGTAGAGGGGCAGGGCGAAGGCGTCGCCCAGTTCCTGGGTGAAGATGGCAGTGAGGTCGGCCCGAATGGGGGTTCGTTCACGCTCCCCCGGCGCAGCTGCCGCCGGGTCTGCCACCCCTGCGATGAGGTCACCTGCCTGCACTCCGCCGCCGACACGTGCCCGGGCCGCCGCGATGTTGGCGTCGATCCGGGCGATCATCGCTTCCCGTTCCCCAGCCGGGAGCGTCTGCAGGGAGGAGACGTAGGCGCGGGCCTCTGTCCGGGCGGCATCGAGGGCCAGGCCGGTGGAGTACGTCGTCACCGCTACCAGGATGGCCACCCCCAGTACGAAACCGATCTGCCGGGTGGTGCCGAGCATCGCCGAGCCTACGCCCTCCGACCGGCGGGGCAGCCGGGACATGCCCGCGGCGGTCATGGCAGGCATGGACAGCCCGAGGGCCAAGCCCAGAACGGCAAACCGCCATGCCATCGACGCAACCGAGGTGTCAATGCGTATCTGCGCGAGGAGAACGAAAGCCACGGCGAACACCAGCGCTCCGACCGAAGCGGGTAGACGAGGACCCACGCGATCCACCGCCCGCCCGAACAGCGGCGTGAAGATCAGGGCACTCAGCGCGATGGGGGTGGTGGCTATGGCCGCCTCGAGCTCGGTCATGCCTTTGATGCTCACCAGGAAGATGATCACCAGCAGCATCGCGCCCCCCATGCCGATGGCGCCGCCCAGCCCGGCCGCGTTGGCCGCCCAAAACGGCCGGATGCGGAAGAGGGCCAGGTCCAACATGGGGCGTTCCGCGCGCTCCTCGTACACGACGAACAGCACGAGAAGAACGATGGAGGCAACCAGCAGGCCGACCACCCTGGCAGACCCCCAGCCCCAGGCGTTGCCTTGGGTGAGCGCCAGGGTGAGCGTGAGTATGGCGCCGCCGGAGAGCAGGATGCCGCCGCCGTCGATACCGGCCCCGTGCGGGTCGCGCCGGTGCTCGGGCACGAACAGGAAGGTGGCGGTCAGGGCCAGCACGCCCACCGGCGCGTTGATGAAGAAGATCCAGTTCCAACCGGCGGCGTGAACCAGCACCCCGCCGATTGGAGGTCCCACCACCGCGGCGATCGAGCCCAGGGACCCCCAGAGACCGGTTGCCAGCCCATGCTGGCGTCGCGGGAAGGCGCCCAGCATGATGACCAGCGACACCGGCACCATAGCCGCGGCGCCCACGGCCTGCCCAACGCGGAAGCCGATGAGCCACCCGGTGGAGGGCGCCAGTCCGCAGAGGAATGAGAAGCCGGTGAACAGCGCCAGCCCGATTGCGAAGACCAGGCGCTCCCCGTAGCGGTCTGCGAGGCGTCCGAAGGACAGGAAGAGCACCGCGATGGCGATGCCGTACGCGTTGAGCACCCAAGAAAGCTCCGCCAGGTCGGTCCCCAGGTCGGTCATCATGGCCGGGATGGCGATGTTGACCACAGTGGCGTCCAGCAACGACATGAACATGCCAAAGGCCACCGTGGCGAGGATGATCCACTTGCGCGGGTGACCGCAGTCGTCGTCGGTCACGTCACCGCTCCCCTCAGAGGAGGGGTCCCCGGGCGGGGGCCCAGGGGGTTGGAGACCTCCGCCCGGGTCATGCGAATGACGGATGGCCGTACGTGGCCCGTTCGCCTGGACCTCCACCCGTGGAACATCGGTCTAGCCGCCGAGGTAGGCCTTCTTGACCCCCTCATCGCGGGCGACGTCACGCGCGTCACCGGCGAGGGCGACGGAGCCTACCTCCAGCACGTACGCACGATCCGCGATGCCAAGGGCCATGGTGGCGTTCTGCTCCACCAGCAGGATGCTCAGCCCGCGCTCGTGCATGCTAACGACGATGTCCCTGACCGTCTCCACCAGCTTGGGCGAGAGGCCCATGCTGGGCTCGTCCATGAGGATCAGCCGTGGGTCGCTCATGAGCGCCCGTGCGACGGCCAGCATCTGTTGCTCGCCACCCGATAGGCTGCCGGCCAGCTGCCGGCGCCGTTCCTTCAGGGCGGGGAAGTGCTCGAACATCCGGTCGATGTCGGCGGCCACCTTCTTCTTGTCCTTGCGCAGGTAGGCTCCCATCTTGATGTTTTCGAGCACGGTCATGGGGGCGAAGACCATCCGCCCCTCGGGGACGTGCGCCATCCCCAAGCGTACGACCTCGTGGGGCTTCAGGCGGTCGATGCGCGTGCCGTCGAAGTCGATGCGCCCTGCCTTGGGTGCCATCAGCCCGGAGAGGGTGCGTAGCAGAGTGGTCTTGCCGGCGCCGTTCGCGCCGACCAGCGCGACGACCTCCCCGTTGTCCACCCGCATGCTCACGCCGCGCAACGCAATGGCCGATCCATAGGCGCAGGTCAGGCCCTCGATCTCAAGCAGCATCGGTCGCCCCCTTTCCCAGATAGGCCTCACAGACCTCTGGGTGGGAGGTGACGTAGCCCGGATCTCCTTCGCAGAGCTTCTGACCGAAGTTCATGCACACGAGTCGGTCGCAGACGCTCTTGATCACCCGCATGTCGTGTTCCACCACGACGACGGTGGTGCCCCTGTCCCGCACGCGCCTGATGTGATCGATCATCGTGTCGGACTCGCTGGGGTTCATGCCGGTGGCCGGCTCGTCTAGCAGGATGAGCTTGGGATCCGAAGCGAGCGCTACCGCCATCCCCAGCGCTTTCTGGTGGCCGTGTGGCAGGTTGGCAGGTTCCCAGTCGTGCACCGCTGCGAGTCCCATGAAGCCCAAGATATCCACGGCCTTCTCACGAAGCGCCGCCTCCTCGGTGCGCGCTCGGCGGCTCCGGGCCACGCTGCTGAGCAGGCCCGCCTGGTGGCTTTTGTGCAGACCCACCAGCACATTGTCCAGCACCGTAAGGCCCTCGAAGGTGATCGCCTGCTGGAAGACCCGGGAGATGCCCGCGCGGGCGATTCTGAAGGCGGACATGCCGGTGATGTCGGCGCCCTGGAAGAGGACGGTGCCGGAACTGGGGGGAAGGAAACCGCTGATCATCGCGAAGACGGTGGTCTTGCCGGCCCCGTTCGGACCGATGAGGCCCACGATCTCGCCGGGTGCGACCGAGAGATCGAGGTCATCGACGGCGAGCAGTCCGCCGAACCGCTTGGTGAGGCCTTTCGTCTCCAGGAGCGCGTTCAAGAGACTCCCTCCTCACCCGGGGTGGTTCCCCACGACGTAGAGCCGGGGCCGGCCTCTTCGGGAACAAGGAGAGGCTCGGACTCCGCGGCCGTCGTGCGGCTCCGGCGGACCCCCTGCACGCGGGCGACGATCCAGCGGTCCACCGACCCGAGGATACCTCCGGGGAGGAACATGACCACGAGGATGATGATGACCGCTGTGATGACGGGTTCCAGGTTGCCGGCTGCCCGCAGGGTCTCCGGCACGAGCGTCATGAGAAGCGCCCCCACGATGGGCCCCGCCACCAAGTAGCCCAGGCCGCCGAGGAAGGCGACCACCTGGAAGTTGATGCCCACGAACGGCCCGAACGTGATGGGCTGGATGGCCCCGAGATAGCAGGCATAGACAGTGCCGAGGAGCGCCGGGATCATGGACATGATGACGAAGTTGATCAGGCGATATCCGAAGGGATCGATGCCTACCGACTGCGCGAGCTTGGGGCTGCTGGCGAGACCCAACCACGAGCGGCCCGTCCACGCTTTGGTGAAGCCCAGCATGATCGCGAGCGAGATGAACGAGAACGCCAGCAGCAGGTAGTAGTAGGAGGCCTTGGACCCGAAGTGGATGGGGCCGAGGTCGCTCACTGCCGGGATGCCCGTGAATCCGGAATAGCGGCCGAAGATCTTGAGAGTTCCGAAGAGCAGGGGGACTATCGACGAGAATACTATGCCGAACATCATGCCGCTCATGCCGGCGAACCGGCAGATGACCGCCCCGAGCGCCAGCGCGAGGATGAAGGAGATGGCCAGCGTGATGGGTAGGGCCGTCCAGAAGTTCAAGCCGTCGTTCACCATCAAGATGCCGGTGCTGTACGCTCCGATGCCCCAGAACGAGGCCGCGGCCACGTTGATCATGCCCGAACGCATGCCGAAGGTGAAGGTCATGCCCATCACCGAGAAGACCGTCATCAAGATGATCAGGTGCATGTAGTAGGCGTTGTGAACCACCAGGGGTAGCGCCAGCAGGACGATCACTGCCGTCCCGGCGGCGATCCAGCTTCGTTTGCCCTTGAGATGCATCTTCGCGCTCGTGAGTGAAGCGACTCCGGCTGGGGGGTCTTCCATGGGCTTCCCGAATAGACCTCCCGGGCGGAAGTAGAAGAAGACCCCCACCACCAGGAAGAAGATCATCTGACCCACGCCCGCGCTTACGAAGAACTGGGCGAAGGCGAGGACGATTCCCAGGATCACCCCCGAGGCGATGGACCCGACCATGCTGCCGACTCCGCCGAGCATGATCACCAGAAGCACGACGAAGCCCGCCTGGCCCATGCCGATGTCGATGCCGAAGACCGGGGCCATCAGACCACCGGCGAACCCGGCGAGACCAAGGCCCACGGCGAAGGTGGTCACGAACGTCCGCTCGGCGTTCACGCCCATGAGGGCGGCAACGTCTGGGTTGAAGGCCAGAGCACGCATGCCCCGTCCGATGCGCGTTCCACGCAGGAACAGGTGGAGCGAGACCAGCACGGCTACGCTGACCAGGATCATGGCGGCCCGGTCTTGGCTGACCACGACGCCCGCTATCCTCCAGTGGCCGCCGAACAGGGGTGGTATCCCGCGCGGGCTGGTGCCGAAGACCAGCAGGATGAACTGGGTCATGAGAGTGACCAGCATGATCGAGGCGATGAGGTAGCTCAGGAGTGCCTGCTCGTTGGTGCGCAGGCGGCGCATGACGAGCAGGTAGAGGACGGCCCCTCCGAGCGCCGTGGCGAGTGTGGCGAGTGCCACCCCGACGAAGAAAGGCAGGCCCATCTGAGCCACCAGGAACCACGTCGTGTACGCCCCGATGGCGTAGAACATGCCGAACGTGATGAAGAAGATGTTGGTGACCGACAGGATGAGGTTGAACCCGGCGGCCATGAAGACAAAGACCAGCCCGATGGCGATGCCATCGAAGATCAGTTGAATGAAGGTTGAGGCGCTCATACGCGGGACCTCGGAGTAGTGGACGGGGCGCCGCCCGGGGGCGTTACCCGGGCGGCGCCCTGAGGAGGGGGACGTCAGTGACTCGGGTGCCCCTATTTGGCGGCCGACCAGGTTGTCAGGCAGGACTGCTCGACGTCGTCCATGGAGACGCTCTTGAGGTTGGTGGCTTTGCCTCCCTGCATGGTGGCGTCCATGTAGTCCATGACCAGGCATACCGTGCGGTCCGGCACGCCGGCGTCCGCACGCGGGATCATCTTGGAGTTGCCGTGGGGTCCCTGGAACTGCAGACCGGTCGCGAGCGCTTCGGAGACCTTGTCGTTGTCGACCGAGTCGGCCGCCTTGAGGGCCGCTTCGAACGCGTAGAAGGTGTCGCAGTCGAAGCTGGGGTCGTCCCACGTGCCGTATTTGGCCGTGTAGAAGTCCACGACCTGCTTGCAGACGTCGTTGGGAGTGTCCGTGTCCCAACCCATGAGGCCCAGTACGGTGCCGTCGAGTTCGGTGAGGGGGATGAGGGCATTGAGTTCTCCCAGGGACACCTCAGCGGTGATGGTGACCATGGCGTCGGAACCGGCGGCACGGATACCACGGTAGACCTGTCCGAACATGACCGGGCTGCCGCCGATGATGACCGCGTCGGCGCCGGTGGCCACGACCTTGGTGCCCACTGCGCTGTAGTCGGTGGTGGTCGCGGGGAAGGTCACCATCTCGTACTCTTCCCCCAGCGCCTTGAGGGTGTTCGCGGTGTCCGCGGCTTGACCCTGGCCGGGGGCGTCATCGGGGAACACCAGCACGTACTTCTTGATGTCCTTCCCGATGTAGGCCGGCAGATAGCCCAGCCGGGCCGGTGCCTCGGTCGGCAGTTTGCTCGTGACGAACATGTACTTGTACTCGGGCTTGTAGACATCGGTCATGGGGGTGCCGACCAGCGCCAGGGTCTTGGAACCTTCGGTCACGCTGGCCCAGTTGGAGGCGGTCATGTCCCCGAAGATGACGTTGACCTTGTCCTGGCTCACCAGTCGCTCGACTGCCGAGCGGGCCGTGTTGGGGTCGGACTTGGTGTCGTAGCTGATGAGCTCGAGCGTGTACTTCGACCCGCCGATGTCCCATCCACCGGCGTTGTTCGTACCCTCCACGAGCGCTTCGAGGACCTTTGAGCTATTCACGAGCGGCGGGATCGCGAAGTCTGTCAGGCTGCCGATCTTGATGGTGCCTCCGGCCGCGGCCGCTGTGGTGGCCGTGCCGGCGGTTGTCGCGGTTCCACCCGCGGTGGTCGCCACCGCCGCCGCCGTGGTGGTCGTGGTGCTCCCGCCGCAACCGGCCAGGATGCCGCCAAGCCCGGCGCCGAGCCCCACAGCCGCGCCCGTGACCCCGGCGATCTTCAAGAAGTCGCGGCGGCTGACGCTCTTGCTGTTGATCGTTTGTGATCCGGGTTCCTGAAGATCTTGCCCGCGATTATCCGTCATTTGGAGGCCCCCTTCGTGTCTATCCTGCGTTCACATACGGGTCGTGGTCGAGCACGAGTTGTGGTCCAGCATCTAGACCCAAGTTACCCCCGCCCGCCCCTAGGAAATCAGCCCCTCTGCAGGGGATTGTCCGCTCCTAGCGGTCGTTCGTGTAGACACTAAAGAGTTGCTTTCATTTGCTCCGTATGCTAAGCTGTGTTTATGGCCAGCCGGGGTGGAGCGATACATGTGGTGACGACCCGTCGTCAGTATAAGGACCGGGTCTATGAAACGCATCTCCTGCGCCGCTCCTATCGGGAGGGCGGC
>Ga0172371_10000507_pt1 | contig 60208 bp, 63 predicted proteins | sample Lak12m_FD_114543 | JGI IMG/M metagenome (GOLD analysis project Ga0172371, IMG submission 114543) | Freshwater microbial communities from Kabuno Bay, South-Kivu, Congo - kab_022012_12m | ecosystem: Environmental > Aquatic > Freshwater > Lake | place: Democratic Republic of the Congo: South-Kivu... | reverse complement strand
GCAGCTTCACATAACGCAACCATTGTCTCGCTATCTAGAAGGCCCCCGTTGGTATAAATGCAAAACCTAAAGTTATATTTACCGATTAATCTTATTAACTTAAGTTTATCGCGATATAATAACGGCTCACTATATAGGCCGGAAAGTATGATTATAGGATCGTATCTGATAAGTTTTTTACTCTCTCGAATGTTTCTAAATACATTGTTGTTTATATATTTGATATCCAATTCAGTACCATGATCACCCTTCAGCTGTTTACCGTAGCAAAATGGGCATTTATATTGGCAGTGGAAAGTCGGTTGTATCTCGACCCTTTCAAGACCAAAACAGGGCATGGAATTATTTTCCCTTGCCTCTTTCACTTTATCTTTTATTGAAATTATATCCCAAGCAGTTGCTTTGTCGTAAGGATAATTATTGTTTGTCTTCATACCGTTCTTTAATTTAGAGAACATATCACTCAAGTTAGCATTATAAGTGCTTTTCTGTCAATGGAAATAATAAGCTAAGGCTCAGAAAATTTTGATTAGTCTAGTATAGGTATTGCCTTTAGGGAAATTTTAGAGGGTAATTTTTGGGCTATTTTTCATCGAGCGGTTTTGCCAATGTTTGAGGGGTTATTGGGAACAATGGGCCTTCGCCTTGACTAACTTAAGCTCTGTGTCATTCCTTTGTTTGTAATAATCTTTAATGAAAAACAAATGGATGTCGCAACCACGCAAGTGCAAACAGGAATCGGAATTAACCAGGCTCCACAACAACCGCCGGAACCCCAAGTGCTGAATTACTGCCTTTACGCAAGAAAAAGCACCGAATCGGAGGAACGGCAGGTGCTTTCCATCGATTCCCAGGTAAAAGAGATGCTCCACGTGGCCGAGCGGGAAGGACTCAATATCATCGATATCCGCCGGGAAAGCCACTCAGCCAAGGATTCGGGAGAAAGGAAGGTGTTCAACGAGCTCCTGGAGGATATCAAAAGAGAAAGGTTTAATGGGATAATCACCTGGGCACCCGACAGGTTGAGTAGAAATGCAGGAGATTTGGGATCGCTGGTTGACCTCATGGACAGCGGTATCCTGAAGGAAATCCGGACTTATGGCCAAGTGTTCACCAACTCCCCCAATGAGAAGTTCCTGCTCATGATCTTGGGATCCCAAGCAAAACTGGAAAATGACAACCGGGGAATCAACGTGAAACGGGGGTTACGAATGAAATGTGAGATGGGGCTGTGGCCTACCTGCGCCCCTACCGGATACATTAATATCCGGAACGACGAGAAAAAATGCATCGTAGTGCCTGATCCAGAAAGGGCTACTGTGATAAAGAAAATGTTCGAAAAGGTGGCTTACGAGAAATGGAGCGGGCGAAAAATCTACCACTGGCTCAAATTTGAGCTCAATTTCAAGAGTAAGGGGAACAAAAATGTATCTTTGAGTAATATTTACCTGATTCTACAAAACAGCTTCTACTACGGGCCTTTCGAGTATCCCCAAGGGAGCGGCAACTGGTATCAGGGAAAACACGATCCGCTAATTAACAAAGAATTATTCGAGGCCGTCCAGGAACAGCTGAAACGGGACCGGATAGTCCGGGAAACCAAAGAATTCGCCTTCACCAAGCTGATCACCTGCGGTTTGTGCGGATCGGGGGTAACGGCTGACGAAAAATACAAAAAACTGAAGAATGGGAATGTGGTGAAATACGTTTACTATGGCTGTACGAGATCCAGAGATTTACACTGTAAGTGCGGCTATATCCGGGAAGAGGAACTGATAAAACAGATGGTTAAGATAGTGGAGAATCTGGATATTAACGAAATCGGGCTCAAGAAGCAATTCCAAGAGGAAGTTGACCGGTACAATAAATTCCAAAGCATGGTTTTGAGAATGGAAGGCAAAGAAAAAGAAATTGATAAGCAGAAGGAATTCGATATCAAAACTTACGCCAGGTACGTTCTTAAGGAAGGCGGGATGGAAGAAAAAAGAGAATTGCTGGCCAGCCTGAAAAGCAAGCTGATCCTAAGCAAAAAGGTATTGTCGCTTAAGGAATAGTGCGGCTGTAGTTAAAATTTCAACTCAGTAAATTGATTTACAACTTAATCCTAGTGTAGTTTTTACTTGTTTAGCGGCTTCTTCGGGGATTATTTTCCAAATTTTTTCCACCTTATGAGGCACAAGTTTTGCAGTTTCAAAGGATTTTGTTTGATAACTTTTTTCTCTTACATTATAAATTCCACTGGTATTTACGACTTCTAAGTCTCCTAGAAAATGCTCTTTCAAAACACGATAAAAGAATGTGATTTTATCCATCTGTATTGGTTTTCCAGAAATGCTTAATATTAAAGCATTCTCAATTTCCAATGTAAAATTCCCCGTTTCCTGGGATAATTTATCGGTCTTATTCCAAAGAAATTTAAGATAATCATGTCCATTCCCTTTGAATTCCTGGGATTGAATAATTATTTTATCTGGATAAATAGAAATTCCATCTTGAAGGTTACTTATAGACTGAAATTTCATTCGAAAACCTTTGAGCTGGCTGTCACTTAATAAAACACTAGCCTTTAATCGAGTTCTTATCTTGGGATCATCCGTATCCACGACATGGAGTAAGTCTATGTTCTTTGATTTTGCAAGATTTTGAACTCCATTTGAATAAGGAGAATTTGAAACCATGGCTACCTTTTTTACCCTTACGTCTTCAATTAAACTTGTGAAGGCCCCGAAAACATCAAGGCTAATTGGTCTTTTGTGATCTTTGCACTCGAACATTAATAAATCGAACTCCTTCGGTTCTACAAGAATATCGATTTGCCTGTTCTTTTTTGATAATTTGCCTAGTAATTTTACATTATGTTCTACCCTGTCTTTAGGACGAAATGTTTTGATAAGTTTTACGGTCTTTTTCTCAAAGTATTTACCAGTTTTTACCATGTTAAGGTTATGTAATTATTCCAAGTAAAATTGACGATCCCAGTTTTTTTAGACCGGCATGTAAACAGCCCCGAAACCGCATAACCATGCGGAAAGATGGTCGGTCCCTCGATAACGAAAATATTGTGCGGAGAGGGGGAGATTCGAACTCCCGGAGCCCTTGCGGGCTCAACACCTTAGCAGGGTGCTGCTTTAAGCCACTCAGCCACCTCTCCTTCATGTGATCATGTAAACATGTGAACATGTAAACATGGGAACATGATAAGATCACTATTTTAACTTTTTAATTGCGCTCCAGAGCATTGCCCCAATTTCTTCAGCTATCCCCATCACTTCAGCATATTCTTTTTCAGACAAGTACTTCTCAACTTTGGAAAAATTTAAAAGGTATTTTGATTCTTGCAGCGAGCCATAGGATACTTCTAGAAAATATTCATATGATCTATCATCGCATCCGCGCCGATTCCTAGCATATCCCTCAACAACATTCAATACTACTGATAAAGCAGCTCTCCTCAACTGCGAAGTCACGCCATATAACTCATCTTTGGGAAATTGTCTGGTCAAAGCGTAAACTCGATGAACGTAATTATCTGCTTTTGACTTTAGGATTTGAACATATTCACTATTTTTCATGTTCTATTGATAACATGATTACATGATTACATGATCGCATGATCACATGTTCACAGCAGTCGTCCTTGTTCGTGTTGTTTTTTGTTCCCGATCTCGAGCGAGTCCCATTCGGTACTGCTATCCACAGATGAATCCTGACCGCCGGATTCCAATAAGTCAAGAATGCGGGGAATTTTTTTGAAATCTTCCCGCAAGGGATTGGTCCATTCGCGGTGATAAAGCGCCGCGGCGGGGTGGTAGGTAGGCATGAGAACTTTCATCCCAATTTCCGGAATATTGCGGCGCAAGATCTTGCCTCTCACGTTCGAGATCTTCATGCCCGGTAAAAAACGTTCCATCGCGAATCTTCCCAAGAGAACAATCAATAAAGGGTCAATTATCTCAATTTGCCTTCTGAGCCACGGCCAACAAGCTTCTACCTCCTCCAACAGGGGATCACGATTGTTAGGGGGACGGCATTTCAAAACATTGGCAATAAAAACCTCTTCGCGTGACAGTCCCACTTCGGAAAGCAGTTGGCTCAGCAGTTGACCAGCCTGGCCAACGAAAGGCCTTCCCTGCTCGTCTTCCTTTTGGCCGGGACCCTCGCCAATAAAAAGCACTTTCGCTTCAGGATTACCTTCTCCGGGAACGACATTGGTACGTACATCACTCAAACGGCAGCAATTGCTTGATTGAGCCATTTCCTCGTTCAGGGCGGCAATTTTTGAAGCTTTATCGCCAATGCTAGACATCTTGTTTATTTTTTTACCTTCGATTTTTTTGCCGGAGTCTTCTGCTTGCTGCTCTCTTCCGGTGGGTCGACAGTAGAAGAATCTTCGGCTTTAACATCCTTGCCCTTACTCTTACTCTTTTTGGCTCCCTTACTTGATTTAGTTCCTTTCTTGTGACTCTCAGTTTTTTTCTTTTCCTTACCGTCTTCCTGGACTTTATTGAACTCTTCTTCCTCTTTTTTGGTCAGCAAGGACAGCCCCAAGCGATGACTCTCCGGCTCAATAGAAAGAATCTTAAAGTTATATTTCTTGCCCACTTCCAATACTTCGTTTAGGCTTCTCACCTTGAATCTACCCATTATCTCAGAAACATGGGCCAAACCATGGATATCTTTGTCCAGTTGGACAAAAGCCCCGAACGGATTAATTTTGGTTACCATTCCGGGAATAATTTTATCCACTTCATACTTATCCTTGATTTGAGTCCAGGGGTCCGCTATTAATGCCCTTATGGACAAAGAGACACGCGTTCCGTCGATGTCGATGATTTTACACCGCACTCTCTCGCCCGTCTTGATAATTTCGTGCGGATCTTCAATTAATTGCCAGGCTAACTCCGAAATATGCACCAAACCTTCCAATAAGTCCTCCTCGGATGTTTCTTCAAGGCTCTTGCCCTTGGGAGAAAATTTAACGAACGCTCCGAAGTTGACCACACCACTAACAACGCCTTCCACCGTATCCAAAACAGAGAACTCTCCGATAACCGCTTTTTCCTTTTCTTCGTAAGTCGCTTTTTCTGAAACGATTAATTTTTCTTCTTCCACATCGACATCGATTACTTTAACTTTGATCTCTTTCCCCACCAGCTTTAAAAGAATCTGCAAAATCTTGTTTTTATCACCGTCTTCTACCCGCGGATAGTGTTCGTGACTCAGCTGAGAAACCGGTAAAAATCCGTAAATTCCGTTTACTTCTACCATAAGCCCTCCTCTGTTGGCCTCGAGAATGCGGGTACTCACCGTCTCTTTTTCTTCCATCTTACGTTTCAGTTCTTTCCAAGCCTTTTCGTAGGCCGCTTCCCGAATAGAAAGCTCCACATAACCATCATCATCTTCCAACTCCACGACAGTCGCTTCTATCTCGTCTCCTTCTTTGAGGTTCTCGACAATGCCTAAGCCATCTTTCATTTCCCTTCCCATAATTATTCCCGTTCCCAGGACCCCCAAATCCACATAGATAGCGCTATTGCTAACCGCCACGATGTTTCCCTTAATAAGGTCCCCGATTTTAGGAACGTTGAATTCAGAATTACGCAGCATTTCTTCCATATCTACCGCTTTTTTGCCAACGGGAGCCTTTTTAACTTTCTTCTTTTTATTTAAAACTTTCTCTTGAGATATTGGATTTTCATTGCTTGTTTCCTCTGCTTTTTCCTCTAAATGGTTTAAAGTTTTCATCGTTAAATAAATCCGTTGCGGATTAAAAATTAAAGGCGCCAACTAAATCCGCAGGTTTAGCCAACGTCATATAGCTCTATCAAGTTTATCAAGTCTATCAAGTTTGTAAAGTTTGTCAAGAAAAAACGACTGTGCTGAATACCGCTAAGTTAATTTTCCATCGCGGTTATACCAGCGGAGATTTCGGCTAATTCCCTGGTTATACCGGCTTGACGAGCAATGTTATAGTATAAATTGAACTCTGTTATCATGTCTCCGGCTACATCCGTGGCGTTCTTCATAGTTAGCATTCTTGAAGAAAATTCCGACGCCTGTGATTCCAAAAAAGCTTGGTATATCTGGCTTTCGATCATACGTGGCAAGATAATCCGCAAAACGTTTTCTTTGGAAGGCTCGAAAATGTAGGGATTTTCCTTCGCTTCCTCCCTCATCTCTTCAATTTTAACCTTTCTTTTTTCCTTCGTCTTGGTTTCTTTGCCCAGTTCTTCCAACTGTTTTTCGATATCCAAACGGGAAAGAGGCAGAATTTGACGAATCTTGGGTTCGTTTTTCACTATTGAAATGAAATTACTGTAAGCCACCACTATTTTATCATAATGAGCTTGATTATATTTTTCGAAAAGATATTCGGTCAGCGGGAAAACATTATCCAAGCCAAGTTGTTCATTCCAATCAAGGAAGCTGGCCACCACTTTCTGCCCAGCCCGGATCACGGCTTCTGTCCCCTTTTTACCCACCGTCACAAACTCTATTTCCACTTCTTTGGGAGAAATAGTGGGTTCGATTTTTACGTCCCGGACGCGGTTTACCATTAGACTATAGGGATCTTTAACCTGTTCCAGAATCTTTTTTACCAGTTGGGCGTTAAGGCCGCCACATAATCCTTTATTGGAAGAGAACATGACAACACAGATTCGCTGGACCGGCCTCACTTTAAGCAGAGGATTGTCGCTTATTCGGACTGATTCGGAAATGCTTACCAGGATGGACCAGGCCGATTCGGCGTAGGAACGGGCTGAAACTGCTCGCGCGATAACTTTCTTCATCTTCGCCGCCGCCACCATTTCCATCGCCTTGGTAATTTTACGAATGTTACCTACGGACTTTATACGTTTTCTAAGCTCTTTAGCGCCACCTTTAGCCATGAATCATGATTATAAAAAAATAGAAACAGAATAGAATGGAATAGAAATGGAATGGAATAGAAATGAAATAGAAACAGAATAGATTTTGTCTTTCTATTCTTTATCTATTCTTCGTCTATTTATTTATCTATTCTTTGTCTATTCTTCGTCTATTTCTTCATCCCGCCGTGGTTATTTCGCGAAATACGGCCCCAAAATGTCGTCCACCGCTTCTGGCTTAACTTGATCGTAAATATTGCCATTGACAATGATCACCGGTCCTCTTCCGCAGCGTCCTTGACAATTAGTACTCTTGATTTCCAACTTAGCGGTTCTGCCCCTGTCCATTCGAATCCCTAGAAAACGTTCAATTTCACTGAGAACTTTGCGGCTACCCCTGAGTTCACAAGGCGCACTCACGCAAATTTTTATTTCCACGTTCGACTTCTTAGAGAAGTTTAGATCTTCAAAATGGCTCAGGACGCTAAAAGCCTCCGCCGGGCTAATTGAAAAATAATCGGCTATGGCGTAAATATTCTCCTGGGAAACATAGCCAAAAACGTTATTAGCCTTCTTTAGAACCGGCAAGACATTTTGCGGTATCGGTTCGTACTCTAGAAGAATCTTTTGAAGGGTGGGGGATTTCATAAAAATGATTTCCTGTTCTCAATGAACGTTTAACTCAAAACTCCATAGGGTTGACTATTTCATCTTCTTTTTTATGGCCGTGCGTAAACACTTCACGCAAATTACCATTCTTTTGCCTTCAACAATCCTTGATTGCAAATTTACCTGCTGCTTTTTCTTACCAGCTCTATTTAGTCTCCCCCGGAGCTTGTTTAATATATTTGCCTTGTGGTAACTTCTACCACAAATATCGCAAACCCTACTCATAATTGTAAACTATTTTATTAATCTAATATAAACAAAAGTCGCAATGTCAAAAACTAACGTTTTTGCCATTGCGGGGCTCTTCTGGCTTTCTTTAACCCCGGCTTCTTTCTCTCTTTGACCCGGGGATCGCGAGTCAAAAACCCACTTTCTCTGAGAGGAGCTTTGTGTTGCTCATCAAAAGCGACCAGCGCCCTGGCAATGCCGTGTCGTAAAGCTTCCGCCTGACCGATTTTTCCTCCTCCTCTGACGACAGCGGAAACTGCCATGACATCCTTAGTGCTCGTAACCTTAAGACTGCTCTCCACAATTCGGCCAAGTTCTAAAGAAGGAAAAAAATCGCGGTAGCCTTTACCATTAACAACAATCATCGGTTTATTTCCCTTGGCGGAATAAAGCCTCACTCTGGCTATCGCGCTTTTGCGTCGTCCCGTACCATAATGATACGCGCCCTTAAAATTAATTTGATCTTTTTCGCTTATTTCTGCCACTTATATAATTTACTTAGTTAAATTTTTCCTTTGCATCGCTTCATAAAGCTCTTTCCCTTCCTGGTCATCGGAAAACAATTTCAATCGATTGATTCTTGGCGTACGAAGTTTATTTTTAGGCAACATGTTGATGACCGCTCTTCTGATAATCTCGCTTGGATCACGCGATAAGACATCTTTCAATTTGCTCCCTCGGATACCGCCGGGATGACCAGAATAACGATAATAAACTTTCTTATCCCATTTAACCGGATGGCTTACTCTCAAATACAGGGTGTTGGTTACCACCACAAAATCTCCACAGTCCGACTGAGGAGAAAAATCCGGTTTGTTTTTTCCTTGCAATAAAATAGCAATTCGGGAAGCGAGCCGGCCGAAATTCTGCGTTTTAGCATCAAGTAAATGCCAACGACGATTAATTTTATGTTTGAATGAGGTAGACTTCTGATTAACCACGTTATTAAAAGAATATTTAAAATTAAGCCTTAGCTTTCTTATTTTCCTCGACTTTTTTTCTCGATTTATCACTTACGGCCACCTTCTTTTTTCCGCCTTTGCTCTTCTTAGCATCCTGAGAAGGCTGTTCCACGAATTCAATGAAGGCCATAGGGGCGGCATCGGAAATGCGCAATCCTGTTTTAATGATCCGCGTACATCCCCCTTCTCTTTCGATGAAAAGCGGCGCCCACTTCTCCGTAAGATCTTTCACCGACTTTTCGTTAAAATTTTTGCGTAATTCTCGAATCGAATTCAATCCGCCCCGCTTCGCTTCCGTGACAATCTTTTCCACGTAAGGCCTGAGTACTTTCGCTTTAACGAGAGTGGTCTTTATCTTTCCGCGCTCAATCAGCGCAATCGTTAAGGACCTTAAAAGCGCCTTACGTTGTCTCGCCACTCGGCCTAATTGTTTACCCTTCTTGAAATGACGCATAACGCAACGGTGATTAGTTATTTTTTCTTCTGCATTTTCTTTAGTTCTTTCTCCTCTTCGTTCTCCAGCACCAACCCGTAGTTTCCTAAAGCTTTTTTGATATCTCTCAGGCCCTTGTCTCCCATTCCTTCAATCTTCAATATTTCTTCCTCGGTCATAATCGCCAAGTCCCCCACTTTCTTGAAGTTCTGTTCTGTTAAGAGATTTGAAGTTCTTGAAGGCATTTTGAGCTTCTGGACCGGCATTTCCAAAATCTCCTGCTCGGACATTTCTACTCCGACTTCTTCTTCAAAAGCCGAGGCTTTTGTCTTCTTTCGGGAGATACCCTCTTTCCCGGACTCCCCTTCTTTTGCTCCTTCTGCCGTCTTCTCTTCCTTCTCAACAGTCTGAATCGCTTTGGGAGTGGTCAATCTCGAAAATTGGTTAACCAATATCGCCGCAACCTGGGTCAGAGCATCTTCGGGAGTTATCGTTCCATCTGTTTCAATGGTAAGCCTAAAGCGCTCAAAGTCTGTTTGCTTACCTACTCGCATGTTCTCCACTTCCAAATTTACTTTGACCACCGGAGAAAAGAAAGAATCAATCTCGATAACTCCAATTTCTTTTTCTTTTCTTTCTCTTTCTTCCGCCATTTGGTAGCCTATCCCTTTTTCAACGGTCAGTTCCATCTCCAGATCGGCTTTCTTGTCAGTAAGTCGGGCGATAACTAAATCGCCGTTTACAACTTCCAGGCTGCTGGGCAACTTGATATCTTTGGCTTTTACTTCTTTTTCCCCTTTGGCGGTGAGTTGGACTTTCACTTCTCCTTCTTTTTTGTGCATTTTAAAACGAGCCTTCTTGAGGTTGAGAATAATTTGAATAACATCCTCCATAACGTGAGGGATGGTAGAGAATTCATGGGAAACTCCTTTGATTTTTACGCTGGTAATAGCGGCCCCTTCCAAGCTTGATAACAGCACCCGGCGCAGAGCGTTCCCTAGAGTGACCCCATACCCAGGATAGCATTCGTCAATTTCGAAAACTCCCCTGGTGGGACCGGATTCTTTGGCTTGGGGCGCTTTCGGCAAAGGAATAGTTTGCATGTTTTTAGTTAATCAATTTATAAGGTTATAATTATAAGTTTTCTGTCCCCACGACTATCTGGAATAAAACTCCACGATAGCTTGAATATCCGCTTCTTTATTAACATCCGCTTCTTTGGGAACGGCAACTAATTTCCCTTCTACCTTTTTGGAATCCAGTTCAACCCAAATGGGAAGATCCTGTTTCTTGTTGCTAAGCTTTTCCCGCAACGCTTTAACGTAATTTCTGCTCTCTTTGGCCGTTCTGAAACTAATGCGGTCTCCTAATTTTACCGAGTAAGAAGGAATGCGAACCGGTTTATCGTTAACTTGGAAAAAACCGTGATTAACAAGCTGACGGGCAGCTGTCCGCGATTCACCAAGACCTAGTTTGTAAACGACGTTATCTAAACGGGTTTCCAAAAGACCTATTAAGAGATCGGCTAGCTTCCCCGGCTTGTTTTGACAACTCTGCAAGTATTTCCTGAATTGTCTCTCAGAAAGTCCGTAGAACCTCTTCATGGTCTGCTTTTGGGCAAGCTGTTTACCATACTCCGAAAGCGGGCCACCTTGTTTACTGTGCTGGCCGGGCGCGTAGGGCTTTTTGGTAAAAGCGCACTTCGCGGAAAAGCATCTCTCTCCCTTAAGAAACAATTTTTTGCCGGCGCGGCGACAAAGTTTACAATTGACGTTATTACTGTTCATGGAAGCTTAATCTGGGACTCAGCATCTTGTTTGACGGATACATGGTATAAATCCCCTCAAATAATCATAGCGGAGATGCGTGAGTCACCGTTAATTACAAAAACAAATATAAACAAAAAGGCAACGCCTTTCTGTAAGGTTGCTTTATTACTTTATGGCGGCATTATTTTTCCGTCAAATAATTAGCGTTTATTTGCCCCTAGTTACTAATTAGTTTTTATATGCTATAAAAGTTCTAAAAATCATATAACTTGAAACATAAGATATAAAGCATGAAGAAAAACATTGATCCATGCTCCATGTCTTATAATTCATGATTTATGATCCTACATGAAATATAATCAAAAAAATCTAAAGAGACTGCTGAACGAAGAAGATGAATCACAGCAGAATCCTCCGAATCGCTTTATTCATCCGTTTCGTTATTTTTTCTACCAAATGAAATCCAAAGAAGGAAGAAAAAAGATAGGCAGAGACGTCTTAAACTTCATCCTGTGGCTATCGGCTGGTTTTATCCTGGCGGCAGTGGCAATACTGGCTTACTTTACTAAAGATTTACCCAACCCCGACAAACTATCCGAACGCCACGTGGCGGAATCCACCAAAATCCTTGACCGTACTGGCCAAGTGGTACTTTATGAAATTCACGGCGAGGAGAACAGAACCGCTATATCTTTCGATCAGATGCCTAAGCACATCAAAGACGCGACGGTCGCCGCGGAAGATGCCGATTTCTACAATCACCACGGACTTGACTTTCGAGCCATTGTAAGGGCCGCTCTTTCCGATATCCGGGGGCAATCCAAACGGCAAGGAGCTTCGACTATTACTCAGCAGCTAATCAAAAATTCTATCCTCGATCGCGAAAAAACTTTTACCCGCAAGATCAAAGAAGCTATTTTGTCTTTGGAACTAGAGCAAAAATTTTCCAAAGACGAAATCTTAGAGATGTACCTTAATGAGATACCCTATGGCTCCAACGCTTACGGCGTTGAGGCCGCCGCCCAGACTTTTTTCGGGAAAAACGCCGCCAGTCTGGACCTAGCGGAAAGCAGTTTTTTGGCTGCCTTGCCTCAAGCGCCAACTTATTATTCGCCCTATGGAACTCACACCGCGGAGCTGAAGCAACGTCAAGAATGGGTGCTAAACAGGATGGCGGAGCTAGGTTATATCTCCCAGCAAGAGGCCGACGCCGCCAAACAAATCGAGGTTCTAAAAAATATAAGACCCCTCAGAAGCAATATTCTATCTCCTCATTTTGTCATGTTCGTGAAGGATTGGTTGGTTAACAAGTATGGTGAAGACGCCGTCCAACAAGGAGGTCTGAAAGTCTACACCACATTGGATTATCAAAAGCAACAATGGGCAGAAGAAACAGTGCGGGATGGCGCCACAAAAAATGAAAAAAGTTTTAATGCCAAGAACGCCGCCCTGGTGTCAATAGATCCCAAAACCGGAGAGATTCTTGCCATGGTGGGATCCAGAGATTATTTCGATACGACAAACGACGGCAACGTGAATGTCGCTACCAGCTTGCGCCAGCCAGGTTCTTCTTTTAAGCCTTTCGCTTACGCGGTAGCTTTTTCCAAAGGCTACAGTCCCGACACTATTCTTTTTGACGTAAAGACCAATTTCAAGGTCGATAACCGCGATTATACCCCCCAAAACTTCAACGGTTCCTTCAACGGACCGGTCAGTATGCGCCAGGCTTTGGCTAATTCCCTCAATATTCCCGCCGTCAAGACTCTTTACCTGGCGGGCATAAGCAACACTATAGATTTCGCGCGATCGATGGGAATCAACACGCTAAAAAGTTCCGATAACTACGGTCTGGCTTTGGTTTTGGGAGGCGGCGGAGTAACGCTTTTGGACGAGACTTCGGCCTACGGAGTGTTCGCCAACGATGGAATAAGATTCGAGCCCCAAGCTGTTCTCAAAATTGAGGATTCCGGCGGACGCCCCATTTACGAGAAGAATGACAAGGGCGGCCGGGTAGCATCCCAAGATGTCGTCAGAACAATAAACGACGTCCTGTCAGATAACGGAGCCCGGTCAAAGATTTTTGGCGCTCACAGCGCTCTTTACATAGACGGATATAAAGTAGCCGCCAAATCCGGCACCACTCAGGAGTTTCGGGACGGCTGGACGGTAGGTTACACTCCTGATATCGTAACGGGCGTTTGGACGGGAAATAATGACAGTAGTCCCACCAGCCAAGGAGAAGGCGTTTATACCGCCGCACCAATCTGGAATGCCTACATGCAAAAGGTTTTAGCCACTTTACCCAAAGACTCCTTCATGCCCGCTCCGGACATAAGGAATATCAGTAAACCGATGCTGAATGGCAAAATGGATGAGTCGGAAGAAGTTCGAATAGACGAGAAAACCGGCTTATTAGCCGAGGACAATTGTCCGGACAAGTGTACTAAGAAAAAAACTTTCTCCAATGCCCACTGCATTCTTTACTACGTGGACAAAAATGATCCGATGGGCCCGATCCCCAAAGATCCGCAGAAGGATCCCCAATTTAAACTCTGGGAGGAAGGAGTGCAAAAGTGGTCCGGTGGTCACGGAGACAACAAAGACGATAAGAAAAACAAAGACAAAGGGAGTCTCGACACGATGCCAACGGAAAAGTCTTGCAGTTGTAAAAAAGACTAGTTTCCTTGGAAGATTTAATTCTCAATTTAATTTTCAGTTGAAGTATTCCCGCTGCTATCGTTTCCTTCACCATTGGGGTTGCCTTCACCATTGCTATTGTTGTTGCCGTTATTATCCTCCAAATTATCGTTTTGGGGAGTCGCGCCCTCTTTATCAGGCGTTGTGTCAATCTTCTTTTCCTTTCCTTCGAAAAGATTGCTGAGATAATCCGCCCAACTGGAAGTATCGAATAAACCAGAATCAGATTCTCCTTGCCCTTCACTATAGGGTTTGTCAAGAACAGGTGGTACGTCGCTTTCGTTACTGGAAACGCCGGCTGTAGGTGGAGATTGTTTTCCCCAGGGCAATCCACCGTTTTGTTGAGGTTGAGACGAATCGGGAACGGGCGGCGACTCAGGAGAAAGTACCGAGAAAGGATGTTCTTGCTCAAACTGAGCGGTATCCCAGTCTCCCCAATAATCCGGTCCTGCCATTCTGTCGCCAGCCGTGGAAGTGGAATATCTTTCCCAGTTGGTTTCGTCTTCCGGTAACAATAAACCAGATCCTCCGTCGTTGTTGGTATCGCCCGCCGGCTGGAGAGCTTTTTCCTCAACCGCGCCACCCGCTCCCATAGTTTCAAAATTGTCCCGAGTGGCGGTTCCTTCGCTTTTATTTTCTTGAACTTGGCTTTCTGGGGTTTCGGTCTGCTGTTCTTCCACGATAGGCTTAGGAGAAGCGTCCGAGGTTGTTCTTTCTGATCCTTCCGGCTGAGTTTGAGCGTATTGAGCTGGTGGAGTCTCTTCGCTTTGATTGTCGTTTTTACCGCCTTCAGCTAGTTTGGTATCGTCTTTCCGATCACCCACGACCACGTAGTCCGGTATTTGCTCCACGATGCCTCTCACTTCGTCTGTGGCATTAACATTAGAGTTTAGTAACCGATGTATCTCGTCCATAGCCGGCTCGGTAACACTATTTTGCGCCACTCTTTCCAGTATGTCTTTATCGTATTCTCGGTAGCCATTTTCCTCCCGAATTTTACCTAGCGAACTGTTTATATCTTCGGCAGAAATCCCCCTGTTTTCCAATTCCTTTCCATATCTTTCCATGGCTTTCTCCGCTATATCGGCATTATATTTTACATCTTGATATTGATCGTAATGATCTTTTTCCAACGATAAATTAGACCTTAAGTAAGCGTGAGCTTCCTCGGCGGTTACCGGTTCTCCTGTACGAACACTAACTTTGTTTTCTTCAGACAGTTTAGTACCCAAGGACTCTACTCCGGATCCCGTTTCTCCTTTAGGCAAATCTCCGAAATATTTTCCTTGAATTTCTTTTCTCTGGTCTTCCAACTGCACCGCCTTGTCGCCCAACGTCGCCAAGTTCTGATAAAGCTCTTCATTACTTTTATTCGCTAGATCCCCACTAAATTTAGGTCCGAATTCCGGGTTAACATCCAGATCGTTACTGTTTTTCGCGTCAGTTATCCCTTCGCTAACCGCTTGTTGGGATAGTCCAGGTTCCGTCAACATCTGCTGCTTTTCCACTATTCCGTCTTCCAGATCTCTCATTTTTTGCTGAATATTATCCAGTTCAGTTTGCTCGCTTTTCATATCCTCTAGCTGCCTCTGCTTAAGCCAATCTTGGCTGGGGTCGGTAATTTCCCGAATCGTGTCATTACGCCCATCAATCAGTCTCTGGAGATTTCTTTCCTGCTGTTTAAGATAGTCCAACTGGCTAGCCATTTTGCCTATCTCGCCTAGCTCGGCCGAGAAAGCCGAGCTGGTAGGAGTGTTCCAAGCGGTTCGGGTGTCTTTTGGATTTAACTTATTATTTCCAGGAGTAGAAAAAATAAAGTAAAAAGCTAAACCCAATGCCATAATCATAATTGCGATGGTAGCAAGCAATACGAAAATTTTATTTCTTTTTTTAGTTTTCATTATTTTTTTATTTTATCGACTGAGTTTATTGAAAATCTAGGATTTATCATCAAAATCAAAATCATTATATTTTAATCGATAATTTCTAGAACGCAAAAGGACGAGCTTAAAAAGCTCGTCCTTTTTTCGCCTAATGATCAATTTCTATTTTACATCATTCCCATGTCGCCCATTCCCATACCGGGAACACCTCCCGCGTTACAGGAGCAGCTGTCTTTCTTTTCGGGCAATTCTCCCACTACCGCTTCGGTAGTAAGCAACATACTGGCAATTGAAGAAGCGTTTTGCACGGCTAACCTTGTCACTTTGACCGGATCGACAACGCCTGCTTTGATTAAGTCTCCGTATTCGTCGCTGTCGGCATTATAACCCTCCGACCCTTTCAGGCTGCGCACTTTCTCCACCACCACTGATCCTTCTTTACCAGCATTAATCGCTATTTGTCTGAGCGGTTCCTCTAAAGAATTTTTGACAATCTCCACTCCGGTAGCTTCATCTCCTTCTAGTTTGACATCTTCCAAAGAATCAATGGCGCGAAGCAGGGCAACTCCTCCGCCCGCGACAATTCCTTCTTCTACTGCTGCTTTAGTGGCCTCCAAAGCGTCTTCCACCCGGTGCTGCTTTTCTTTTTGTTCAGTTTCAGTGGCAGCCCCTACTCTGATAATAGCCACTCCGCCAGACAGTTTAGCGAGACGTTCCTGTAATTTTTCTTTGTCGTATTCCGAATCACTTTGTTCAATTTGGCGCCTAATGCTGGCAACTCTGTCATCTATGTCTCTTTTTTCACCCCGACCGCCGACGATCGTGGTATTATCTTTATTGATGATAACCTTGTCCGCCTTGCCCAACATGTCAATATTGACATTTTCCAGCTTCAGCCCTTTTTCTTCAGAAATCACCTGACCGCCGGTAACGACCGCGATGTCTTCCATAATAGCTTTGCGGTTATCACCAAAACCGGGAGCTTTCACGGCCAAGGCGTTCAGTGTGCCGCGCAGTTTATTGACCACCAGCGTTGCCAGAGCTTCGCCCTCAACCTCGTCGGCAATGATAAGAATTTCTTTCTTACCCAATTTGGTGACGTTTTCTAAGACGGGCAGAATATCTTTAATGGCGGAAATTTTATGGTCGGTGATTAAAATCATCGGATCCGCCAGGGTGGCTTCCATCTTTTCCGGATCGGTGATCATATAGGGGGAAATATAACCCTTGTCGAATTGCAACCCTTCGACTGTTTCTTCCTCCAAACCAAAGGTTTGTGATTCTTCCACGGTGATCACGCCGTCCTTACCAACTTTGTCCATAACGTTAGCAATCATTTCACCAACTTCTTTGTCTTGAGCGGATATCGTCGCCACTTGAGCTCTTTCTTCTCGGGAATCAACCAATTTCGAGTGGCTTTTGATGCTGGCAACGACTTTCTCTACCGCTTTTTGAATTCCTTTTCTTATGCCCATAGGATTGGCTCCGGCCGCCACGTTTTTCATTCCCTGGGTAATCATCGCTTGAGCCAAAAGAGTAGCGGTAGTGGTGCCGTCTCCGGCTGTATCGTTGGTCTTAGAAGCTACCTCCTTCACCAGCTCCGCTCCAATGTTCTCCAACTTATCCTCCAACTCGATTTCTTTGGCAATAGTCACGCCGTCATTGGTAATCATCGGTGAGCCGAAACCCTTGTCCAAGACAACATTGCGACCTTTGGGACCCAAGGTTACTTTTACCGCGTTAGCGACTTTATTGACCCCCGAAACCAAATGCTGCCTGGCTTTCTCGCCGAATTCAATTTGTTTGGCCATATAAATACAATTAAAAAATTAGAATTAAGAATGAAAATAATTGGATTTTTTAAATTTTTCACTCTTATTTTTTAATTGTATTTTTAGCACTCGTCAAGTTTGAGTGCCAAAAATATTCCGCGATCCGATTAGGATATTTATTTTTTGGGGGATATTCATAAATTTATTTTATTTTGCTTAAATTTCCATTCAAAATAACCGGATTAATAATTCTCACCTCGTGCACCCAGCGATGTTCGGAGTGGTGAGGTAGTAGATTCAACAGAAAGATCTTTTTATTCAGAAAATAAGCCAAACCAATCTCCATAAAAGTCGAGGTGCCCACATAACCCTTTATGCCATTTTTGTCATAGTTCAAGATCAAAACAGCGTCACTTCTCTCAATATTTGCGAAATGTTTTTTAAGGATATCGTTTTCAACGCAGTGTTCGAAATCAGCTTCAAGATCATTATGGTCAAGCTTACCACCAACGACAATTTCCGTATCAGGCGGCAAGTTAACCTGATGCCCTAATTTCTCCAATTTCTGCTTGACTTCAATCATATTATTAGCAAAAGTCAGGCTACCGCAAATAGTAATTTTCATGTTCGCTTATTATTTTTTCAAAATCCTTTAATGGCTTTGGAATTCCCGATATTTCTAAATCGCCAACCTTAATGAATCCTACATAAAATCTTCCTTTTTCTTTCCCACGTCGATGATGAAGGAGCGCAGGCTTTTGCGGCCGATAATTACCGGGTAACGCAAGTGTTTTCGGCGTACGATAGTCGCCTTGGTGGTAAGTGAAGTGCGATCTAAAATGATTTTTGTTTCTATGACCGGACGAATACTTACGCCGTTGGAAGAATAAACCAGTTTCACGTTATGTAAAAGCCCTTGAGACTTACGAATAATTTCTTCCAGATGTTCCTCTCTAATCTTGCGGGTCTCGTTGAACTGGTAATCAATGTCTTTGCCAGGGAAAAGCAAAGCGCCGTGATAATGAGGAAAAAAATTCTTAAAAATCGTCAGCGCTTCACCATAGCCCAGCTCTATCGCCAGTTCCTCGTCAATGGAAGTGTAATAGGCTCCCGTATCCAGCTTAGCGTCGACAATCCGCTTGCCCCTCGGTCCTTCGATCATAATCTTCTTGAAAATACCCACCACTCGCTTGCCGGTCATCTCTTCAATTCCTTCTTCTATTTCCCCTCCGAAAAGATCCTGAGCCAAACGCACCGCTTTTTTCGTACTGGCGATGTTAAGGCCCCTTACTCTTTCTAACCGTTCGCGCAGGGGAGCTCGGTTGGCATTTTGGATGGAAAGTCCCGGCCGCACATTGACCTCCGCCACCACCGGCCCGCGGTCACGGTCAATCATAATATCCACGCCCAAAAATCCCAACCCGCTAATTTCTTGGCACTTTGAAGCAATTTCCAGCGCTTCCTGCCAATAGGGAATACGGATACCGGTCAAAGGTAAACGGGTGCCGGGTAAAAATTCCAACGGATAGTCCTGCTGGGTAGATAAATTACGGGTGATCGCGTAGGTCGTTACGCCGGTAGCCATATCGATGCCCGCACAGATCCCGCCTAAATGAAGGTTGGCTCTTCCTCTGGACAATTCGGTCGGTAAGCGTAACATGGCCATCACCGGCACTTGATTGAATACGATAATTCTGAGGTCGGGAATACCTCGGTAACTATAGGGCTTCAGAATTCTGTTTAATTTGACCCTTTCCTCAAAAAACGCTTTGTCCGCCTGATTAGAGAGGGAATAGCCACCTTCAAAGATGTTGCGGATGTGCATTTCCAATTCGGGAATTGTCACTTCTTGCTTATCGGCTTTCACCCAGTTGCCACTCTTTTTGTTGCGACCAAAAATAACGATTATACCTTCTCCGCCCAAGCCGCGATTAGGCTTCAGGACAAAACTTTTAGGTAGTTTTCCCCAATCGAAATTCTCCAGTTCCAAAGAATTTTTAACCTTACCCAACAAGGCCGGCACGGGAATACCAGCTTGGCGCAAAAGTCTTTTGGTCACCAGCTTATTGTCCGCGATTCTTCTGGCCTCTTTCGAGTTGTAGGGTCTAATAAAAAGCAGATTGCGGGCGTTCATGCCCAACAAGCGGCTACTTTTTTCGAGGTAGTTCCACATTTTCTATAATGTCACGGAATCGATAATATTCGTTGAACCGGAGCCCGGTCCATTTGCCCAGAGCGATGTTTAAAACAACTATTAGCACTACAATGGCCGGATAATTCAAAACCAATATCTGAAAAGCTTCCCATTTAACCAAAAAGTAACAAACTATCGCCAAAAACATCGTTTCCAGAACCAGGAAAAAGGCGGTACGAAAACCTTTTTCAGTCTGAACGATAATAAACTTTTCAACAATTGTTATCATGATAAGCAAGGGAAAAATAGAAACACTGGCCAAGCCCGTGCGCTGAAAGCTGCCTCCGATAGCCAAAAAGGTCAATACCGAAAGGGCCACCACCGAAAGCATTATAGCCGTTCGGGACATATACAACAACTGAAAACCCTCGAGAACGAATCGCATTGCCAGTGCCACCGCCAAAATGACCACAAAAATCGCCAAACCATACTTCAGGGTGGTTACCAACAAGGCAACGGCAATAATTGAAGGCGTGTAAATACCGAACGCTTTTATGCCGATTATTTGTCTTGCTGCCGCAATAACGGTCAAGATTACCGGATACATCAAAATGTAAATCACCGTTTGCTGGGGAACGCCTTGGCTAATTGCCAGTTGAACAAGGTCAGGCATAAAAATAAGTTTAGAAGGTTAAGAAAGCTTTGAAAGTTTAGCAAGTTTGAAATCAGTCAGAACAAATATGGTTTGATTTTAACTGATTTTTATGTAATTACAACTTAAATGTCAAGCGCTACCTTAAAACTTGTAACTTGAAACATAAAACATAAAAAAGTATTTCGGGGGTTAAAAACTGAGAAATTTCTGGTTTCATGTTTCATGTTGCGTGTTATATGTTGTATGATTAGAAATTTGACAATTGTTTTCTGTGGGGTAAAATTAAACTAAAGTGGTTTTAAGTGGGGAAATATGGAGATTAGTCTGAAAAGCCGTTGCTCCGCACCGCAATTGAAAATTTAACCATTTAAAATTGATTGGAAATCAAAAATTGCAAATTGAAAATTGATTAACTGCCTTGATTAAGATTCCTATCTTTACCGGTGAGTACCACCATTTGTTAGATTTTAAGCGCCGGTTGGCCATTCCGGTTAAATTCAGAAGTACTTTTCGTGGTAAAGCGGTCGTGACGAAAGGTTTAGATGGGTGTTTGTTTGTCTATCCTACTCCGGTATGGGAAAAGCTGGCAGAAAAATTGGGCAATCTGCCGTTGGGAGAAAAAAAGATGCGTCAATTCGTTCGATTAATGCTGGCCGGAGCAGTGGAAACCGAAGTGGACAGACAAGGCAGAATCCTGGTTCCCAACTATTTGAGCGAATTTGCCTGCTTAAAAAAAGATGCCGTGATAATCGGGCTTTATGACCGTCTGGAAGTATGGGATCAAGAGGAATGGGGTAAAACACGAAAAGAAGCAGAGAAAGAAAAGGACGAAGTTGCTGAAGAATTGGGAAAATTGGGAATATACTAGAGTTATTTAATTTATTTGGGTAATAAATCATAAACTGAAAATACTAAGTTCCCCGCCTACCGGCAGGCAGGCAAATAGCACTAAATTCTAAATCCTAATTTTCAAATTGGTGCTTAGATCTTAGAGTTATTGGAAGCTTATAATTTCAGATTTAGGATTTAATAATCATGCACATCCCTGTATTGTTAGAACCAACCGTCAAACTGTGGGCAGCGCTCGATAAGCATGACAAAGTCAGACCAGGAGTTTATATAGACGCCACTTTCGGTTCAGGCGGACATAGCAAGTATCTTTTAGAGCTCGCGGACCAAGACAAAAATGTAGTGGTTATCGGAATAGACCGGGACGAGAGCCAATACCGAAATTCAAAAGTCAAATTTCAAAAAGAGATTAACCGCGAGAAACTATTTTTGTCCAACGAAAATTTTTCAAATATATCCGAAGTAGTCAGCTCCTTTCAAAATAAATACAAAATTAAACTACCGGTAAGAGGAGTTTTATTTGATTTCGGTATAGCCACCGACCACCTGCACGTCGAAAGAGGATTCAGTTTTAAAGAAGAAAGTTCCCCGCTGGATATGCGTTTTAACCCAAAAGAAAATATTCTGACGGCAGCGGAAATACTGAATGACTGGAGCGAAAACGAACTGGAAGAAATATTCAGAGAATATGGAGAAGAAAGATATTCCCGAAGAGTGGCAAGAGAAATAACTTTCAGCAAGAGAAACGGGAAGACCTTCATCACCGTGGCTGATTTACTGGAAGTTTTAGGAAAAACTCTCGCGCCTGCCTACCGAAATCAGAAAATACATTACGCCACCCGTATCTTCCAAGCTCTTCGAATAGCGGTAAACAACGAGTACGAAAACATCCGACGGGGAATGGCGGAAGTGTTAAAAATATTGGGAATAGAAGGAAGAATAGTCGCCATCAGTTTCCATTCAGGAGAAGACCGCATCGTAAAGAACTTTTTCCGGAGTGAAAGTAGAGACTGCATTTGCGAACCTAATGTTCCGAACTGCGTTTGCCACCATCAAAAAAGTTTGCAGATAATCACCAGAAAACCGCTCACTCCCGACCCAGCAGAAATTAAACGCAATCCAAATTCCCGCAGCGCAAAACTCCGAGCAGCGGAAAAAATATAAAACCCCGTACACATTACACTTTACCCATTACACGTCACCCAGACACAGAACCATGCCTTCAGTAACATTCTACAAACAAATAGCTAAATCAAACCAAGACACCCGGCACCGTTATGCCGTTCTGCCCAAACTAAGAGTCGGTCCGGCCACACTGGGAGTTATCACTATTGTAATTGTCCTGCTTATGAGTTTGCTTTATCTTATCCAAGCAAACTCGACAGCCACCAAGGGTTTTGAAATAGAAAAAGAGCAGGAAAAAATAAAAACGCTAGAGTCCCAGGCGGAAAAATTAGAACTAGAAATGGCTCGCCTCAGATCAACCAAAGAACTGGAGACTCTACCTCAAAAGCTAAATCTAAAGCCTCTGCCGGAAGGAGAAATAAGTTCGATTCAACTTGACAAAAAAGAAGCTCTCGCTGGTATAACCTCGGACAAAGCAGGCTTTAATCCGAAAAGATAACCTCTTCCGTAAACCGTATGAATTAACTTGTGCTCCTCAGGATAATCGAGGTCTATTTTGCGTCTCAAGCTTAAAATATGAACTTCCAAGGTGTTGGTAAAAATATCCGCGTTCGGATCCCAAACTCCTTCCAAAATGTTCATTTTGTTTATCACCTTTCCCTGATTGCAATATAAGTAGTGAAGCAAATCAAACTCTTTGCGTCTCAAAGATATCTCTTTTCTTCCTCTCGTAACCGAGAAATTATTCGCGTTGATTACTAAATCGTCTATCTTTAAGCAAGCAGGCTCACGGTTAATTGCTTTTTCCCTCCTAAGAAGATTGTGAATTTTTACGGTTAACTCCCGAAATGAATAAGGACAAGCAAGCACCTCGTCCGTGCCATGCTCCAACAAGATAATCCTTTTTTCCAAAGTCGGATTGGTAAGTAACGCCATAAAAAAAATCGAGGAAGGTTCCTCAGTCAATTTCATAACCGTATCCATTAATTTTTCGAATGAGACGATAGACAGGATGACCATATCGTAAGGATTGGTCCGGGTCATCCAGATTCCCTTTTGAACCCGGCGAGTCTTGTCAACCAGAAATCCTTCCCGCGCCAAACTCGCTGCGGTTTTTGGAGTCATTGAATTGTCCGGGCTGATAACCAAAATTCGCATTGTTTTTTCTCCTAAGCAAAAATAGTAAATTATGAGTTAATAGGAGAAAAATATTATTCTGACAAGATCAAAATATTAAATGAAGCTCAGGAAATCTTAAACCTATCCGAGAATCCGCTTTAAATAAGCTCTTCAGGTTCTAGGTCGCGAAAAAATAATCCCACCATTTGCGTAAATTGGTACGATTATCCTTTGGGCTGGTGTTCTCCGGTTGTTGAATGTCTCCCGATTTGCTTTCATTTTCCCGGTCTCCTTTTACCATCAATACTTTCTCCCCTTCTTTTTGAACGCTTAATTTTTCTTTAGCCTCCTTTTCTTGAAAATCATCGGTCTTAAAATACTCGATCATCCCTTTAACTTTCTGGTTATCTCGCTCTTTCTTGTCCACCTGGGTCCGCAGATCTTCTATTTCGCGTTGTATTTGATAACGCCGATAAGTTTCCTGGGTAAGAGCCAGGGATATCATAATGATGGCACCCAATCCGACAGCGATAAGAAAAAAACGAACAATTGTGTTCACGAGAATGTCTAAACTACTTAGCTATAAAAAAATACTGATGATCCAATAAGATTTAGTTTAACAGCCCGGCTACCACTTTATCAATGTCTCGGTAAAATTTTTCTATTTTACCATCATTGACAATTACAAAATCGGCCCTTTCGCCTAATTTCGTTATGTGTCTTTCGTTTTCGCCAGAGATTAATTTCTGAAACTCCTCAAGTGAGACGTGATCGTCGGATTTTTCTTTCCGCCTATAAACTCTTTTCCAGCGAGTTTTTAAGGGAGCGTCCAAAAAAATTAAACAATTCCTCTTGAAACCGCGCAGAAAAACGTAATCCGAAGGAAGGCGCAATCCGTTTACGACGATCAATCGGCTGTGAGACATTTCTTTAATGGTTTTGTCTATGGCTTTCGTTAAGACGTCCTTGCCAAATCTTCTTTTTAAGATATTCATGAGCCAGGCCAAATTTTCTCGGGAAACTCCGATACCAAATATCTCCAACGCCTGAACCAAGAGATAGGAAAAGCGAAACTCTTCTCCTTTATATTTCTTCTTTATGTAGGAGGCGGCTGTGTCTTTACCGCTTCCGGCAGTTCCAATCAACCCGATCACCAAAGGAGTTTTTCTTTTCCGCATCTAATGATAATTAAATTAAAAATACCCTCTATTTTTAAAGGGATTTTTTAAATAAGGGAATAGCCGCACTAATAATTAGTTAAACTAGAAATAACTTGACTACTTTTTTCGAAACTTCTCCCTTAGCCAGCCCGGCAGCCGGAATCTGGCCGACTTGTGCACTGAAAAAAGCTTTTTAACCGACATTCCCGCCCTTCGCCTCAACGTCAAAATTTTTTCTTTTTGGCGGCGAAACTGGCAGCGCACATCTTCAACCGCTTCATCCACCCCTTCCTGCAGATTTTGCTTTTCGCACACTCCGATCAACCTACCCAAAGAACTATTCAACTGTATTTCAACCTGATAACGTTTCTTTTTCGGTAAAAAACCCACTTCCACGTTAACCTTAGGCGGAAAGTCAGTATTCTTAAACAGCTTTTCCCACTTCAATACTTTCTTCTCGAGATACTTTCTTAGCTTTTCTTTTTCGCTTTGGTCTATATCCGAATTAAAACGATAATTTATAGAAACCATGCCACTAAAAGTTTACGATTGAAAATAACTTTGTCTTCTCTCCCCTAAATCTATTTTGGCCTAAAATTAGATATCCAGCAATTTCTGAGTTTCCAAGGCAATCATCTTTTCTTCGTTGGATTCAACCACTAAAACAGGCGTTCCGGAAAGAATAGACGATTTCAACGGTTGGACTATTTTGTTCCGAATTAACCTGTCACCGGCTCCTACCGCTCCGGTAAACACCATCCCATCGCAACCTCCCAAAACAGCCGCGTAGGCCCCAATGTATTTTTGAACTCGGTAAGCAAAAATATTGAGTGCCAATAATGCTTTTGGGTCTTTATTCCTGACTTTTTTTAACAGATCGAGCATATTTCCCGCTCCGCTCAAACCGTAAATGCCGCTCTTGTTGACCAAGATATTCTTCAACTCGCCAAAGGACATTTTCGCTTTATCCACCAAATAAAAAATTATCCCTGGGTCAAGATCGCCGGAGCGCGTTCCCATTACCAGTCCCTCTAGAGGCGTGAATCCCATACTGGTGTCAACAGCCACGCCCTTCCTTATCGCGGTAATGCTGGACCCCCCACCCAGATGAATCGTAATTAGTCTCAGTCGCTGGACTGGTTTTTTCAACGTTTTACTCGCCATGAGCATCGCGTAATGATGCGAAGTCCCGTGAAAACCATAACGGTATAATTTATATTTAGCAGTCAAGCTTCTCGGGATCGCGTAATTCGAAGCATATTCGGGTAAATTCGCGTAGAAGGCCGTATCGAAAACCGCGACGTGAGGGATTGGTTTTTTCCACCATTTAGCCACGGTTTTTATCCCCTCCAAATTGTAAGGATTATGAAGCGGCGCCAGTTCTTCGTGTTTCTTGATTATCTCCATCTCTTTCTTTCCGATTTTGGTGCTTCTTTTCAAAGAACCGCCATGCACAACTCGATGTCCCACCGCGACCACTTGTTCTAAAAATCCCTTCTTAGTCAGAACTTTACGAAGTTCTTCCAACGCTTCACCGTGACCTTTCTTAGGATCGAGCTTTCCTTTTTGCCAGGAAAAAACCTCTTTAACTTCTCCTCTTTTAAATAAAAAAACTCGACTTTTGACCGAGGTGGAACCAACATTTAACGCGAGAATGTAATTTTTTTCTACCGTCATTAGCGTAAAATTAAGATTCAAACCCTAAGAACCTGTTCAAGATCTCCCTACGCCCAGGCTGCTCTGGTATAAAATAGTAAAACCTCAAATCAAATCCAGCCGAAGCTCAGGATTTGGACATCGTTGGGATTTGGAACTTCATTGGGATTTGGACATTGGGCTTTTGGATTTGGTAATTTAGATCTTGGTAATTTAGATCCTAGACTTACTTCTTTTTTCCTTTTTTCTTCGCCTTTCGTTTCAACAAGGTAGCTGTCAGCGCTCCCACAAAGGCTCCCACGCCGGCTGCCGCCACAAATAGCTTTTCCGGATTTTTTTTGATGTATTCTTTGACTTTCGATTCCAGTAATTCCAGCTCGTCTTTGGCTTTGGTGACTTCCTCACCGGCTGATTTTCCCAAAGAGCTAATTTTTTTCTTTGCCACCCGGCGCAACTTGTTTATCTCTCTTCCGGCGTCCTTCTGTAATTCCAACGCCTTCTTTTTGATCTTTTTTGTTTTCATATATTTATTGGATTATTAACCGCCCAAATTATTTGCCATCGGAACGTTGCTTCGTCCTTTCTCCAACCCAAATCCCCGCGACCGTAACAAAAACGCCAGTCAAGATAAACCCAATTCCCCTGGTTCCAATAATTTCCTCTAAAAAGTCAGCTATTCCCACCAAGATAAAGACAAGACCCGTCAAGATAGCCAGTACTCCCAGCAAAAATTGAAAGCCGATCTCCATCCTGACTTTTATCTCTTTTTTGAATCGATCCACGCTTTCCCAAAAAATGGTAACGGCGGAATCTTGAAGGAATTTAACAACAAATTTCGCGATATCCATCGGCTCGCCTTCGTTATTTTTTTTGTTTTTTATGGGCATATTTATTCAAATTTTGTATTAATGGCTGGTTAGCGCCTCTTTTTTGGCTAACGTTCCCTTGATATCATACTTTCCGGTCCATAAATTCCAGCGCACTTGAAAAAGTTCCTTGAACACGTTGATATAAGAACCAATCGTCACAGTGGTAGCCTCATCATTTATCCACACCACGGGCGCTTGCTCGATCTTAAAACCTAATTTTTTAGCCAGAACTAGCATTTCGAAATCAAAACCGAAACGATTGATCTTCATTAAGGGACAGATCAGCTCAACCGCTTCACCCGTCAGGATCTTAAAGCCGCATTGAGTGTCAGGTACGCCCCACAATCCTGCCACTATTTGGATAAGGATATTACCCATATTTCCGGCCACTTCCTTCCATTTGGGCTGATGTCTTTTAACATCGGCTCCTTTTATGTCTCTTGATCCAATCACGATTCCCACTTCCTTATTCTCAAAAAACGGCGAGAAATTCTCTATCTGATTGATCGTAACGGAATTGTCGGCGTCCATAAACAAGCGATAGATCCCCTTAGCCGCCAAGAGTCCTTGCCGAACCACATAGCCCTTGCCGTGGTTCTCCGGATTGTTGATGACCCATAAATTTTTAATCATTTTTTGGTACTTTTCCACCACTGAGAAAGTATTATCCGGCGATCCGTCAATCACCACTATGATTTCGTAATTAAAACCCAGTGGGCTTAGATACTTATCAAGAGAAAGCAAAGTATTGCCGATTCTCCCTTCTTCTTTGTAGGCCGGAATAATTATCGACAGAATTACTTCTTCACTTTTGCCGGCCGATTTCGGTTCTTCTTGCTCGAAGACTTCTCGAACAGCTTTTTTTGATTCAGTTTTCTTGAAAACCGCTTTTTTCTTCTTGTTCTCCTCGCCTTTTTCCGTTGTTAGCTTCTGGGCAACCTTTCGATTCGTTTTCGAAGAGTTATTTTTTTCACGCGAACCCAGCTTCAACTCCGAAGCTTTTTTGTTTTTTTTGTTCCCAGTCCTTTTTTTTCTTGCTTTGGCCATAGTTAGTAGAATTTATTTTTACTTAATCCAAAAAATTGTTTGTCCACTCGTAATTCTAGCTTTTTAATCACTGAAAGTTAAGCCCTTGGAATTGTACCAATTCCTGGTTGATGGTTCTTAAAAATATGAAAGCGGCTAAGACTAAAATTATTCCTACCACCGCGTTAATCATGGTTTTTTTGGCTTCTCCGGACATTCCTCGGTTTCCCGCCGACACCATGTACTGAAAACCGCCCACTAAGAACATTAACACCCCTATTATTCCCACCGCCACCGCCATAAAATTATAAACGGTAGTCACGTAGTCACTCAACGACACATCGGCATCTTTGGAAAGCGGCGGGATAGGCACTTCCAATTTCCAACCCGCGAAGGCAACAAAAGGTAAGACTAAAAAAACGGCAACGAATAATCCGTAGCTCAAAATAAGTACTTTCATCCCCCGAATCAAAAAAAGGGGTCGCTGTTTTTTTATTGAGTTTGTTTTTATTTTTTTCATAGCAAACTGTTACCGTATTCTTCTTTCTCCCGGAAAGAATTATCCGAGATATTATCCTAAAGTGTATTTTCTTGGAAAAATTAAAAAGTGTCCAGTGGTGTCAAATACTTGCCGTAAACAAATATATCAATGAACATCTAAAGAATCAATAATTTCGAAGATGTTAAGTTTTATTTTTCTTGTAATCCTCTTTTATTTAAGGTTCATCCCGATTTCAATATTCTGGCGATTATATTTTTTGTTTTACCCCATCACTCAAGCTTTAGCCAGGGAGAACCCAAAACGACCGCGAAACCTTTCGGGACAGATCTTGGCCCCGATTTTAATGGGTGCGAGCTACTGCCTTTCTTTCGCAATTTTGGTCTCTCCGTTTATCGCCGTCTTAAACTACCTTTTTCAAGATAAAGGCGAGAGTCTGCTTGTACCTATTTTGCTGATATCCACCAATAACAGCTATCTAAATTTTTTGGGAAGGAGCCCTCAGAAAGATTCTCTTTTCTCTTTTCTTCTCAGCGATTGGTTTTGTAATAAGAAAAAAATTATGGCTTTAAGATTATTAGTGTTAACGGTGGAAATTCTAGCTTCACTGGGAATAATTTTCGGCAGTATAGAAGTTTTTAACGATTATAATTCTCACCGGAACCCCGATATCTTTGACTTTCTATTTCCAGATAACGGGGCCGCGATGTTTTGGGGAGGAATAGCCATCTTTTTTTTGACTCATTTTTATCTTTACTTTCTGGCTCCCGCTTCAAGCACGAGAAAATGGAAGACGCGTCTATTAGCCGGTTCGCAAATCCCCGCGGCTCTAAGAGAGTTCACAATTTCCCGATCACTCCTTCATCCCTATTTTTTTCTGTCTTCGAGAGAGAGGGGCTTCGTGAAAGAGAATAACGTCACCGGAGAAAAGTTAAATCCGCTTCTAGAAAAAGCTTTCAGGGAGAACAGGAGCAGCATCCCGATTGAATGGCTCGAACAAGTTTAGATATTAGACAGAAACAGTCATTCCTCCCGACTTGAAAAATAATTTTGTCATTATTTAACTCCAAACATTTATTTCGAATGAAAAATAACATCGATGAGATGTCTAAGCTTAGTGTCGCTCTAGCTCATGATTTCTTGATTTACCAAGGAGGCGCGGAGAGAGTTTTTTGGGAAATTGCTAAATTATTTCCCCGAGCACCAATCTTCACTTTGCTCGCGAGAAAGGAAGTAAGTAAACCGTTAGAAGACAGGGAAATTATTCCTTCGTTTTTGAATAATATTCCTCGATTTATTCCGCATCGGTGGCTGCTTCCCTTTTATCCTTTAGCCGCGGAGTCTATCGATTTGCGCGACTTTAATCTGGTAGTGTCTTCAACTTCTTCTTTCATGAAAGGGGTGGTTATTAAGCCGCACACAATCCACATTTGCTATTGCCACACTCCTATCCGCTACCTTTGGGACATGAACGAACAGTATATCAATACCGAGATGGGAAGTCACTCCTCCTCGCTCAGCCACCAGAAAAGATTCATAACCAGAGCCATTCTCAATTACCTGCGCATGTGGGACCAGACTGCCGTTAAAAGGGTAGATTTTTTTCTGGCCAATTCACAGTGGACCGCACAAAGAATAAAAAAATATTACAAAAAGGGAGCGCGAGTAGTCTATCCTCCGGTAGCCACAGAAAAATTTTCCTTAAGCAAAAAAAGAGGAGATTATTTTCTTGTCGTCTCCAGACTTTCCGCCTACAAAAGGATTGATTTAGTAATAGAAGCTTTTAATCGCTTGGGTTGGCCACTTTTAATCGCCGGCGAGGGAAGGGAAAAAAGAAAATTGCAAAAAATTGCCAGACCCAATATTCGATTCTTAGGATTCGTCCGTGAGAAAAACTTGCCAAAATTATATTCCGCATCGCGAGCCCTGATCTTTCCCGGAGAAGATGATTTTGGCATCACGATAGTCGAGGCTATGGCTAGCGGTAAGCCTGTGTTAGCTTATAATTCCGGCGGCGCTTTGGAAATAATCGAGGAAGGAAAAACCGGTGAGTTTTTTGACGCGCCAGAAGTGGAAATTCTAGTGGACGGGTTACGGCGTTTGGTGGAGAATGAAGTCAAATACGACCCAGAGTATATTCGCTCCCACTCGCTCAAGTTTTCCAAAGAGAATTTCCGTAATAACTTCATGAAGGCAGTTAAAGAGATAGTGGACAAACAAATTTGAATTTTTTAATTTGAAATTTAAAATGAATTTTTAGTGATTAAATTTGAATTAACAAAATAGGCAAAAAAAATTCAAATTTACCCATTTCAAATTTATTGAAAATTTTAAACTTCAAATTTAAAATTTTTTTCATGTTTAATCGTAAAATCGGCATCGATCTTGGCACGTCCAACGTGGTCGTCACTATTCCCAAGAAAGGTGTCGTAGCCAGCGAACCTTCGGTAGTAGCCATTTCCCTTGAAGACAACAAAATATTGGCGGTAGGCCAAACCGCCAAGGAAATGCTCGGAAAAACACCGGAAATTATTCGGGCCGCTTGCCCGCTGAAGGACGGAGTAATAGCCGACTTTCGGGTCACGGAGGCCTTGATTTATTACTCGATTCACAAAGCTACCAGTAGCTTCTTAAAGTTTTTTCGGCCGGAAACACTGATATCCATACCGGCCGGAATAACTTCCACTGAAAGAAGAGCGGTGATTGACGCCGCTTTAGAAGCCGGAGCGAAATCGGCCTATCTGGTGAAAAAGCCGGTGTTAGCGGCTATTGGAGCCGGCATTCCGATTAATTCCCCCGCGGGAAATATTATTATCGACATTGGCGGAGGAACTGCCGAAATTGCCGTTATCTCGTTAGGCGGAATAGTCTCCGCCCACTCCGCCAGAGTGGGAGGCAATAAATTTGATGACGCGATTATCGATTACGCTCGCAAAAAATACATGCTGGCAATCGGGCCTCAAACCGCCGAAAGGGTAAAAATAAAACTGGGGAGCGCGATTCTTCAAAGTAAAGAAGAGGAAATGGAAGTTCGCGGAAGAGATTTAAGTTCCGGCCTTCCCAAGGTAATTAAGCTTCGCAGCAATGAAGTAACCGAAGCTATCCAAGACCAATTGCGTGAGGTTATCCAAGCCATCAAGAAAGTTCTGCAGGAAACGCCACCGGAACTGGCAGCCGACATTATCGATCGCGGAATGATCCTCACGGGTGGTAGCGCCAAGCTCAAAAATCTGGATAATTTGTTGGCTAAGGCAGTCGGAGTGCCTTGTTATGTGGCCGACGAGCCAGAATTATGCGTGGTAAAGGGAATAAAAACAGTTTTGGAGAATTTGGATACATATAAGAGAAGTTTGATTAATTAACTATTAATCATTTACCATTTATCATTTGCCATTCATTTAACATTGAAGCATTTATCATTTAAGGTCGCCGCATTCTATAAATGGAAAGTGTTGGAATGATAAATGAATGATCAATGACAAATGGTAAATGATTAACGGTAAACGATTGATGATTAATGAAACCATATATCGCCATTAACGCTTGTGCCTTATTTAAACAACACAAAACCGGTGTTGAGTGGTATGCCACGCAGCTATTAAAACATCTGGCGCGTGAGTGGAAAGAAACGGACTTGCCGGTCATGTTGTTCGCGCCAAAAAATTTAGTCCAATCCCATCCGCGGACGGAATACCAAAATAAAAATTGGCGTTTGAAGCCCTTGCCTGGGAAACATCTTTGGACTCAATACCGCTTATTAAAGTTTTTAAAGCGCTACCCGCCAGCACTTTTATTTTCGCCCTCCTACGTGGCACCGCGCTTTCTTCCTCAAAATATTCCTGACGTTACCGTGGTCCACGGTTTGGAAGGAGAATATTTCCCTGAATTCAAGTCTATCAAACAAACCTTTTTAGACTATTTTTTTACCATTCCTGCTCTTAAAAGAAGCTCTTTTGTCATAGCGGTATCCGAGCACACCAAAAAAGACTTGCATTATTTTTACGGCATTCCTTTGCAAAAGATAACCACCGTTCTCAGCGGACCGGGGACCTTGGGTGATGCTGATCTACGCTCAACAACAGCTAGATCTGCCTCTCAAGAAAAAACTATTAAGTTTTTATTTCTTGGCGGATCAACCGAACGAAAGAATCTGGAGTTGGCGGTCAGAATATTCCACCAGCTAAGACATCTTGTAGGGACAACGGTTGTAGGGACAACTCGTGAGTTATCCCTACAAATAATCGGGGACATAAAAAACAAAGAACTTCAAAAAATTCTCGCTTCTAGAAAAAAAGATATTACTTTGCTAGGATACGTAAGCGAAAAGAAAAAAATGGAGTATTTGAAATCCGCGAATTTTTTGCTCTATCCCAGTTTTTATGAAGGGTTTGGTTTTCCCGTGCTTGAGGCTCAAGCCTGCGGCGCGGTGCCGATAGTTTTGAAAGGCAGCGGATTGGATGAAGTGGGAGGAGAAGGGATTATTGAGTTCGACCCTAGCGACGAAAAAAAATCCATCTCTCAGATTATAAGCTACCTGGAAGACTCAGCTAAATACAGAAACATTCAACAATCCGGCCGCGCCAACGTCAAAAAATTTAGTTGGCAAAAATGCGCCCAAGAAGTCAAAACAATTTTACTTAACAACATAACTGGCTTAAACAAATAATCTAACATGATGTCCGTGGAATCACCTCAAAAAACAGATAATATTCCATTAAGAAACGAAGAAAAATCTCAGGAAGATAAGGAAAAGAAGAAAAAAGAAGACGAAATTAGATTAATAAAAGAAAGAACCGAAAAAATAGTGGAATTGCTTGATAAAGAGGAAAGCGGCATAATTTTAAACTTATCCGTCATTACGAGAGAGAGACTGCAAATAATCAGAAATATTCTTGAAGATATTAATGATAAGCTGACTAAGAATACAGAAATAATCAAGGTAATTAAAAGTAGTTCCAGTCTAAATCACGAGATGGGAAATTTTCAAAATCCAGTACTGATCGCGATCGAAAGGATGAAGAAACTTAATAAAGGAGAAAAAGATTACAATGGCATTCAAAGAGTGATAGATGAAAAAACAAGCCACTTCTACAATTATCTAACCGACATCGTAAAAGACGAGGAGTCGTTCAAAAAAGCTATAACACTTGAGGATTGGCCCTTTGAAGAGGCCGCGTAGTTTAGAAATTTGACAAAAAATAAATTTGTTCTAGATTGGATTAATTTAAATATTTTAATCCAATGTCGCGCGTTAAGACGTGGCTAGTGTCGGATAAAAGATTTTTTAATTTTTTCCGGGCGGATTTACGCAAGTTGCCGGATCATTGCCGCAGCTTCCTCTTTTCTTCCGACATCGCGACCGTAAACTATTCTTCGTATCTCTCTTACCTGTTCTTCCAAAAAAAGTTTACTCAGGGTGACTCATCTTCCACCCTCCCCTCAACTCCTTCAGCTCCCAGAGTCCCGCCCACCGGCGGGACTCTCTCTTTTCACAAGGAAAACATGGATGGGATAAGTTTAGCCGAGGAACAAAAAATATTATGGTTATTCGAGATAGAAAAAATCCCCCCAAGACATAGGGAAGGCTTGCTAAAAATATTACAGAAGCATAGACCCGCGATATTTCTTTGTTCCGTATTTAATCCTACTTCCTTCTCCTACGAACTGGCCGAAAAGAGCGATTTCTACTTCATCAAGAAAAGAAGTTGGATCCCTTTCGCGAAGCAACTCAAAAGCGTTTTTCGAAGAGTTATCGTCCGACAACCGCCTTTTCCGATTTTGCCGGAAAGATTCACTTTAAAGGAAAAGTTGGTCATGCGCTTGCTATGGAAATTCCGCGACAGTTTTATAAACATAACGGAAATATCTTCCTATCTTTACGGCAAGAAGATGCCCAAAAATCTTCACTCGTCAGAGGAGATTATTTCCGAGCTACAGGCAAAGTTGAGGAGAATTACCGACCGAAAAAACGCCATAAGGCATTTCAGAAATTACGGGTACCGAATAGAAGGAAAAGCTTGGAAAGAAATGCTCAGGCATAAATCTTAGCTTTGTTGCCAATAAAAGCTCTGAATGCCAAGAGTGTGAGTATTAACGGCAGTATTTGAGGAGAAAAAAGTGGAGTTTCGAAAAGGGCATGAAGGGAAAACCAGAAAATTCCCAAAGCGGCGGCTAAATCGTAAGCTTTGTATTTGCCATCTTGTGTTTTTGAGATTATTCCGGAACTAGATTCCATGGCCAAAAGCAAAGGTCTTATTCCGCTGATCATAAGTAATATCCAGGCTAACATTCCCGGGAAGCCTGTCTCGCTTCCCAGGTCCAGGTAGGTGTTGTGAGCATAGATGGGCTCTCGCAGTTGCGCCTCCGGACGAACAGCCGAAGTGTAGTTGCCCAAACCGACTCCCAATAAAGGATTATCGATAATCACGTTGAGTGCGTCATCCCAAATTTTTAACCGGTCTCTGTTTGATCCTTCAGTAAAATCTAAAATGGAATAGAACCTGTCCCGGACTGGTGCCAGCAAAGAAGACCCCAAGAAAATTAACAAAATTCCTATCACTATGCGTTGCCTTCCAGCGGGAAAATTACGCCAAGTGTAAATCGCCAGCCAGACGAGCACTCCGGCCAACCCCACATAGCTACCGCGGGAGAACGTCAAGAGTAGAACCAGTAAAGCCAAACCGGGCAAAACCCAGAGATATTTTTTCTTTTTTTCGAGAACCAAGACCACTTGCAAAGGAAGACTCATTCCCAAGAAGAAAGCCAGCATGTGGGGATCGGGAAAAGTTCCGATCGCCCGCAAAATGTCAGTGCCGGAAACACCGACAAACCAGCTGGGACTTTTAATTATCGATTCGGCCGTGCCGGCTCCATACAAAAAGGGGGCCACAAACTTACCCCAAAAGCTAAAAAATCTCTCCTTGCCGCCTACAAACTGAAACAAAAACTGGCCTAATCCGATCAACGATACAAAGAAAGCGCTCCAAGACCAGAAATAAAAAAGTTTTCTCCATTCTTTTTTCTTGCGAAGAAACGCCAATAGCAAAAAGTAAAGAGGGAACACTGTCAGGAAAACCAGGTATTTGCGGACATACCTTCCGAAATCGTCCGCCATAATTCCGGAAAACAAACTCCAAGCCAACAGGAATATAATTAGAATCGTGGACGTGGAAAGATTAAACCAGGCTTTCTTTTTGTAAATTACATAAAGGCCCCCAACCGCGGCCAGAAAAGTGATCGCCAACCTTCCCGCCGCCAGGTCTATGTCTTGTGTTGGATTAAGCGCCGGCTGGAACGGCAACAGCGCCGGCAACGCGATCAGTACTTGCGGCAAGAAAAACCAAGCCAGAACGGCTAAAGAAACTGTTAATACAGCCAACAAAAATAATGGCCAGGAATACACGATGCCTATAGCGCCGGCTGTTAATAATATAAACGCGGCTAAATATAGCCAAAGCTTAAGAATATATTTCATAAAGATATTCTCATCTCAAAATTTCTTTTTATTCAAATGGTTTTAAGAATTTCAACCCTGCGAGTTTTTTATTTTTTGGATGCTGGTTGTAGGAACTAGGAACATAGGATGCTATGTTCCTAAGTAGAAAGGAAGCGAGGGCTAGATCTGGTCTACTAATTTTACTAGTGGTACTAGCTTGGCAGAATCTTTATCACGTTTTTTAATCTCGGCTGATTTTTTCTCGAGAGTTTTAGAGGAAATGACGATTCGGGTTGGAATACCGATTAGATCCGCGTCGGCGAATTTCTCGCCGACGGAAACGTCGCGGTCATCGTAAAGAACTTCGATACCCTTATCCAGTAATTGTTTATAAATTTTCTCGCACTCTGTAGAGACGCAAAATTTTGCGTCTCTACAGGGAGAATTGATATTTATCAATATTACTTTGAACGGCGCCACGTTTTCCGGCCAGACAATGCCTTTTTCATCATGATGGACTTCCACAATCGTACCCATGGAACGCTGGAGACCAATACCGTAACATCCCATCAAAACTGGTTTTTTCTGGCCATTCTTGTCAACAAAACTTAAACCAAAAGGATCAGAATATTTGTTCATTAACTTGAAAATATTACCCACTTCTACCGCTTTTTCCTGCTTTAAATTGCGGCTGCCGCACTTGGGACATTTCTTCCTGACGTCTTCGATGATCTCTCTGTTAACCGCCGAAAAACATTTATCACAAACATAAATCACGTCCTCGCCCGCCTCGGTAAGCGTCTGGAATTCGTGCGAATACTTACTGAAAGATCCGCCCGAAGCGTAAGTGAGATATGTTTTATCCCCAATACCTAACCGTTTAAAAACTTTAGCGTAAACTTCTTTGAATTTCTCGTAGCAGCGATCCAGGTCTTTTTCGTCAGCGTGAAAAGAATAGAAATCTTTCATGATAAACTCCCTGCCGCGTAGCAAACCGGACTTAGCCCGCAATTCTTTACGAAACTTATTTTGAAACTGAAATAAGTATAGGGGCAGATCCCGATAGGAGTGGACATACTTTTTCGCCAGCGGCGAGATTACTTCCTCGTGAGTGGGGCCTAAGGCAAAGTCTTTGTCGCCTTCTTTTAATTTGTACAGGTCTTCCAGGCTTTTCCAACGACCGGTCTTCTTCCAATTTTCCTTCGGATGCAAGGAGGGCATGAACATTTCATTGCCACCGGCGGCAATCATTTCCTCCCGAATGATATTTTCGATCTTTTTGAGCACCCGCCAGCCTAGAGGCAGAATCGTATAGACTCCAGCCGACAACTTGTCCACGAAACCACCGCGCGTAAGCAGCTTGGCGTTAACGCTAACCTCATCTTTTGGAGCTTCGGCGTAAGTTTTCAGATAAAATTGTGATCTCCTCATAATGCTATTATAATGTGAATAAAATAATCCCCTGTCAAAGTTTGAAACTTGCATTTTGAACATTTGAATGGTTATAATAGAGTATAATTTGAAGTTTGAAATTTGAAATTTAAAATGAATTTGAAATAATTTAATTTAAAATTGATGCAATGAAAATTCATTTCGAACTTCAAATTTCAAATTGAAAATTCTAATTAATATTATAGCGATTTATGGTTAATTCGGACAATAACAGCGGAAAACGAGAACAACAATCTTATACAAAAACCGTCATGGATCATTTCATGAATCCGCGCAACTTGGGACGATTAAAAAAGCCTGATGCCACGGGAGAAGTGGGTAATCCGGTTTGTGGTGATATGATGACTCTTTATATCAAAGTCAAACAAAACAAAAAAGGCGAGAATGTTATCGGCAGTATCTGTTTTGAAACACTGGGTTGCGGCGCGGCAATCGCCACCTCCTCGATCATTACCGAGATGGCCATGGGCAAAACCGTTAAGGAAGCTTGGCGAATAAGTAATATGGATGTGGCAAAAGAGCTGGGCGGACTTCCTCCTCAGAAGATGCACTGTTCCAATTTGGCCGCGTCGGCCTTAAAGAAGGCGATAAGAGCGTACTACGAGAAAAAGAAAGAAAAACCAGATTTTCTAATTAGTTCATAAAGTTTATAAACTACTCGCTCTTGCCTAAACAAAATAAATAAATTAATAAAAGAAGTCCGGTAAATTTTATAAAAAACAATGAAAGGCCCTTTTTTAATATCTTTCTCCGGCCTAGACGGGAGCGGAAAAACTCAGCTTATAATCCTTTTGCGCCGATTTTTGAGGAGACAGGGAATACCCTATCTTTATATTCATAGTGTGCGAGACTCTTTTGCTAATCGAATAGCCAAGAGAATTCCCTCTTTTAAAGAGCTTATCAGGCCAAAAGCTGTTGAAACCTACCAATTTGAAGGTGAGGAAGCCGAGAAAGAAATTACCGTAGTTAAAAAGAAAATTTCTTCATTTTCGCTGGTGATAAGAATAACTATTTTACTCCTTGACGCCCTTTATTTAAGACTGAGATTGCTTTACTTAGGGAAAAATTATACGGTAATTATTTTTGACCGCTATATCTATGACAAGCTAGTTCAAATCGCTTATTTGAGAGGAAAAGAACATGTCAACTTTGCCTCTTGGCTCTTGGCTGTATTTCCCCAGCCTGATATGCCTTTCTTTTTATACGTTACCCCTGAACAGTCGATGGAACGCAAGAGAGAAGTAAAAAATGAAGGCCAAGACTTTGAATATTTCAGAAAAAAATACCAATTATTTGAAGAGAGTAGAACATTGTGGAGACTTGTCACTATAGATAATTCTATTTTGTCCATCTCGGAAGCGAAGAAAAAAATACTTTCCATATTTAAAAAAAGGTTTTTTAAATGGAACAAAAAAACCGCTAATCGCTAAGTTATTTTTAATTGAGTATTCATTATGATTGTTCAACACAACACGATATTGGAAAAAAGCGCTAAAGATCTAGCCAAAAGTTTGGGAATAAAGTTTAAAGATATCAGTCTACTGGAAAATGCCCTTATACATAGGTCTTTTCTGAACGAACATCGAAACTGGAAACTCGAAAGCAATGAAAGGTTGGAATTTTTGGGAGACGCGGTCTTGGAGCTTATCGTAACCGATTACCTTTTTCATAATTACGGTAATGAGGAAGGAGAACTTACCAATTGGCGAGCGGCTCTTGTCAGCGCGGAAAGTTTGGCTCCGGTGGCCGAGAAACTTAAGCTGGAAAAGTTCCTTTTTGTTGGCCGAGGAGAACAAAAAAATCGCCGTTCGAAAATGAACATTCTGGCCGATGCCTCAGAAGCTCTTATCGGAGCGATTTATCTTGACCAAGGTTTGGGCAGTTCGGAAAAATTCATCAAGAAAAACATTATCAGTAAGCTGCCTAACATCCTTGAAAAGCAGCTTTTTGTGGACGCGAAAACCGCTTTACAAGAAAGAGCTCAGCAGGAATGGAAGGTCACCCCTGAATATAAAGTGCTCCAAGAAGGTGGCCCCGATCATAACAAATGGTTTGAAATCGGAGCGTATATAAACAAGAAACTGATGGGCAAAGGACGAGGCAGCAGCAAACAGAAAGCCGAAAAGGAATCCGCGAAAGAGGCGTTGGACAAGCTGAGTAAGTAAGATCTGACTCTTACTATCATTAATGCATCTTCTATACTTTTCACAAAACCACAGGACTATCAATTTAAAATTTTAAGTTTGAAATTTTCAATTAATTTGAAATGATTTTAATTTTTTAATTCTTAAAACAGTGCATATCGATCAAGTCTGTTCTGTTTTGAAAATTGAAAATTACTTAAATTCAAATTGAATTCAAATTTCAAATTGAAAACTTCAAATTTTAAACCCCCATGTTAATTCTCGGTCTTGATCCCGGAACCGCGATAATCGGTTACGCGATTCTTAATAAAAATAAAAATAAGCTGTCTCCTGTCGAATACGGCTGCATAAGAACAGAATCTTGCGACGCGACCGGTAATCGGCTGGTTTGTATAGAAAAGGAATTACAAAAAGTAATCAGAAACTTCAAGCCGGAAGAAGCCGCTATCGAGAAACTGTTCTTTTTTAAAAACGTTAAGACCGCCATCGCCGTAAGTCAGGCTCGAGGGGTAATGATGCTGGCTCTAGCCAAATCGCGATTACCGACTTTCGAATATACTCCCTTACAAGTTAAATTGACCGTCACCGGTTACGGCAGGGCTTCGAAGTCACAAATTCAACGCATGGTCAAGGGCATTTTAGGACTCAAAGAGCTGCCCTATCCGGACGACGCGGCGGACGCTTTGGCAATCGCTATCTGCCATAGTTATTCGAGAAAATTCACGAATATCTGCAGAAAGTAAAATCAGCTGGCTACAAAACTCCAAGGTTCATAATTCTAAGCCAGGTGGCAATATCCTTACAATTTTTAATTTGAAATTTGAAATTTTTATTGAATTTTCAATTTTTAATTTTCAAAATAGAGACTAGAAGCAGTCAATTATAGCTGCGCTTGAAAATTTAATCATTAAAAATTCAATGAAAACTGAAAATTGAAAGCTGAAAGCTGAAAATTTAGCATAGAATATCCAGTATGAGTAAGCTAGAACGATTGACAGTATTTTACTAAAAGGTTAGTAATTCTATGAACGCCCGCCGCGGTGCTGAAACTGGTAGACAGGCTAGCTTGAGGGGCTAGTGCCCATTTTGGGCGTAGGAGTTCGACTCTCCTCCGCGGCACCCATGGCCAATTTGAAATTTGAAGTTTTCAGTTTGAAATGAATTTTCAATTTAAAATTTCAAATCAATCGGGCATCAAGAGCTTAATTTCAAACTTATTCATTTCAAATTCAATTAAAATTTCAAATTAAAAATTTAAAATTATTTCGATGTCTCGTTTTATCATCCAAATTGTTATCAACGCCTTGGCTATTCTGATCGCTGCTTATCTGGTACCGGGGATAGTTTTTGAAGGCAGCGTCTGGAAACTACTTCTGGCCGGTTTGATTTTGGGTTTGGCTAACACCTGGATAAAGCCTTTGCTCAATTTGGTTTCCCTTCCTTTAATTGTCCTAACCTTCGGCCTTTTCACTGTAATCATCAACATCGCCATTCTGTCTTTTGTGGCTCTTATGGTACCGGAGCTTTCCATTCAGGGCTGGACCAGTGCCTTCTGGGGAGTGCTGGTCGTCAGCCTTACCAACTACGCTTTGGGATTCCTCCTAGAGAAAGAGTAGGTTTATAGGAGCATTTGCACCTATTGTGTAAATAACTCTTAAATTAATCAGCTATGGCCAAAGTACCCAATACCGACGAAAATGCCGGAAAGTGCATTTGCCCTAATTGTCCGACTTGGAAATCGGACGCATGCGCGGCCGAGAAAAAAGAGGTGCTCTATTGCGGACGGGAAAAAACCGCTTGCAACTTGGTAGACAAAGGCTGCATCTGCGGAGAGTGTCCGATGTGGTTCAAATATAGCCTCTCCAAAGGCTATTTTTGCTTTAATGGAGCGGCGGAATAACTGGCAGTTCTGAAATTATAACTTATAACTCGCCATGCTTTATGATTGCGTAATTGTCGGAGCGGGACCGGCCGGATTATCAGCCGCGGTTTATCTTGGCCGCGCCCACAAAAAGACATTATTAATTTATCAAGGGTATCGCCGAACCTCTTTGGCCAAGCACATCCAAAATTATCTGGGGTTTGCAGATATTTCCGGACCGGAGTTAATAAACAAGGGATTAAAGCAGGCCGAACGATACAAAGTGGAAACCCTTGTCGCAACGGTCATTAAAATTAACAAAAGAGAAAAACTTTTTGAGGTGGAGACCCCCGCTAAGATCGTTCGGACTCAAAACGTCATAGTAGCCTCGGGAATTGATGACATCTTACCCGACATCAACAATATGCACGAGTTCATGGGCGAAACATTTTTTACTTGTTTTGACTGCGATGGCTATCACATGACTCAAAAACATGTTTGCGTTCTTGGCAGCGGCGACGGATCGGCCAGAACGGCATTGGCGGTCAAACAAACCTACGCCAAAAAAGTTACTCTTTGCCTGAATCGGGAAAATAATATCTCTTCGGAATATATCGAGAAATTAAAGCACGAAGGCATTACCTTAATTCAAAAGGAGGCAGTTCATCTAGAAGGGGAGGCGGGAAAAATAGAGAGGGTAAAGTTTGAAGACGGCTCTTTACTAAGATGCGATTGCGTGCTTTCCGATTTAGGCTATAATCGTAACGACTCTTTTTTATCAGATATTGTACTGGAAAGGAGCGAGACCGGCTATATAAAAGTTGACCAACGTTACGAGAGTTCTCAAAAAGGCCTTTTTGTGGTAGGACCTCTGAACACCGGTCCGGACCAGGTTACGGTCGCGGTAGGAGAAGGGGCACAAGCAGCAATGTATATTATCGAAATGGGATTTAAATTTTAATTTAAAAAATGGAGAAAAAATTTTGGCGCTGTACTATATGTGGTGACCAACACTGGGGAGTAATGGCTCCCGAAATATGCCCCACTTGCAATAACCCGAGAGATAAAGCTATCGAGATCAGCAAGGATGAGTTTCTCAAAAATTTTGAAAGCGCCCAGTCGGAAGAAAAACTATAAATCAGATCGCAAAGGTTTTCTCTGACCAGCTTTATATTATATTAATGTATAGTATAATTTCCACAACTTAGTTATCATTTAATTCCAGTAATTAATGGTTCAACTACTTAAAATTTCCAACCGCTATTGGATAACCGGTATTGTAATATTAATAGTAATCTTTCCATACTGGTTTTGGGGTAAGTTCTATCCCACCCAAACTGGCGAATGGTCAAAGAAAACCGAAAGTAATTTTGACGAATCAATCATTCCCAACTCCGGCTGGGAAACCACAGGAGATCGCTTCTGGACTTCTCTCGATTTTCCCGGAAAACAAGCAGTTTGTCTTAACGCTTCCGGTGGATTAATAGCGACAAAAGATGCGAATTTCACCCTTCCCGTTCGACAGGCTTCAAGAGCGGAATTATACCCGGAGGCCGGGACTCTTTCCGATTTATTCTCAAAGATGGCTCCCGCCCAGGTGGAAGAAAGAATCAAACAAGGAAAACCTTATTTTATCGGTCATCTAGCCAGCAACGTTTCAAGGGAAGGCAAAGATTTGTTTTTCTGGGGAGAAAACGAAAAATTTTTAATCCCGACAAAAGACATTTTTAGCAGCAATTTCCCAACAAAAAACATTCCCGAAGCTACTGTCAGTAGCCCGTCACTTTCCTATGCCAACATTTTAATTGGCTTACCGGAAGGAGTTTTATTGTCTGACGGTTCCGGCGTTTTTGTTATGTCTCAAGGAAAATTGTTTCTGATTCGATCACCAGAAGTTTTCGAAGCGATGGGTTACAAGTGGGAAAATATAAAGCAGATGGACAATTACGAGAAAGCTTTTAACTCCTATTTGAGTGGTAATTTAATTGATTTTAACGCTGCCAGTCCCAACGGTACGATCTTGAAAGACAATCGGGGTCTCCTCTTGGTCTGGGAAGAAAAATTGTATCGACTTACCGCGGAAGAACAAGCGGAATATTTTCCGGAACAACCTGTCGTGGAGACCGCTCAAAAAAATATGCGGGCCGACTGTTCGGTAAACAGCGAATCTCATAAAGCCGTTTGCTGTGTTTCTGACGTCGATACTCGACTTAACCCACCCGGCTATAATCCGTTTCTTAACACGATGGAATGGGATTTAAGCCAGCTTGTCAGGAAAGATGAGGTTGAAAAAATAAGCTGGCAGTCAAGCATAAACATAAACCAAGAGAACACTCTCAGACGCCTCGGCTCGCTGAAAAATTACGTGCTGTATGGACTGGGCATACTGAAATAACATGTAGCGCGTATTTTACCCATTCATTTTTTCAAGTTAGGCTCTAACCAGTAAGTGAATTAATCAATATAGCGCTATGCTTCCTCTAATCAGATGGAGTAATGTTTGGTTTTTATTCTCCGGAACACTGGTAGCGATCTCTCTGGTTACTTTTTTCGTTTGGGGTCTGAAATTCGGAACGGACTTCACGGGAGGGTCACTTTTGGAATATGATTACAAAAACAGCCGGCCGCCAATAGAAGAAATTCGCCAAAAGGTGGAAAGTCTGGGCATTCAAGGAGCGACCGTCCAACCAGTGGGTGATCAGGAAATTTTTATTCGCGCTCCAGAAATCGAAGAGAATTTGCATCAGAAACTATTGCAATCACTTGGAACAACCGGGGAAGAGAAACGTTTTGATTCTATCGGCCCCACTATCGGCCAGGAATTGCGCCGGACCACCTTATACGCGACCCTTGTCGTGTTGACTTTTATCGTGCTTTATGTCAGCTGGGCTTTTCGAAAAGTTACCCGCTTCGGTAAGATTACGGCTTGGGCCTACGGAGTGGCCACCGTCTTGGCACTAATTCACGATATCGCAATTTTGGTAGGCGTTTTTGTTTTACTGGGACACTTTTGGGGAATAGAGGTTGACACTCCCTTCGTAGCGGCCCTGCTAACCACTTTAGGATACTCGGTAAACGACACCATCGTGGTATTTGACCGGATAAGAGAGAATCTGACAAAGAGTTTGCCCAATGAAAGTTTCGGAAGTATTGCCGAAAAAAGCGTGAACGAGACCGTGGCCCGTTCTTTCAGCACCTCCTTCACCGCGATTCTGACTTTACTGGCTATTTTACTTTTTGGCGGTGAGACGATTCGTTTTTTTGTTCTGGCTTTGATAGTTGGAATCATCGCGGGAACCTATTCTTCAATTTTTATCGCCAGCCCGTTATTGGTATGGTGGGAGAAAAGAAACAATTTTTAATTTGAAATTTGAAATTTTTATTCAATTTAAAATTTGTAAATTTTTAAACGTAGCTCAAGAATCCTGCAGCTACTTTAAAAATCATAAATTAAAAATTGGATAAAAATTAAAAAATTATAAATTATAAATTTATCCAGTGTTTAATAACAAAACGTTTACAATAAGGATTCACGGTTACGGGGGGCAAGGAGTAAAAAGCATTGCTATGATTCTGGCTAAAGCTGCCGTCAATGAAGGATTATACGCCCAAGCGTTTCCCGAATTTGGTCCCGAAAGACGCGGGGCACCGGTTAAATCATTCGCGCGCTTCTCGACGGAGCAAATTATGACACGTGCTCAGATTGAAAAACCGGATTTTGTAATTCTTATGGACGCCAACGTTCTGAACCTGGAAACGGTTCGGGAAGGTCTAGGAAACAAGACTCATTTTCTTATTCAAACTCCTTTCACGGGAAGAGAGATAAAAAAGGATTTTTCGTTTCTACCGGACCATCATCTTATTCATTGCATAGACGCGGTTTCTCAAATTGCCGAAGACGATAACCAAGTCCATTTGAGCGTTCCGGTTATTGGGAGATTCATTCGAATCACCGAGCTCGTGCCGCTGGAAAAAGTAAAAGAAGTGATCAGCAAAGAGTTTTTCAAGAAGATCGGTGAGAAAAAAACCAGATTAGCAGAAAAGGCGCTGGAGGAAGCCTATTATCAAGTTTAAATTTAAAATTCATAATTTTTTAATTTTTATTCAATTTTTAATTAAACCAAGAGGTTCCTGAGTCACGTTCCGAAATTAAAAAGTTAAAATTGAATAAAAATTTCAAATTTCAAATTAATTATGTTTAGACCCCAAAATCCTATAAATTTTTGGAAGTTTATTGCGGTAGTAATTTTAGCGCTAGCAGCGTTTACCATAGCTTTGCCAGGATTGCCTTATTTCAAAATCGGCAGCTGGGGAATCGGCCAGCAAATAAGCGAGATGAAAATCCGCCTCGGCCTTGACCTCCAGGGAGGAACCCATTTGGTATATGAAGCCGATCTTTCACACATCGACCCCGCTCAATACAACGATAGCTTGGAAGGGGTCAGAGACGTAATCGAACGGAGGGTAAATGCCTTCGGCATTGCCGAACCAATCGTACAGACCAGCAAAACAGGCAACGATTATAAAGTTATCGTCGACCTGGCGGGAATCAAAGATGTTTCCCAGGCAATCAAAATGATTGGCGAAACCCCCACCTTGGACTTTCGCGAACCCCGTAATCCGGATGACGCGAAGTTAAGCGACGAACAAAAACAAGAAGCCCAGAAAGCAAACGCGGCAAAGCTGGAGCAGGCAAAGCAAGTACTGGAGGAAGCAAAAAAGGGTAATTCGGATTTCGCGGAACTAGCCAAGCAACATTCCGACGATCCTGGATCCAAAGAACAGGGGGGTGATTTGGGCTTTTTTAAAAAAGGCGAGTTAGTCCCCGAATTCGACGCGGTGGCTTTCAACCCTGATTTTAAGATAGGAGAGGTGTGGCCAGAACTGGTTAAATCAGAATACGGTTACCATATTATCAAAAAAACTGACGAAAGAGGGGATGGCGACAACAAAGAAGTTAAAGCATCTCATATCCTCTTCGCAACCGTAAACGAGGAGTACGATCAGCAGCTCCTCGCGGCGGATCCCTTTAAACCTACCGGACTTACGGGAAAACAATTGGAAAGGGCTGACTTAGTGTTTGATCCCAACACAAATGAACCACAAGTAAGCCTCACGTTTAACAACGAAGGAAAGGAACTTTTTAAAAATATCACCGAGCGTAATTTGGAAAAGAGAGTGCCTATCTATCTGGACGGCGAACCCATTACCATGCCGGTAATCAAATCGGTCATCGCGGACGGACGAGCAGTCATCAGTGGCAATTTCACCTTGGACGAAGCCAAAAAGCTCCAACAAAGATTAAACGAGGGAGCCTTGCCCGTTCCCATAACCTTGGTGCAGCAGCAAACGGTAGGAGCCAGTTTGGGACAGGAATCTCTCGACAGAAGTATAATCGCCGGAGCAGTAGGGTTTCTTTTGGTGGCGTTTTTCATGATCAGCATCTTCCGCTGGCCGGGAATCGTCGCTACGACAGCCCTAATAATTTATACTTTGCTTTTGATAAGTATTTTTAAAATTTTGGGGATTACCTTGACTCTCTCTGGTATCGCGGGATTGATCTTGTCAATTGGAATGGCGGTGGACGCGAATGTTCTTGTGTTTTCCCGCATCCGAGAGGAGCTTCACTCCGGCAAACAAAAAACTTTGGCGATTAGCGAAGGATTTCGTAGGGCCTGGCCTTCCATACGCGACGGCAACACCTCTACCATAATTACCTGTTTCGTGTTAATATTTTTTGGGACGGGAATGGTTAAGGGTTTCGCTATCGCCCTGGTCGCGGGAGTTTTTCTCAGCATATTCACGGCTATTTTTGTGACGCGCGCGATTTTGGATTTCTTCGTCCGCGACGAAAAGACGAGTTTTTGGTGGGGAGTAAAAGAGGTTAAAAATCAAGCGCCAAAGCTGTAAGCCCTAAAAGATATGGTCTTGAGTATTGAGATTTTACTTTTTAGATATACTAGATGAACAAATTATTAAAGAACCTGGGCACTTTGTTTTTAATTTTTATCTTGATTTCCTTCGTCTTCGCGTTGTATAACTCCAGTCAATCAAACAGCCAAACGGAGCAAATCCCCGTAAGCAAATTAGTGGATGAAATCAAGGCTGATCAAGTACAGAAAATAACCGTCGAGGGAGACAAGGTAAATATCCAACTAAAAGACGGCAACAAAAAGCAAGTATCAAACAAAGAAAGCGGGACTTCTCTTTCGGAAACACTGAAAAACTATGGCTTGGAAACGGACAAATTGCAAGGAGTAGAGATCGGAATAAAAGAAGAAAGCGGTTTGTCTTTTTGGCTAGGCAATATTTTACCCATTCTTCTTCCCTTCGTTTTCGTGGCCGGACTTTTTTGGCTCATGCTTAGACAAGCTCAGAAAGGCAACGCCCAAGCTCTGTCCTTTGGTTTATCCAGAGCCAAATGGGATGATCCAAGAAAAAACAAAAACAAGGTTACTTTTAAAGACGTCGCGGGCGCGGAAGAAGCAAAGGAAGAATTGAGAGAAGTGGTAGAATTCCTCAAAGAGCCGCAAAAATTTCACCGCTTGGGCGCGAAAATACCCCGCGGAGTCCTGCTTTTGGGCCCTCCCGGATGCGGCAAGACCTTGCTGGCAAGAGCCACTTCGGGTGAAGCGGGCGTTCCCTTCTTCCACATATCCGGATCAGAGTTCGTGGAAATGTTCGTGGGGGTAGGCGCCAGCCGAGTGCGAGACCTTTTTAACCAAGCTAAAAAACAAAAGCCTTCTATAGTTTTTATCGACGAAATCGACGCGGTTGGTCGACACCGCGGAGCGGGTTTAGGCGGAGGCCATGACGAGAGAGAGCAAACTCTCAACCAAATTCTCGTTGAAATGGACGGGTTCGACGTTCGGGACAATATTATCGTGATCGCGGCAACCAACCGACCTGATGTTTTGGATCCCGCTTTGCTTCGACCGGGGCGCTTCGACCGAAGAGTAGTGATCGATCTGCCAGACATAAAAGACCGAATTGAAATTCTTAAGGTTCACGCCAACAAGAAGCCTTTGGCTTCCGACGTAAATCTGGAAACTGTCGCCCAGCGCACTCCAGGATTCTCGGGAGCGGATCTGGCTAATCTAGTCAACGAAGCGGCTATTTCGGCAGCCAGGAAGAACCAAACCGTTACCACTCAAAAAGAGCTGCTCGACTCCATAGAGAAAGTTCTTCTGGGCCCCGAAAGAAGGAGTAAAGTTTTCTCGGAAAACGAAAAGTGGATCGTGGCGATTCACGAAGCCGGCCACGCTGTTGCGGCTAACATTTTGCCTAAAGCCGATCCGGTTCACAAAATTTCCATAATCTCTCGCGGTCAGGCCGGTGGATACACCATTAATCTTCCCACGGAAGACCGTCATTTCCGCAGCCGATCGGAATTTTTGGATAAGCTGGTAGTATTGCTTAGTGGTTATGTGGCCGAAGAAATGGAACTGGGAGAAGTAACCACCGGAGCTTCCAGCGATTTAAAACAAGCTACCAAAATAGCTAAGGAATTAATAACGCGGTTTGGAATGAGCGAACTGGGGCCGGTATTCTTGTCGGGAGAAGACGAGTGGGTGTTTCTTGGCAAAGAGTTGAAGGATAATCGTCCTTATTCAGAAGAGACCGCGGCTAAAATTGACCAACTTACTCAAGGGTACATTAACGCGGCCCTAGAAAAATCTCGGCAGATCTTGAGACAAAAAAGAGAAAAACTTTTGAAAGTTGCCAAAGAATTAATGCTGAAAGAGACTCTCGAAAGAGACGACTTCGAGATACTGATGAGCGACGAAAATCCGGATAACGTTGTTCAGGCTCAAGACGCGAGTAAGCCTAAACAAGAAGAACTAAAAACGGAAAAAGGTAAGAAGACTAAAAGCAGCAGTAAAAAAACAAAGACTTAAATCAATTTACCTTTCCTGAGCTTCAGTTAATTTTCTTTTTAGAAGAATTTTATAATCACTCTGCTAGACTGCGGGGATAATTATTTAATTTATCCCAATGCAGTTTATAAAACCAACTGGGCGTGGAGAGTTATTGTTCTGTAAACCTCAAAAGTCAATACTGACCCTGGGCTTTACGCTTGCGTTACTTTTACCAGCCGTGGCAAATTCAGCAGAAGCTGAAGAGAACCCGGAACCGGCTATTTCGTTCGTCGAAGTCATGCCGAATCCAGAAGGAACAGATTCCAAAGAGAATGAGTATTTTAAATTAAAAAATAATACTGGTAAAACCCAAGATTTAACGGGCTATAAAGTTTGTAACATCAACAACGACTGTTGGGCAACCAAAGGAGAAATTTTAGCGAGTGGCTGTTTAAAAATATATCGCGCCGATTTTAATTTTTCTCTCCACAATGACAAGGAAATTTTAAGTTTATACGATTCCAACGGGAATGTTATTCATAAAATAACTATCGGGACAGCGCCTTCAGGAAAGGCTTGGCTTTGCGGAGAAAGCTTCTGCGAATGGGGCAATCCGAGAGATAGTTGTGAATATTCTGATGTCGTCGATCCCGCGAGCGAAGACGAGGAGGATGCTTCTTCTGAAGACACTTTACCTCAAAATGATAACGCAAATGACAACGGCGACTCACCACCTACCAATGAAGATGAGACAACAAACACCAACAATTCGGAAGTTGCTTCCCTCCAATCGAATTCCAATCTAAACACTGGTAACGACACGAACCTCAACATAAACGCCAATAAAAAGAAAGAAAAGAGTTTTGAAATCGCTTCGGCCGAAGATTGGCAAAAAGTAAAAAAAGAAATGAACCGAAAAAATTTGTTGTCGTTGCCAACAAACATCCAGGGTAAAATATCAGTCCCCTATAATATCGTTAAGAGCAACGCTTTTAGCGTTTTGTCTTACGGCAAACTGGTTCAGATAGACATTTACGTCTCGCGCCAAAGCGAATTTACGGAAAATCCCTATCTTTACGAAGAAGGTACCCAGGTAGAGATAGAGAATGGCTTCTTGAAAAATAACCAAGGAACCTGGCAGATGGGAATCGGAAAAGGAACAGAACTGAAAATTACCCAAGACAAAAAACAAAAACTCGCGAAGATGAATCTTAAGTCCGCTTCGGCCAATAAAATAGATTACCGAAACATCTTACGGGACGAGGGCAAATTCATTAAAATTTCAGGCGAGATCCTCAAAAAAAGCGGTCAGAATTTTTATGTGGCGAACAAAAAAGACAGCAATCAAGTCACTAACGTCTTTATTCCTGCTATCGTCTGGTCAAAATATCTCGATAGGCAAAACATCGGATTGTTTCCCATGGTCAAGGACGGAAGCCTGAAAAAACCCGGTCAATACAAAGGAAAAACCATTGAAGCCTTTGGCGCGGTAGAAATCTCCGAAAACAGCTATAGAATTTTAGTAACGAAAGCGGAGAATTTTTTGATTAAAGACCCTTTCTCGAGCGAAAAGCTTGTCCTGAAAATCGATTCCGCTGTATCCGTTAAACCGCCCGCCAACCCCGAAAATAAAAACGGGAATGATAATAAGGAAGATAATAACGGCAACGAAACTGTTTCCGCTAATTTAACAAGTGAGCCTATCTCCTCTGAACCAAGCGTGAACCGCAACAATAATAATTCTGGTTACAATCCTCGCCAGCAAGACAACCTCCAAGCATCCGCCGGGACAGAGAAATCCAAGATCAAAAACACTTTAGCTCGAAGTCTTTCTTGGAAGAATCTGGTCGGTATTGTTTTTAGTAAGCTGACAGGTAGTATAGATACTCTTAGACAATATTTCTAGATAGGTTTAACGGGTTGAACGGGTTTGGCGGGTTTAGCGGGTTTGGCGGGTTGCAAGTTACGAATTACTAGTTACGAATTACTAACTATATCTCTCTTTGCCCAAATCAAAATTTACCGCTATTAATCTAATCAGTAGCCTGAAAATATCACATGATTACTCTAGGATTGTTAATTATTTTATTGGTCTTTTTTCTGATTAGCGCCGCGATCGTATATCACCTTTGGCAGTACAATCCCGAAAAAGACACTTCGACTGTTCTGATTGGAGTCTACGTAATAGTATCCATCGTGCTAACTCTTTTTTCCGTCGCGGCTTTTAGTGCAATAGAGTGGGAAAGTCTAATGTGACCGTTATTTATTAACCAAATTTTTATTTGAATATGAACACTGGCCAGACCATCCAAGAACTGCATGAAAAATTGCAAAAACAAGAAATCTCTTGCGAAAAGGTAACCGAAGAATACCTCCAAAAGATTGAAAAGAACGATAAAGAACATAAAGTTTATTTGACTCTTGACCGGGAACAGGCCTTGCTGGAAGCGAAGAAAGTCGACGAAAAAATCCGTGAAGGTAAAAAATTGAAACTGCTGGAAGGAATACCGGTTTCCATCAAAGACGTACTGGTAACGAAAAACTTGCGTACCACGGCCGCTTCCAAAGCTTTAGAAAACTATATCCCGCCCTATGACGCCACGGCGGTAGCGAAGCTGAGAGCGGAGGATGCTATTATTTTGGGCAAAACGAATTGCGATGAATTCGCGATGGGGGGCTCCGGAGAAAACTCGGCATACGGGGTCTGTCCCAATCCGCTAGATCCCGAGAGAGTTCCCGGCGGATCGTCTTCCGGATCAGCCGTGGCCGTCGCGCAGGACCTCTGTATTTTTTCTTTGGGATCGGACACCGGCGGGTCGGTACGCCTTCCCGCTTCTTTTTGCGGCATCGTTGGGATGAAACCCACTTACGGAAGAATATCCCGCTACGGGTTGATTTCCATGGCATCGTCACTGGACCAAGTGGGAATAATGGCAAAAAACGTTTCTGACGTTTCCGAAGTGCTAAGCGTAATATCTTCACCCGATAAATATGACGGCACCTCAAGTGGCTCTTCGGGCAAGAATTTCAAAAGAGATTTTGATAAAGGAATAAAGGGTCTCACTATCGGCTATCCCAAAGAATCACTGGATAAATCCGATCCAGTTGTAGCTCAAGCATCCTTCAAATTTCTCGACAAATGGGAAAAAGCCGGAGGAGAAGTCCGAGAAATCGACATTGACTATCTTGGCGAAGAATCCGTCGCCTGCTACTACATTATCACCACCAGCGAAGTAAGCAGTAATCTGGCCCGCTATGACGGAAGCCGATACGGCGCAGTCACACAGAAAGCCCGGAATGAGACAAGCAATTGGCAAAGTTTCATTTCTACTCTGCGAGGAGAGCTTTTGGGGCGAGAAGTAAAAAGAAGAATCATAATGGGAACGTTTTGTCTCTCTTCCGGCTATTACGAAGCTTATTACGGCAAAGCTCAAAAGGTAAGGTTTTACATTCAAAAAAGTCTTTCTGACATTTTTAAGCAAGTATCTTTGATTTTCACTCCCACCAGCCCCACTTTGCCTTTCAAGATCGGCGAACGGATCGACGATCCGGTTAAGATGTATTTAGCGGACGTTTTCACTACCACAGCCAATTTGGCAGGCATCCCAGCCATTTCATTCCCCATAGAAAACACTCAAGTAGGAGAAAAAACTTTATCCATCGGTGGCCAGTTGATGGCCAACGCCTGGGACGAAGAAACTTTATTCAGAGGAGCATACTGGGCAGAAAAAATGTAGAATTAGATGGTTACAAAACTCCAAGGTCCATAATTCTAAGCCAGGTGGAGTAACTGTTTTTTGAAGCGAGGACTATCGGGCCGCAGTCTCAAAAAACAGTTACTCCACCAAAAAAGAATTTTGCAACTATCTAGATCTAATAGTGGATATAAACCGGAGTTCCGACGTCCACGAAATTATAAACTGTCTTAGCCGGGCCGACTCCCAACCGGACGCAGCCGTGGGATACCGGAGTGCCAAGATGGTTGGCTCCTTCTTTATAGCCACTCGGCCACTCGGGAAGCTCGTGGATTCCATGGCCAGCTCGCGTAAACTGCATCCAATAAGGCATAAACAGATGATACTCTTTTGACCATCTTTTTCTTTGCTTACCTAAAATACCAAACATACCTGTCGGCGTGGCCATGCTTCTTTTTCCGGAAGAAACTTTATAAGTTCCCAGGTTATCACCGTTGTCAAAGATACTTAACAACTGCTTAGACAGATTAATGTCCACGTATCTTCCTTCCTTGATTTTGGGATCCTGGGTAGCGGAAAGTTTTTTACTCACCATGCCGCTGCCATCGAAAGAACGGAATGAAGTGATAAAATCATTATCCAGAAAAGTGTTGTCGCTGGCCTGCCAGCCCCCCTTGATTTTCACTGTGTAATCAGTGTTCTGAGTCCAACGGTAAGGTTTAAAAATAAAAGTCTTCCCTTCGTCTTCCCACTGCGCTTGTCCCACGACATTGGGAGTTACCTCGATAAAATCACGCCAGTTGTCAACCTTCATCGATTTACTGAAGTATGCCTTAATAGGCTCGAATTCTGTGACATCTTCCTGCGCGTTCGCGGGTATTATTTTTTGAACTTCCGGTGGAGCGATAGTTTTGAACTTGAAATTAGCCACTTCCTGAGAATACCAATTTTTCTTGTCCTTCGACTGGTAGCTATCGTAAGCGATCACTTGATAATCCATATTCTGAGCCAGTGGCTCTTCCGGATTCAATTGAAAAAATTTCCTTTCTGGATCAATTAATACCGTATAATTAAAGGCGGGAGCGACTTTGAAATCAATTCGGTAATCTTCTTTGCCTTTGTTAAAATAAAATTGAATCGGGGATCTCGGATCCACTAAAGCTCCTTCACTGGGATTAAATTTTTCCACCTTCGGAAGGGATTCTGTCCTAAAATTGTCTTTGAAAGAAAAGTCAATTGCGGCGTTAGTTATGCCGCTAAAATTAACTTGGTATCGGGTATCGGGTTGCCAGGGTTGCACGGGGTTGAACACCAAGTCGTTTTTTTGCCAACTGATTTTTCCGACAGCGCTGGGAACTAGCGAGAAAGAAGATTCTATTTTATGGTGAATGACCGACCGGTCAAAGTGAATGATCAGAGGATCTTCTAAATTTAGGGTTTGGTTCGCAAACATCACTTTGGGCGTGCGAAAAAAAGGGAAAACGTCGGTATACCCAATATAAACCGCCACCAGTAAGATTAAACAAAAAGAAGGGACCAAGAACCATTTTTTTATTTCCATGTCTGGATTTTTTGAATAAACTGGACTGAATTTTAGGACCTCTCTGATCTCTATTACAGCTTAAAAAACAACCGATTTATACACCACCCCAAAATCTTTTTCGAAAAAATCAAACTGATACTCCCCCGCCCCGCAAATAATCAAATAGTTCGTTCCGTCATTTTTGACAAAAATCTGATCCAGCCGAACCCTGGCCCCGATCGGATCAAGAAAAGAAAAGGATACCTTAAAAGCGGGGCGGCCCCCAATGCTAATTTTTTGTTTCTGAATCAACCTAAAATCGCTGGCCTTGTCTTTGATTTGACTGATCGTATTGTTAATCAGTTTGTCTTCCGTTTTAGAAAAATCCAGTTCGGTGCCGTTAGTTCGAATGTCGCAACCAGTCCGATTGTCTGTCCTCAGTTTAATTCCCGCCAAATAACTATCCCCGTAGCGGTTCTCCGGGTCAGAATCAATTTCAAAATTTTTGGGGTACTTAAAAGCGATTTTAGGCGCGAAGCTTTGGTAATCGCTGGTTTCCACTTTCCTTAAAGACAAATTTAACCGCCACCCGAGAAAGTCATTTGTCATTAGTTCTCTAACAATAAAAAAAATGGCGATCGCAAAAATTACGACGAAAATGCAAATAACTCGAAAATTTTTCATCTTAAATCAATCTTTAGTTGTCCAATTGCTTCCAGGTTGCCCCGTTACAGCCGTAAAAGTGGTCATCATCGGTATCGTAATAAATACTCCCTTTGGCATTAACATCGCAGGTTTCCCCACTGGCCGCTTTGGGTACTCGAACGTAGGTGGCGGAAGAAAGATTAACGTTTCCTGTCGAGGTCACGCCGGTCAAACCGGTGGCCGCTTCCACTTCGGAAGCGCTAGCGAACAAAAAAAGCCCTCCTAAAAGTAATAGACAAACCGGATTAACGAGGCGAATGCCGGGATCTCTAATTATTTTATTTTTCATCTTGCTATTATATTTTATTTTGATTTATTTTTTATCTAAAAATATACAGGTAGCTAAATAACATTAGATATATTTTAAGCGAAAAATTTGGCAAGTCAAAGAATCAAAAAAAGAGGCTCGCGCGTGAGCGGAGCCAAATAAAACTTTAGTGATCAAACATATCTCGAACCTTCAAAATGACGCGATCCAGTCTGGCTTTGACAAACAACCAGCCGACGCACCGACAAAGAAAGACAATTATCCGGTCGTAGATGCCCGGCCAACCGTATCGCTCTTTGGGCATTCTTTCCCACATCAACCGCTGAAAAAAAGTTAAAGGCATAGGTTCCTCCTTTTGAATATGCTCTTTATCTATCGATAAAACTTTATTTATTAATAAATCTGTAGCATATTATTTTGGGTACGTAGAGTCCCAGTAGCTCAACTGGATACTTGTCCCGCCCTTCGTGAAGGGCGGGGGAGCGACGGCCTTCTAAGCCGTTAGGGTAACGGTAAGCTATACACAAATTGTTGTATGTCCCAGTAGCTCAACTGGATAGAGCGACGGCCTTCTAAGCCGTAGGTCGCAGGTTCGAGTCCTGCCTGGGACACAAGTATTCAAAAACGTACTTTGAATTTTGTACGTTTTTGAATACTTTCGTTTCTGGGGCTGGCAGGACTCGAACGGGAAGGGGGTCGGGGAAACACCTGTTTCCCCGTGGAGGAAATAGCCCCTCCCTTCGCGAAGGGAGAGGCGTTTAGAAACCGTGGGTTTCTAAAGAGAAGCGCAGCCCTGTACCATACGGTACAGGGCGCAGCGACGACGTGAGATGTCCTCCCCATAATTCTTCCTCTATTGAAAAATTTCGAGATAATTAAATATAAATATTAAAATGAATTTGAGAGAAGTTGTTTTAACCTTGACATTTTCAGTTATTGTATGATAATTGCCAGCCAGACGGAAAGTACGATATTTTAATAACATTGAGTAAACGTATATGAAGAATAAAGATAAATTTATGAAAGTTTACTCCAATCTGCCGATACAATTTCGCAATGAACCCATACTAGTACTGGAAGGCATTGGTCCAATAACTTGGAATGTTGCTTATATTGAGATAAGTAATGAAACAAAATTAGGAGAGAAAATACTTGAAAGATTAATTGAACTTAAAATAATTTAAGTATATGAAAAAAAAAGAAGTTAGTAATTTTGAAAATTATAGTGATGATGTTAAAGAGCTTGTGAAGGCACGGCTGGATGTTTTGCCGGACGATGTTGGTTTGTCTCTCGGTTCAAAAGGAGATTTTTCAAAAAGCGAATTGCTCGAGCACTTGGAAAAAGGTGACGAGATAGGCGTTGAAATAGTGCAAATCGAGATGGAATTTTTACAATCTTTAAAAAAAGGCTCTCTTTATGGACAAAACAATTTTGATAACCAGGCCTGATCACGATATTACAACTCGCTATTTATCGAAGTGGTGTCAAAAAGTAATTGATTTAGCTCTTAAAAAAGGTATTAAAGTTTTAGATTTGAGGAGAGAGAAAGTAAATGAGAAAGAACTGACCAGCAGAATTTCGAAAATGAAGCCATCCCTGATTGTTTTGAATGGCCACGGTGATGATGATCGAGTGACAGGTCATGATAACGATATTTTGGTAATATCTGGACGAAATGAGAAGATTTTAAAAGACAAAATTGTATATGCAATTTCCTGCCGTTCTGCCTTAATATTGGGTCCGAGAAGTATTGTGGCTGGAGCACTCTCTTACATCGGATACAGAAAGGATTTTGTTTTTTATTATCAAAAAGATAAAATCGCACGTCCCTTAGAAGACGACATAGCAAAATTATTCCTAGAGCCTTCAAACCAAACAATAATATCCTTAATAAAGGGCCATACGAGCAAAGCTTCCAGCAATAATTCAAAGAGAACTTCAATGAGAACTATTCACAAACTTATGAGTAGCGAGAGCTCTGCTGAATCAGGAATATACGCCAGGTATTTATTATGGAATATGGTCCATCAAGTTTGTCTTGGGAATGAGAACTCTAACTTATAAAGTCATTAGATCCGTTTCTCGCATATCTAAGCTTCTAAACGTGTCCGCTAGGCAATACTCAAAATAAAAAACGCTTCCATCGTACATTTGTAATTACTAACATGGTAGTTAATAAAAACTAATCTATATTCCATAAGCTCACTTCAAGAAACAAACGGATAAGCTTTTGATTGTCAATTTATTAACTGGTGGCATTTTTTTAAATTCTCTGTAAAATAATTTTTTCTGAATTTTCTCCTTAAGTTATAAGTATTGCAGCTTTCGAGCATCCCTACGTAGGAAAAGTAACGGGAGAGAGTCTTGTTTTTTTCTGCTTCGGAAACTTTGCCGGTTTTTGAAACCGCCAGCCACTCTTCCATTTTTCGGTAGATATTCCCTTTCGTCTTGTTCTTGAGATATGTCCGATAAGGCAAAATGATCCGACCAAGGAACGTCACTCCTTTCCTGCAATGCTGAAGGTAAACTTTTTTGGGATGGAGCCGGACCAACAGCTTGTCCTGCAAGTAATTGCCTAGCACCGGAGGCAGAGCCGCAAGAAACTTCTTGTCTCGGTGAATGATAACTAGGTCGTCCACGTACCGCCCGTAATACTGACATTCAAGCCGGCACTTCACGAAGTGATCAAAATCATTAAGGTAAAGGTTAGCAAACAACTGGGAAGTGAGATTGCCAATCGGGAGTCCTTTGTCTTTTCCCGAAAAGAACAGGCTTTTTGATTTGGGAAGCCCAACCCAATCGCTTCTTTTGCCCTTGATAACGCAATTCTTGGTAGGATCGTTAAAAATCACTTTCTCGGCAAGCCAAAGGATTAAATCCTGATCAAAAGTAATTTCTTTTTCAAACTTTTTTAGGAGCTCTGCTATTTTACCGAATAGGATCTCCTTATCGATCGACATGAAGTAACCGGAAATATCCAGTTTCAGAATGTGGCATTCCCTGTGGTAATTTTCCGAACAGGAACGGACGAAATGAATGACTCTTTTGATACCATAGGAAGTGCCTTTGCCTTTCCGGCAACTGTAACTGTCGCCGATGAAAATCCGCTCGCAGAAAGGGTTCAGATAATTGAAAAGCAGGTGGTGGATGATCCGGTCGCGGAAATCACCGGCAAAGATTTCCCGCTTGATCGGCTCAAAAGAAATGAAGCAAATACTCGGCGCGATCTCGTATTTCCGGTTCACGATTTCTTCGTAAAGCCGGAAAAGCTCCTTCTCGTAATTGAGCTCGAATTTCAAAGCATTAACGGTACTGCGCTTGTGCTTACGAGCGTCGAAGTAAGCCTGGAAAAGGTCAGTGAGAATATCTGGCATAGGACTCTTGCCCTTATTTTGTCATCATTCACACCCCCCTGTCATTCCCCGGCTTGACCGGGGAATCTAGATCCTCTGGCCTGCGCTTCGCCGAGGCTACAGCGAGGCGAGCAAGGCGAGTCAAGCCAGATGATGACAATGGGAGGCGGAAAATCCAAACTTATAAAGGGCATTACCATCCAACCAATTCTTGAGACAGCGCACCGAAAAGCCGTTTGCCTTGGAATTCAGATTGCGGTTCACCGTCGTGTTGCCGGAATTGAGGTTGCGGTTCCACGCGGACGAGCCACTCGGGGAAGACGACCAGAAGTTGGCGTTCGACGTGAGATTGTTGAACGTGCCATCGGTATTGCGGTTGCCGGCTGGCGCTTGGGATAATCGCTGACTCTTCGCCGCCCGCTAAATGTAAAGCGAAAAGGCGCGGGAAGCGAATGGGGTTTTACCTAGAATAAACCCCCATACCTGGCCGCAAAGCCAGGGAATTATTGAATTGATTTGATGGCGCTCCCGCTCGTGCCTTAGCAACAAGCGGCTCCGGCCCATCAATAAGTTGCAAAATGTGAAATTCGGCTTTTAACGCCCCCCCCCCCCAGCCATCCGGCGAGCTGTTTGCTGACGTCTTCGAGCTTGAGGTTGAGAGAAACGAATTTATCCACCCCGATAATTTTAAGGTCTTTGCTCAAACGCAGGAACAACCGGATGGTCTCGGCGTTCTCCCGGGCGGCTTGGATTTTTTCTTTGCGTTTTTCAAAAGAGCTGTTGGCGCGGTAGATGTTGCCGATCATCTCCACCATTTCTTTTTTCATGCCTTCGCCCAAGGTGAATTTGTATTCCCGCTTGAAGTCTCTGATAAAGCGGAAAAGTTCCAACAGTAGGTCGTAACTGGCCCGGTAGACTGGCAAATTATCGTAAGTGGACATAAAAATTTTAAAAAGAGCTAAAGAGTCAAAGCATGCCCCCGCCCCGTGTCAAAGCACGGGGTAAACTCCAGCGGGGGAGACAAAGGGTCAAGCGGCCCACCCGCCTGCGCCTCCGGCTTCGGCGGGTAAAAATCAATTCTTGAGACAGCGCACCGAAAAGCCGTAAGCCTCGGAACCCAGACTGCGGAGCACCGTCGCGCTGCCGGAACTGAGGTAGCGGTACCACGCGGACGAGCCACTCGGGGAAGACGACCAGAAGTAGGCGCTCGACGAGAGACCGTAGAACGCGCCATCGGTATCGCGGTAGCCGGCTCCCAAGGCGGTGAAACCTGAAGTGTTGGTGCCTCCGCTGGCGTCCCAGTGGGTGGTGCCAGCTTCTTTCAGCTTGCTGCCGGCGGTGGCGCAATCCCAAGTTCCACTGCGGCTGGCATCGCAGGTTTGACCGCCGTCTTTCAAGTAATTTTCCAGGGTGTACTGCTCCGCGTCGGTGGGAATGTGCCAGCTCGCGGGACAGATGCCCTGAACGCCGGGGGTGGTGGAATACTGCATGGCCTCGTCCCAATGGTAGAGGCCGCCGTAGGTGGTGCAGTTGGCATCG
>Ga0172371_10000506_pt1 | contig 60220 bp, 55 predicted proteins | sample Lak12m_FD_114543 | JGI IMG/M metagenome (GOLD analysis project Ga0172371, IMG submission 114543) | Freshwater microbial communities from Kabuno Bay, South-Kivu, Congo - kab_022012_12m | ecosystem: Environmental > Aquatic > Freshwater > Lake | place: Democratic Republic of the Congo: South-Kivu... | reverse complement strand
TGCAAAATTCTTTGTGAGGCTACAATCGTGCCACGATTGGCCCTCACCCTGTCCCTCTCCCGGAGGGAGAGGGAACTCGTACAGCGGCTCCCCAAGCGCCCTTCTCCCTCTGGGAGAGGGGCGCTTGGGTGAGGGTGTGAAACAAGCGAGGACTGTCTCATCGTGCTACGATTCCGACATAATCAGCAGTTTTGCAACAGTTTCTCCGTGCCGGTCGATTATTTTTGGCGCCGGAAGCGACGCCGGCGCCTACCGGGACGAGTAGGGCGACTCGCCAGTCGCCCCTACAGCTTGTCTCTCCATTCTCTTTTGCCCTCCGATCCTATCAATTATCGGCACGAAACACGGCGCAATGTTTCCGCTATTCCCGATAAAACCTTGTTCCCGAATCGGCCATATCTTTTAGAAGCGCTGCCGGCCTGAATCGTAACCCGTATCGCCTTTCTAGCTCGACCAATTTGTGAAACACGTTTGCCGCACCCCACTTGTCCGCGTAACGTAATATCCCGCCCCTATAAGACGGAAATCCGGCGCCATATATCATGGCCAAGTCCATATCCTGCGGCCGGTCGCATATTCCCTCCTCAATCATCAGGGCCGCCTCATTGATTCCCAGGGCAAGCAGGGTATCGACAATCTCCTGGTCGGAAACCTGCTTCGGCGAGACGCCGTTGTCGCTCAGGTACTTTTGCGCAACATCCGCAACCTTTTTGTTTGGAACCGGACGCTCTCCACTGTAGTCCATGTATCCGCTCCCGGTCTTTCTCCCGTAACAGCCTGTCCGATAGATAAGTTCTGTGAGGGGGTGAACCGTGTATCTCTCACCGAGTCTCTGCTCGAAGGTTTTGCGGACATGGTAACCGATATCGATTCCCGTCAGATCGTCCAGTTCAGCCGGTCCCATGTGCATCCCGAAATCCTTGACAGCTCTTTCTATCTGGTTCTGATCTACTCCATCTGCAACCAGATAGACGTGCCCCGCAAACAGGGCTATGAGTTGCCTGGATACATAAAAACCGGGTCCATCATTCACCACAACCGGCGTCTTTCCGATAGATCGTGCAAAGGCGACGGATGTGGCCAGAGTTTGGATTGAAGTCTTGGCGGCGCTAATAATTTCCAGAAGTTGCATGCGATGGGCCGGATTGAAGAAATGCAGGCCAATCATCCGACTCGGATCGCTCAGCGCTGACGCCATTTCAGTAATGGGCAAGGCCGAAGTGTTGGTGGCAAATATGGTTTCGGGCTTGCAAATCAGGTCGAGCCTTTTCCACAAGTCCTGCTTCACCTTCATATCTTCCAGCACAGCCTCAATAACCAGGTCAACCTCTTTCAGGTCTTCCGGAGAAGTCGTGGTGGTCAGGCGTTTCCCGAGGAGCTTTTCCAGATCCTGGTCGGTCATTTTGTTTTGTTTGATCGCGAATGCGAAAGTCTTGCGAACCGATTTCAGCGCCTTCCGGACGGCCTGTTCGTTGACGTCCCACAATATCGAGTCGAAACCGTTGTTGATCAGCAGGTGGACGATTCCCGAGCCCATCACTCCACCGCCCAGCATTGCCACCTTTTTAATTCGGGCCGGCTTCACTCCGTTGATTCTTGGAAGCCTGCCCGCTGCCCGTGTGTTTAAGAAAACTCCGATCAAGTTTTTGGCCACATCGGAAATGGCGCATTCGCTAAATAGATCTACATCTCGGCGGATGTCGGCTTCCATATCGTCGGAAAGACCTTTGTCGAGCGCTTCCAGCGTCTTGAAGGGGGCGATAGTTCCCTTGAACCTCTTGGCGTTTTTTGTCCTGAAGTTTTCTATCAAAGCCTTCTTTTCCTCGTTACCAGGCAAGCGATCCTTTCGCCTCTTGGTCATACGCCTGTCACGATCAAGCTCGCCCGAAATGAATCGATGGGCCGTTTTCAAACAGGTTGCCACAAGTCCATCAGAGTCATCCAATTCGTCCAATAGTCCCATAAGAAGCCCTTTTTCCGCCGGGATGGACTGTCCGGTGGTGATCAGCGGCAGAGCATCGGGAAGGCCGATCAGTCGGGGCAGGCGCTGGATGCCGCCCGCTCCCGGGATCACTCCGATTTGGACTTCGGGTAGGCCCAGATGGGCGCCTTTGGCCGCCACGCGGTAGTGGCAAGCCAACGCCATTTCGAGTCCACCTCCCAGGCAGTTTCCGTTTATGGCTGCGATGATCGGTTTGGAGCTTGCCTCGATACTGTTGAACAATTCGGCCGCGGTCCAAGCCAACTGGAAGGCATCCTCCTTGTTCTTGATGGCCTGGAGTTCCGTGATGTCCGCTCCCGCGACAAAATTTGTTCCGGCGCCGGTCAGGATCAATGCCTTGATTTCCGAGTCCGCAAAACTTTCGGTCAGCGCCTGGGTCAGATCTCGGCTCAATTGTGAGGACATCTGGTTAACCGGTGGGTTGTCGATGGTGAGCGCTGCCACGCCATCCTCAACAGCTATTCTTACGGTCTCATACTCTGCCCGCATGCCGGTTGACTCGCTTTCTAAGCTCAGTATGCTCTGTCCACTTTCCTTAAGCCTTTTCTATGATTATTGCCTGGCCGTGGCCGCTGCCGCCGCAGAGGGCGGCCAGACCGAGCTTCAGACCTCTCTTTTCCATTTCGTGGATCAGGCTGACTACCAGCCGGCAGCCGGTATCGCCTATGGGATGCCCGAGCGCTATACCGCCCCCGTTCACATTGACGATCTCCCGATTTAGACCAAGCTCTCGCTCCACCGCCACAGAAGGCGCGGCAAAGGCTTCGTTGATCTCAAACAGCTCGATATCTTCCAGGCGATAGCCAGTCTGCTGCAAAAGTTTCCGCATGGCCGGAATAGGCCCGATCCCCATAATTCGTGGATCCACACCTACTGCCACAGATCCCACAATTCGCCACTTTCGTTTCATGTCCAATTGCTCGGCCAATTCCCTGGAGACCACCAAGACCGCAGAGGCGCCATCATTCATTCCGGACGAATTGCCGGCGGTCACTGTGCCGTCATTCTTGAAGGCAGTAGGGAGCCGGTTTAACCCCTCGCGCGTGGTCTCCGGTCGGGGATGCTGATCAATATCTACGATGACATCCTTTTTTCCCTTCTTACCCGGAATCACCACCGGCACGATTTCATCCTTAAATCTTCCCTCCTCAAGCGCTTTTTTGGCCCGCATCTGGCTGACATAAGCAAACTCATCCTGATCTTCCCTGGAGACATGGTATTGTTCGGCCACGTTTTCGGCCGTCAGCCCCATGATAAGGCCTGAATATTGATCGAATAGGCCGTCCCAGACGCCGTCGGACAGCTCCTGGTGACGGAGTCGTAATCCCCATCTGGCGTTCTTTATCGAATAGGAGACGTTGCTCATGCTCTCTCCGCCACCGGCGAGGATCGCCTCGCCTTCCCCTAGCCTTATCCTCATCGAGGCGATCCGAATGGCTTCCATGGACGAACAACAGGCACGGTTGACATGCGCCGCGGAGACATGCTCGGGTATGCCGGCCTTTAAAGCCGCACAGCGGGCCAAGCCGTTCTCGTCGCTGCGGACCATGACAACCCCCCAGTAGACATCGTCCAGTGTTTCCTTGGGGAAGCTCACTCTCTGACAGACCTCAGCCATTACCGTGCTGGCTAGCTGTTCATGCAGAACGTCTCTCAGCGCCCCACCAAAGGAAGCGATGGGCGTCCTGACAGCGGAAACGATAATCGGATCCCTTTTATCCATTTTGATGGTTCTCCCTTGTTCATCGAATTTCAGTAACAACAACCTTTCATGTGTCGTCTGCGAGGAAAGCTTGCCCCTTTATGCCGATTCCGACTACAAATGGGGCGGAAATTCCGGGAGCTGCGCATACGCAGGATGGCCGTTTGAATTCTCGATTCTGGCCGCCCTCTTGGCCGCCGCCTTGTATCGGTCGAAATCAGCTAAAGTGAGTATGGAAAGCTTCTGAGCCTCCAGCGATCCCTCGGCGTGAATGGTGAGCACATCCTCATAGCAGGAGGTCAGATCCCTGACGAGCTTGACCATCCGGAGCCGGTCTTCTGTGGGAACCCCCGCCTTTCCTCCCAAATACTTGTCCAGCAACGATCGGGTTTCGGGATTGAAGTAATCTTTGGAGGACGGGCAGGTAGCTACAATCCCGCCGGAAATATCCTGAATGTATTTTGTGGCCTGATGCCAGTTGTCGGCAAAATAGAATTTGCAAATATTGGCGATCATCGGATTCGGGTAGACAAGATCCGAGTCCTTTTCACTGCTGCAATGTTCAACGGCCGCTCTTCCCAGGGTTTCCACCGCTTCGGCGTACATGACCAGCCAAGTGAGCTTATCCTTGACATGCGCCGCCTTTTCCACGCCGTTGTACTCCGCCATCAGGGCAGCGGCCCCCGTAAACAGCTCCAGTTCCATGGCCTTGTATGTCTCGGCGCTGAGGCGATGGAAGTTAGCAAACATGTGCGCTACCTGTCCGGCGAATTCCCACTCCCCCTTCAAAAAGAGGCGCTCGTTGGGAACAAAGACGTCCTCAAAAATGACCGTTGCGTCATTTATGAAGATGCTGCCGGCAATGGGATGATCAAAGAGACTCGTCCCCTCGCTAACCTCAGGCTCCGCAGAGATCAAGGTCAAACCTTTGGCGTTGAGAGGGACCCCGAAGGCGACGGCATAGGCCTTGTCCCCCTCCCTCATGGCCCGGCAGGGGGCGATTAATATCTCATTGCAGAGAGGCGCCTGGCTGATATGAGTTTTCGCCCCTCTTACGATTACGCCGTCTTTGCGCTCTTCCACAATTCGCACGTAAAAATCCTGATGTTGTTTCTGCTCAGAGGGTCGGAGACTCCTGTCACCCTTCACATCGGTCAAGCCCATCGCGAATGAAAGATCATTCTTTTGCAGGTGTTTGCGATAGGCTTCCACATTTTCAGCATAATGGGTCCCGTATTTCTTGTCGATTCGAGGACTGACCACGGTTACCGCGTTCAAACCATCCTTGGCGACAAACTTCGCGCCCGAAGGCTTTCCGAAGCAGACTCGGGCCCACAACTTTACCATTTCGCGGAGCCGCAGGAGGTCCTCTCTCGTTCGTTGTGGCATCAACGCAAAACTGACCCTTTCCCCGTCCTCATCCAATTCAGTCAAAAGATCCTGGTAGCGAGTATCCAGATTCAAAACATAATCCATGGCCATCCAGTCGCGGCAGATCTTTAGAATGGGATGAGCAGTTACATCCGGGACCCTTTCGCCGTTACAGTAAACAACTCGACCATCCTTAAGGCTTTCGATGTATTCTTGCGGTGTCTTCAGCGGCATTCTTTGCCTCCTCTCCTAGTGGACTGACCGATCAGTCCAGAGTGCGATAAAAATGAATTCCCCTTCGTGGCCCTTACTCCTACCCCTCACTTATCCACAGTCAGATTATCGTGGCTCTTTTCGGCTCGGATTTTGGTCCGGACTTCAGCAGCGCTAAGAAGCTGTCCGACCCCGACAAACGACCCAACGGGCAAACCGACAGTGTGTCTAAATTCCCGGGTGGTCCTTGAGTTTCTTTTTCCAGAATTCTTGCTCTTTTTCCCGCCAGTCGGCGCCAACGAATCTCTTGTCGTAAAAACCGCCCAGACGTTCAAACCACCTTGTCCAAGGGTTCTTCTTCTTCTCCTGTGCTTCCAGCACGTCCGCGATGAAGAGATCGATGTCGTGCATGAGTTCTTTCGGCGCAAAATAGGCTGCGCCTTCCCGGGCTGCTTTCTGGAGGCTCTCTTCGGTCAAGGCGTGAGCTGTGAACATAACAGCAGGGATGCTTCTCTTTTTTGCTACTTCCAGCAGTTCAAATCCCCTTACACCCATGATGTCGAGCACCGCGCAATCGTAGTTAACGGCCTCCAGTAACCTTTTTCCGTCTTCAAACGTGGTGGCGGTATCGATTTTGCACATTTCGAGCATTTCAATCAGCACTTGCAGAACATCCGGCTCATCATCGACAATTAGTAGCTTTTTGCCATGGAGAATCTTCTTTCTATCCATCGATTCAGCCCCTTTAACAAACCTACTTCAGGTCAAAGCGTTCTTTTTCTCTTTGATCCGGCGCTCAAAGTCACTGTGTTAAGTGACATTCGCGCCTTTTAAATCTATCGCACTCGAACGATTGGATCCAGTTCGAATCTGCACAATCCTGCCGCATGATCCGCATTACCTACCTCCAAGAAGCACTCTGGGCAGCCACAGCGCGAGGTCCGGAAATATGATACAAATAATCAAACAAAGAGCCTGAAGCCCCACATATGGTAATATCGACCGTATAATGTCCGCCATGCTAATGTCTTTCGGCACGATAGCCTTCATGTAGAAGAGGTTAAAACCAAAAGGAGGAGTCAGATACGCCATTTCCATATTTACAATAAACAGAAGACCGAACCAGATGGGATCAAAACCGAGGTGTCTGATTACAGGGACAAAGACAGGCGTACAGACCATAATGATACCACCCGGATCCATCAGCATCCCGAGGATAAAGAGGACGGACTGCATTCCAATCAGGATCACATACCGCGATACGGGAAGGGCGCTTATTACGTCTTTGATGAGATCTACGGCTCCCACCGAAGTATAAAGCGCGCTAAAGGCAGTGCCGCCTATGATGATCCAGACGATCATGGAACTCAGTTTCAGTGTGCTGTAAGAGGACTCCTTGACGACCTGCCATGTGAGCTTTCTTGTGATGGCAGCGCACGCGAGGGCGCCGAGAGCGCCGACTGCTGCGGCTTCCGAAGGGGTGGCCACTCCCCCGAAGATTGAACCGAGGACAGCCACTATGAGCAGCATCGGCGCGATGACGGCCTTCAATGATTGAATCTTTTCTTCCCAGGAAGCCCTTTCCTCCTTGGGAAGAGCAGGCGCCAGATCCGGCTGCAGATAACACCTTACCAAGATGTAAACAATAAAGAGACCCCCGAGCAGGATGCCTGGAAGCACTCCGCTGGCAAACAGGGCGCCAATTGACTCCCCCGCAAACAAGCCGTAGAGGATCATGGGCACACTGGGCGGGATAAGAATCCCTAATGCGCCGCCGCCGGAAATGCAGCCTATTGCTATGTCTTTCTTGTACCTTCTGTTCAACATCGAGGGGAGGGCAATGAGGCCCATGGTCACGGTGGCGGCGCCGCTGATCCCACACATGGCGGCAAAAATCATGCAGATGATTACCGTGCCGACGGCAAGGCCGCCCCTTACGCCGCCGAAGCACTTGTACATCATCTCATAGAGGTCAACGGCAAGCCCTGACCGTTCCAATACGCTTCCCATGAGCACAAAGAGAGGGATGGCGGTGATAATGAAATTCTGCATGACCCCAAAAGTATTCCCCGCTATGTTCATTAGGGCTTGGGGACCCAACAAAAAGTAGGTGAAAATGACACTCGTGCCACCCATAACCATTACAAGAGGCGCGCCGGTCAAAAGACCAACGATCAATACCACAAAAAGCAGGGTTGTAATTGTTCCGATGTCCATCAGCGTCACTCCTCCCTCTTTCCGCCGAAAATGACGATAAAATCACGCGTCAATTTCGCTAGCGACTGGAGAAGTAACAGAAATGCGCCTACAGGAAGCATAATTCTAAAAGGATATATGGGAGGCCCCCACTGTGTGGAATCCTGCTCCAGGGTGAGGAGCGATTTCCATGCCCTGTCTCCGCCAAACCACAGGAGCACTAGTATGAAAGGAAGGGTCAGGAGAAAATAGGTGATGACGTCCAAAATGGCCCTGGTCCTCTCAGAGAGCATTCCGTACACAATATCCATCGTAATATGGCCGTTGTGCCGTAAGACATAGGCGCCGCTTATTATCATCGCTGTGCCAAACAACATCACGGAAAACTCATGCACCCACACGGTGGGTCTGTTGAACCCGTACCTCATGACGACTTCATAACCTATGACAAGGGCAAGGCCCAAGATGAGAAAGCTCACAGCCTTTCCCGTCCACTCACTTAGCGCGTCTATTGCCCCGAGTATTTTCTGTGTTCCCTCCACCTGGGCCTCCTTTCAGCAATTCCTTGCCATCGTCTTTCCGTAACGATCTCTTAAAACCCTTTTGAGTATCTTGCCTGTGGAGTTCTTGGGGAGTTCCCCTACAAAGTCCACTGACGTCGGTTTCTTATAGCTCGCTAGATTGCGCTTGCACGCGTCTATGAGCGCCTCTGCCGAAAGCGTTTCACCTTCCTTGAGGACAATGACAGCTTTAACCGTCTCCCCCCACCTTTCATCGGGGACCCCGATCACCGCCGCTTCGGAAACTTGGGGAAGTGTGGAGATAAAGGATTCTATCTCCGCTGGATAGATGTTTTCGCCGCCAGAGATGATTACGTCCTTTTTGCGGTCCAGAATGGTGAAAAACCGCATCTCATCAAAAGTCCCTACGTCGCCCGTACGAAACCACCCGTCGATAAACGCCTTCTTCGTTTCTTCGGGCTTACCCCAGTAGCCCTGCATAACGCTTCCACCCTTTACAAGAATTTCTCCAGCCTCGCCGGGAGCGGTGTCCGCGCCATTTTCGTCGACCGTGCGGACCATGAAGCCCACAATCTCCTTGCCGCAGGTGTGGATATACTTGTGCTCGCCGGCGCCTTCCCTCACCATATGATCGTTCTTGTTGAGCAGGGTGGTCAGCCCTGTTTCCGTGGAGCCGTATACTTGAATCAAGACGGGACCAAAGGTCTTCAGCGCGCGGCGCAAAAGTTCTTTCGGTGTTGGAGCGCCGCCGTATGTTACGGTGGACAGAGAAGTGAGGTCATAACGGGCAATATCGGGGAAATCAAGCAATGCCTTCAGCATGGCAGGGACAAGAAAGATGTTTGTAATTCTTTCGTTCTGAATGGTTTCCAGCACAGCCTTCGGATCAAACTGCCGCAGGATTACGCACGAGCAGCCTCTGTACAGAAAGGAAAGTAAAATCTGGAGAGGGGCGACGTGGAACAGAGGGCCTACGCTGAGGAACTTGTTCTCCGGGACGATCTGCTGTTCTGTGACGTTCCCTCTGATAGCGGCAAGCATATTGTGATGGGAGAGCACTGCTCCCTTGGGGAAACCCGTGGTGCCTGATGTATAGAGAATGCTCGCAGGGTCGTTCTCCTCAGGGTGAAGCATCGGTCCTCTCCCGACACTGGATAGAAGATCTTCATACCCCACATCCTTTTCTCTCGATCCGGAAAGCGAGATGAAGCGCTTCAGGGTGGAAACTTCCTTGCGAAATTCTTCCACGGTTGGCACGAAGGGGGTGGCATAGATTAGAGCCCTACAGGAACAATCATTCAAGATGAATTCCAGTTCCTTTGCTGCAAGACGGAAATTGAGCGGGACTGCGATCATGCCACCCATTGATACGCCGATGTGAAATTCCACAAAGGCTAGGCTGTTGTGCCCCAGAAAGGCCACTCGGTCCTCTTTCTTCAGTCCCAACGTGGCCAGACTACGACTGAGTCCTGACACTCTGTCGAGCAATCCCTTGTAAGTCAGGGTCTCCCCCGCGCAAGAGAGGGCTGTTTTTTGGGAAAACAGTCTTGAATTCCTCTCAAGGAAATTCCCTGCGTACATGAGGACCTCGCGGATGTCAGGCGAACAGTGTTTTGCCGGCGAATGCTATTTTTCGTATCCCAATTCTTTCATATAATCCCTGATCATTTTCATGCCCTTGTCGCAGAGGGGGTCCTTTTTGGCGACCTCACTCTGGAACTCAAGGGAATATTTCCGCATCTTTTCCCTGTCCGCCTCAGGAAGCGTGACAACATTCACGTTCCATTTCTCTTGCATTTCCCTCAATCGTGTCTTGCTCAGCAGCCTCGTGGAACGATAGCTCACCTCACCGCCTGCAAGGGCAGCGGCCTCGATAATTGCTCTTTGCTCCGGCGTCATTTTCTTCCAGAGGTCCATGTTTATGATAATGCTGTTCCAAGCTCCCACAATGGGTTCCGGGTACATGTAGTTCTTCAGGACCTCATGGAATTTCATCGAAAACATGGGGCCGGCGTCTCCCCATTGGCCGCCATCAACAACGCCCGTGGCAAGGGCCGTATAAAGTTCTCCACCAGGAATAAACACTGCCGAAGCGCCCACCTTGGCTAACAGATCTGCCATAGTCCCATGAGCCCTTATTTTCATTTTCTTGAGATCATCTAAGCTATTGACCGGTTTTTTCGTCATCAGACCGATAGGATACGTCTCCCAGGGAATATGATAAACGTTCTGTTTCGCATAACCTTCTCTGAGGACGTCAACGAATCCCTTGTTCCACATGAAGACTTTTGACTCATCACTGTCCCTGAACAGGAAAGGAATGCCTGCGGCAATCTCGCTTACCGGCACCACTTTCACAAAGTACCCTTCAACAACCTGCGCCATGTCGAGACTTCCCTTACTAACAGCATCAAGCATTTCTTTCACCGGCATCAATGATCCCACGGGAAAAAGCGTGACCTCTATCTGGCCGTTTGAGAGTCGCTTTACCAGGTCCACAAACGTCGCGAAGTTTCTTTTAGTTTCATCGGGTATTTGGAAGGTTTGCATCTTCAGCTTCAACTTTGGGGCTTCCGCTGCCTGGCAGAGACCGGTTAAGAAAAAGAAAAGAACACATATTAGCGCTAACGAAATCTTTAAAGTTCTCATCGAATACCCTCCTCATTTTTAGAATTTTCCATTCCTTCACAGGACCTTATGCCTCCACTGTCTAGACTGAACTCTCCTTTTTCTCTTCTTCCACCAAAATCCTCCGTAGCACCTTCCCGGCAGCGCTCTTTGGCAGTTCTCGCCTAAATTCCACGAATCTGGGGCGTTTGTACGCCGCCATATTGTCCTTGCACCATTCAAGGATCTCGCCCTCTTTGATCTTGTTCACATACTCCGGCTTCAAGATGATAAAGGCTTTTGGAGATTCGCCCCGGTAAGGATCGCTTACTCCTATGACAGCCACTTCCTGGACCGCGGGATGCCTGAAAAGGAGTTCTTCCACCTCGGCGGGGAACACGCTGTAGCCTGAGCACTTGATCAGCTCCCTCGTGCGCCCCAAGAACTTTACATAGCCATCCTCATCCATCAGCCCTATGTCCCCCGTGTAGAGCCAGCCGTCCCTCAGAACCATCTTTGTTTCTTCAGGCTTATTCCAGTAACCCTGCATCACCGCTGGTCCCTTAATCGTTATCTCGCCTTCCTCCTCAGGTCCCAATTCCTTTGTTCCTGTTGCCAAATCCATAATTCTGATGTCGTTGAGTTGAGGGACACCCAAGAACCCCGGCTTGTACCGGTGTAAAGGGGTGCAGGCGCCACCGTGAGCTATGGTCTCCGACAGTCCGTAGCCCTCACCGATAATTGCCGCTGGCGCCAGCTCTTTTAATCTTTTCTGAAGCTCATCCGATATTGGCGTGCCTCCGCTCCAGAGACACCGAAAAGAGCTAAAATCGTAATCCTTGATGTTAGGAAGACTCAAGAGAGCGATCACCATGGTGGTGGCGCCAACCCAAAAAGTGCAGCGATAATGGGTAATGGCTTGAGCGACCACGTCCGGAACGAACCGCGCAAGAATCACCACGCGGCCTCCGGACAGGAGCGGGGTACACATCAACTGCTGTTGACCCATGACATGAAAGAAGGGCGTAACGCCCAGGTGAACGTCGTTTTCCCTGTGACGATACCAGTACATTGAGCCTATACTAGCGCAAGCGAGCGTGTAATGGCTGATCATGGCCCCTTTGGGAATGCCTGTAGTGCCGCCTGTGTACTGCAAAAGCGCTAGATCCGTTTTCAGATCTACGACATTACATATCGGAACGTCTTGAGACCTTTCTGTGAGGTCCAGGAAATCCAGCGTGCCGGAAAAAGAGCGTTTCAGTTCTTGCGCTTCCGGCGGCAGAGGCAAAACCGGCTCATCCGGCAGGTAATCTCTCAGCGAGGTAAGGATCACGTTTCTTAGCGGAGTCTTGCTCTTAACTTTTTCAACCTCCGGATAAAGGTGGTCCAGACCGATCAGCGTCTCCGCCCCTGCGTCATTCATCTCGTATTCAAGCTCCGCCTGCTTGAACATCGGATTTACGGGTACCACTATCGCTCCCGCCCTGTGCGCCCCAAAATAGGCAATCACAAATTGGGGACAGTTCTCCATGTGAATGGCGACACGGTCACCTTTCTTGACTCCCAGATCGATCAGTCCCCAGGCCATTGCATCGATCACTCGATTCAATTCCGAGTAAGAAATGTCCTTCCCGTAGAAACTGAGCGCTATCTTTTCAGGTGTTAGCCCGGCCCATTCTCGTATGTACTCGGAGGTAGGCTTTTCCACGGTAATAGTCTTCGGAACCCAAAGCGGCCAATGTTTATGCCATCTACGTTCCATATCCAGCCTCCTGTGGACTGACCGATCAGTCCATTACTCCGAAAAAAATATTATCGTTCCTTTCCGGTAATGCCTTTCAGGAGAAAGTTTCGAACGGTCCTTACAAAAGCGGGCACATCGAAAGAATTTCCGTGGATGAACCACTGGACAAGCATTCCCGTATGGCTGGCCATTATTACGTGCGCGCAGGTTACTGAGTCAACTTCCGCGGGGACTGCGCCATCCCGCTTGCCGTCCTCGAGCATTTCCTCAAGAAAGAGCCGGTACCTTTCCCAAATAGCCTTCGTAACCCTTTCAGCTTCGGCGCCAGTCCCGACAATCTCACTCATGAGCGTATTAGAGGCCAAGGCCAGGTCCCTGTTATCGCGTGCGAACTCGGTGGCAAATCTGTGAAAAACCTTGTATTTCGCTATGAAGTCACCATCGCAGTTCCGCACGGCTTCCATAAGTCCTTCTACGAATCCACGTTCGAATTTCCGAAAGACACTTTCGAGGATTTCTTCTTTACTTTTGAAATACCAGTAAAGGGTGCCGCGTCCAATTCCAGCCGCTTCGGTAATTTGCTTCACCGAAGTCCCTCGATATCCGTTCGCCAGGAACAGTCGCGTGCTTTCTCTGATTATAGTTTCCTTGAGGTCGCTTGTAGCGGAATCGTTCATGGATATCTGTCCGTTGTGGATCGACCGGTCAGTCCAGACAACGTTACACAATTGGAGAAAGGGTAGTCAAGAAAAAAATGACTCGCATGTTAACCCACCAGTTGCGTGCGGTAGAGTAGCGTCTCTCTTCCGTGATTATTGCTTCCACCGGTAATTTTCCCCATCCTCCGCCCCTTTACCCAAGTATGGGGAAGGGGGGAGAGAAGTGAAACTGTCTCAGAATCTGGTTAACGATGACAATCGTGCCACGATAGCAATGCAAAACCGAACCTACCCGCAGGTCCAATGCCCATGCAATTCGCTGTGGGTAGCAAACAGCCGCTGTTGGGGGAGGTTTGCAACCTGCCCTGTTTGCGATTACCCGACTAAGGGCGGGTCTAAGACCCGCCCCTACAGTGCATCGTGCTACGATTTTTGCAGGTTAGGTAATTCTGAGACAGTCTCAAGTCCCTTCTCCATCCTTGGAGAGGGGGTTGGGGGTGAGGAAGAGATTGTTTCCCCAGCTTTTCAGCGAGGCCGCAACGACAGTCTTAGGCCGTCCGTACTGAATGGTCGCCTCATGTGGATCCCTCTTCTGGCGGGCATAAGGCAGGGAGAGGGGGATATAAATTGAAGCGTCAAGGCTATTCTCGAGGCGGAGCGCCGTGGATCAATGGGGCGTCCCGGACGATTCTTTTCGGATAACTGAGGCCAGATCACTTACAGCCTTTTCCAAATCATCATTCACGATCTGATATCGAAAAATGGAGGCCATCTCGGTTTCGCTGCCAGCATTGGCAAGACGGGTCGCTATGGATTCTTCGGAATCGGTCCCCCTCAGCCTCAATCGTTTCTCCAATGTCATCATATCCGGAGCGCTAATGAATATGCCGACCGAGTCGGGAAAGGCCCTGAAAACTTCTTTGGCTCCTTCCACGTCAATGTCGAGTATCATGCTTCGTCCGGTTTCAATCGCTTTCCTTACCGGCCCGGCCGGAGTGCCGTACATGTTGCCGTGCACGTGTTTCCACTCTAAGAATTCGCCGGCTTCTATCATTCTTTGAAACTTATCTTTTGTGACAAAATAATAGTCTTTGCCTTCAATCTCTCCTTTACGCATGGCTCGAGTGGCGCAGGAAACGGAATAGAGCATGTCGGGAAACATCGGCCGTATGATCTCGATAAGTGTAGATTTTCCGGCCCCTGACGGAGCCGATATGACAAAGAGTGTCCCTTTTTTCATGAAATGACTTCTTAAACTCTAAATGTTGTGGTGTATGGTCAAAGCCGTTCGATGAATGTCATGACACGGACAGCCATAGTCGGTCAATGGAATTTAGGCTATAATGAATAATAGGAGCTTGACTCCGGTAGCTGATTGCAATACCTGAATGGGACGAGAATCAGGCTGCAAAGTAATCGTTAGGTAGCGGACATGCTGAGAAAATGTTTTTTTGTCATTCTGATGGTATTTGCCGTTGCAGCCATAGTTTACGGCGGATTTTTTAGAACGTTTCTAGTGTACGACAATCTTGAAAAATTCGACAAGCTCAAGAACGCCGGGATCACTATCAAGATCCCCGGTTACGATCAAGGGCAGAGCCAGCTCACCGTTCAATCCCAATGGTTCACCGAGCCGGAAGCGGTCAATGCGATGACTTTCGACGGGATCGGCCTGTACAAGGATGGGCGGCTGATCTCCAAATATCCGGACCTGAGAATGTTGAGAGGCCGACGCCCTTGTCCGTCTTGAACTTAATAATCGCCGCAGTTGCGACGCAGTCACGGGCATCCTATGTAACCGGCGCCTGACCGCCCAGGATACCTGTAACTCAATTAGCCCGGTAGGGGCGCCGGGCCCCGACGCAAGTCGCGCGGGGCTGGTAGTGACCGTCCTCCGTGCCGGTCAAGTCGGGTTCAGACAAGGAATTGGTTTTGGAGAAACTAAGGCTCAAAATTCAGATTGGTATGGCTGTGTTATTCAACATGGGACTGTTCCAATTGCATTCCATATGCTTTCCGGTCTTTAATTGTCACTCATGTCCCGTTTCGATTTTCGCTTGCCCGTTGGGTGTCATTGGACAATTTGCCGGTGTCGGCCTGATACCGCTAACAGCGATCGGAGGCATAGCGCTCGCCGGGCTGGTCGCAGGCCGGCTCCTCTGCGGATGGGCTTGCCCGTTTGGTCTTTTCCAAGACCTGCTTTATAAAGTGCCTTACGTTAAGTTCGCAATTCCGGCCTGGACCAGATTTATCAAGTATGGCGTTTTTGTGGGCCTGGTAGTAACCGTTCCTTATTTTTTCACCACATCGTTTCCACTGTATTTTTGCCGGCTCTGCCCGGTGGGAACCATAGAAGCGGCCATACCTTGGGCAATCATAAGTGGGACCACTGAGGTTGTATGGCTATCGGTCCGACTAATTATTTTGTTTGCTATCGTTATCCTGGTCATGGGCCACAAACGTTTCTTCTGCAAAGTAATTTGTCCGCTGGGCGCCTGCCTTTCCGTTTTCAATCGCTTTGCGGCGGTATTCCCGGAGCGCGCGTCAGACTGCATAGATTGCGGGACTTGCAACAAGGTCTGCCCTATGGAGACCGAACCGGGCAAGAAGGACTTCGGAGTCTCAGATCACAGACCCGAAGAATGCATCAGTTGTCTGGAATGCCACAAAAAATGCCCTACCAAGGCCATTGAAATTTGGGGGTAACTTAGTGAGGTTTATTTCTGGTCTTTTTTCGATTTTGTCTTTTCTTCCGCGATGGCCTGTTGTTGGGCGCCATATCTCTTGGTTGTCTTTTCCAGCCTGTTGACGAGAGTCTCAATGAAAACCTGGTAGAACTTCAGCCTCAGGTCAGGACTTTCCCGCTCAAGGACCTTTAGATCGAGCTTCAGCACTATACAAAGTTCCCTGGCTATGACATGCGCGGTTCGAGGGCTTCTAGTGTAGGCCCCCATCTCCCCGAAACACGCGCCTCTGTGCAGGTCTTCGATCTTGCGGTTATTTTGGAAAACTCTCACAGTGCCGGAAAGGATAATAAAAAAGGTGGTGTCCACGTCTCCTTCCCGGACGATAACCTGGGACGCATTATACCGAATAAATGTCCCGATCCGGATGACCTCTTCTATTTCCTCCCGGCTGAATGAGCCAAAAAAAGTAATGGATTTCAGCAGATCGGCTTTTCTCGTGACTTTTATGTCCTGGAGCGGTATCCGTCTTCCCTTCATGGCCTGATCTATGTCCGCGGCCAATTCTTTGCCCGACACGTACCGGCGATCCGGCTCTTTTTCGAGGGTCCTCTGTATTACGTCATCGAGACCCGGCGGCAAATCCGGGTTAAATATCAATATGGATGGCGCAGGCGCATAGCGTATATTGTCCATAAGCTCGTAAAGAGTGCTGCCCTGAAACGGTCTCCGTCCCACCAGCAGCTCGAAAAATACCACACCCAAAGAAAAGAGATCCGTCTGCGGGGTCAGTTCAAGCCCTTTGGTTTGCTCGGGAGACATATAACTGGGAGTGCCTATTATCTGCAAGTCCCCGGTTCTGTATGTGCGAGCTACGGTCGCGATGCCGAAATCCGCGATTTTGATCCTGCGATCCTTGGTGAACATCAGGTTGGCGGGCTTTATATCCCGGTGTATCACATCGTGACTGTGAGCAAAATCCAGGGTGGCGCTAACAAACTGAATGAGTTCAGCGACCTTGGTTACAGGGAGCAGGGCGCCTTCTTTGTTGAATGACGCTAAGGTATCCCCCTCCAGCAGTTCCATTGCAATAAAACACTGATCCCCATCTCTACCTACATCGAAAACCGTTACAATTCCGGGATGAATAAGCTTGCCCGCGATCCTGGCTTCTTCAAAAAATTTGTCAATGACGAATTCGAGGTCCTTGTCTTCATATACGAGGTCAAATCTGCGGGTTTTGAGCGCCAAAAGTCGATCAATCATGGGGTCTCTCGCGAGAAATACGTCTCCCATGTTTCCGCGACCAAGAGTGTCAACGATCTCGTATCGCCCTATGGTCCTAACTTTGTTTGACACCTTTGACCCATTTGTATCCTTGAGATCGCGTTGAGTCACACGACATACCTCTCCTCAGCCCCGGACTTAGCCGGCCGGATTATAACCAAATCGCCGTCAATATGGAAGCCCGCGATGACAGGGCTTGATTTTGGCCGGTTCGCAAGAATATTATATAAGCATAAAACAATGCCTAAAATAAAGAGGATGATTATGTGCGAATCCAACGCATACCTGATTAAGAATGGCAAAGAAGAACTAATAATGGAGAGCGTGAACCTGGTGAAGCCGCAAGGCGCCAAGACAATGCTGAAAAGTATCTTTGGCGAACAGCTTGTTGTGGACGGAACTCTGCGTGAAATGGACCTGACGGGCCATCGCATCCTGCTGGAAGGAAGCTGATGACCACAATAGGGCTGGTCCACCGGCTCTTCTGTTAGGTTTCTGTCAATTCTATTGGACGTTTTGGTTTCCGCTTGACACGAATTTCCAAGCTCTGTTAAACGATTTACTAAGAAAAAAGGCGCCGATTCCCCGCCGAAAGGGGTTCCGAGCAAATGACCTCGATGGAGGCAGTAATTGTCCTAAATGCCGGGTATGAGTTCATGGGATTAGTCTCGTGGCAACGCGCCATGGTCCTGCTGTTCAACGGCAAGGTTGAAGTGCTCAAGGAGTCGGACAAAACAGTTAGAACGGTCACCCGCACATTTCGAATCCCCGCGGTCATTCGGTTGATTAAATTTATCCGTCAGATTTATCGACGTGAAGTGCCGTTTTCTCGTAAAAACATCCTTACCAGGGATTCCTATGAATGCCAATACTGCGGCCGGGAGTTCTCTTCAGGAGATCTGACCATAGATCACGTCATCCCGAAGGTCCAGGGCGGCTCCAACGAGTGGACCAACGTGGTTGGTTGCTGCCGTAGCTGCAACATAAGGAAGGGGGGCCGAACTCCTCGGCAGGCGGGAATGCAACTCGTGCGCAAGCCTTTTAAACCCACCATAATGGAATTTATTAATCTGTACCTCAAGAGAAGGTTCGGGGCCGACCTAACCGAGATTCTCCAGTTTTAGGTCATCATCTGTGTGGGGCAGGCTTTCCAGCCTGCCATTATAGCTGTTTTAGGACTGGCAGGCTGGAAAGCCTGCCCCACGAGCTAGTCTTCGCACGCGCGTATTTTTTTGTTGACAAGAGGTACCGATATGATAAGAGGCGGGCACTTCTCAACACACTTTTCCATCCCAGTACGATGCACGTAAACGGCCATTTAGATGCCGTTTTCGTGCTTTTGGAGAGTGCCCGCCTTCGTTGCGGCCCGTTTCTGATGTTGCTTCAGTCTGCGGAGTTCACCGTTCCATATGTGACGCCTACCCCTTGCGGTATTCGGTACGGCGCCCATATCCAACCTCCGGGCATTGACTTAGACAACATTCTGAAAAACTTGTCAAGATTTTTTCACATTTTTTTGAAATGTTGATCATGTTTCCTAGAAAGGCTATCATATAAACCTCATGTTTAAGATAATACAATGCCGGGCATGATGGGCGGGAAGGGTATAAATAGAAGACGTCTCTGATCCTAAGAAAGTAAAACCTGAGAGATAATCCTCAAGGGTAACAATTTCAAGCAAATAACCAGCGCTATTCGGTACGCGCCCGATAATCGCCCTCTCCTTGAGGTCCGTGCGCTCATTAATGGCTTATGGGGCTGCTCCCAGTTCACCGCGCATATACTTGCGACCCCTTGAGTACGCGGTGTACGCGGCAATGACGTGACAAATCCATCCGAGAGTTCCGCCGCTGCCTATCCATAGTCCTGGAGTAACAATCAACCAAAAAATGCCTCTCAGGAAATCCCCGTTATATATCTGGCCCCCGCCCGGCAGTATCAAACTCACAACCGCCGCAATTCCTGCTTGTGTCATTTCGTCCTCCTCGACAAAACATTTATGGGGCAGGCTTTCTGAGACCGTCTCAGAATTGCTGCCTGGCGGATTTCTGATGCAGGAGCGCTTCTCGAAGCGACCTAAATCCGGGCGGTTCACGAAGCGCCCCCACAAAAGGGCGCAGCGGAACATAGATTCTGAGACAGTTCCTTCTAGTCCGCCTTTCCAAAGTTTCGAATACGGCACAGTGGAAAGCCTGTCCCACGCTCTCTGATCGCAGCAGTCATACTAATTCCCGTGAGCGCATACATACCGCACATAATTTATACATCTTTTTCGGAAACCGCAGCCATACATCAATCTGAATTTGCATAGATGCAATCCACAAAAACAATTGAAGAGCATCTTCGATACCGAGCGGGCAGTGATGTCTCCAGTAGTGACTTTTTAATCCACTTGATTTGTTATACCCGGAAGGATGTGAAATATCGCGACAACAGCGCGTGAAAGAAGATAATATTTAACTAATCATGACGTTTATGTCAACTCTCGTATTTTTTGTCGGAATGCGCCGCCCTGATTCCTGCCCTGTTCAAGCTACGGGCAGGCTTTGCGCAGAAATGACGGGAAATCGGACAGGAACCGGTCGGTCTACGTTTCCGCCGATTGTTTGCGACGCGCCGGATACGGAATAAAGCAGCTAATAATCAGGCCAGCCAGCGGGAGGAGCATAATGGACCTCAACGCTGACGGCACTCCAAAATGGTCGGCCACAACCCCGAGTATGGTCACGCCGATCCCGCCGGTCCCGATAGCGAAACCGGCCATGAGACCTGAAGCAATACCCAGATTGTTAGGCAGCAAGTCTTGACCCATGACAACGGTGACCGTGAAGCTGGAGATCAGGGCCATCCCCACCGCGGCGAGAGCAACAAACTGTGCAAAGCTGTGCGTCACGAAGACCAAAGGGAACAAAGCGGAGGTTAAAGCCATGGAAAAGATCAAATATCGTTTGTACCCCCAGCGATCCGCCAGAGGAGAGCCTAGCAACGTTCCGGCCGCGCCTCCCAGGAGGAAGACGGAGACCAACATGCCGGCATACAGAGGGTCTCCCTTCTCATAGTCAATGTAATTCATAGGGATATATGCCATGAGACCAAAGGCGGTCCATGACCTCATGATAACGACAGCGATTATTAATCCAAGCGAAATGTATGCGGCTTTAGATGGGCTCGTCCGTGAGGTTTCTCTCGGACCTGAAACATCTCTGGCATGACTTAGCGAACGCCTATTCAGAGCCAGCAAGACAAGGAAGACTAATGAAAATACCAACATCAACGGAAGATAGTCAAAGCGGAAATATGTAATGATGGAGGTTACAGCCAACGGTCCAAGCGCCAATCCCACGTTTCCACCTACCGTGAATACCGCCAATCCCGTTGCAATTTTGTCTCCGGTGAAAGAACGAGCTGTTTTGAAACCTTCCGGATGATAAGACGCTACACCGAATCCGGTGAAGATCACCAGCAAAAGGACGACTTCGTAATGATCAGGTATGGCTAGCAGAGACAATCCAAGGCCCGCGGCCAAACAACCTACGGGAAGTAGGAGCGGTTTTTCTTTCTGATCGGATAAGTATCCGAAAAGAGGCTGAATTATTGAGGACGTGATGTTGGAAACCAGGATGATCACGCCGGCCATGGTATATGACAGGAGCAGTTTCGCCTTTAAGATAGGCAAAATGGCCGGCAGTGCGCTTTGACAGATGTCAGTGGCGAAATGTCCGAAAGACAAGACGAGCAGCATTTTGAAGTTAAAAGTGTTTTGACGAAGAGAATCAGTGGTCATTTACGATGTCCTGCACAAGTTCTCAAAGATTCCATGTAGCGATGAGAGCGAATCGTTTGTGTGCCACTGCTGGCTTGTCCAGCAGTGCAATTTTAGGCCACTTGGCAAGAACCACTGCTGGACAAGCCAGCAGTGGCACACACAATCTCAGCTTCCCGGGCTTCCTGGGAACCCATGCTAATACCATAAATAATTACGCCCTCTCCCTTTCGGAAGAGGGCGCTCCGTTTCGACAGTCATTTGTCAGGCTAAGGAGGCGACGGCAAACCTGGCGCCGACTTGCCTTCCTGAATTTTCTCAGCCTGCGACCAATGAACGGCCTTCTTCGAACGCTTTAAGATTGATATCCACAAGCTTGGGCTTGAGACTTTCCTTCAACACCTCTTCATAGGTTTTGGCGGGAATGTCCAGGAACTTGGACAGCACGCCCAGGAAGATCACATTGACTACCCGCGGATTCCCCATCTTTTTGGCCATGGCGTCCGCATCGACCACGACGGTGTCAGGCACTTTTTGCTTAATTTTGTCCAACAAACCGGCCGGGTAATCCATTTGACCCGTAAAAACCGCGGGCGGCAGAATTTTAACGTCGTTGACTATTACCTTGCCGCTCGTGGAAAGGAACGGGAAATAACGCAGGGTTTCGATCTGTTCAAACGATAGGAGCACATCAGCTTCGCCCATTTTAATTATAGGCGAGCTTACGGTTTTTCCAAAACGGACGTGACTCGATACGGAGCCGCCACGCTGGGCCATGCCGTGGATCTCGTTCTTTTTCACGTCATAACCGTTACGGGCCGCAGCCTGAGCTAGCACGTCGCTTGCCAGAATTATTCCCTGGCCGCCTACTCCTACTATGAGCACATTGTAGACACGATTGTTGTTGCTCATGACGCCTCCTGAATGCTGCCGAACTTGCAGACTTCGCGGCAAACTCCGCATCCCACGCACAGAGTTTTATTTATTTTGGAATATCCCTTGCGCTTTTCGCCTGCTCCGCGCTCTTCTTCCGTGAACTTTACATACTCCAGGGCCGGGCAGCCTGTGTTGATACATGACTTGCACCCTTTGCAAACATCCTGGTCGATGATAAGGGGCTTATCCGAGAGAATACGATTACCCTTTAAGAGAGCGCAGGGCGCCTGGGCGATGATCAGAGACGGCTCTTTGGCCTCCAGCTCTTCGGCTATTACTTTCTCCATCTCTGCCACTTCATAGGGGTTGATCTTCCGTATTCTCTTGAACCCAAAGGACTCGCCGAGCTTCACAAGATCTACACTAATGGTGGGCGCTTCGCGAAGAGTGTATCCGGTCCCTGGATGGTTTTGGGCCCCCGTCATGGCCGTGGTCCTGTTGTCAAGAATCACCACAGTGGTCGAACCGCCGTTATAAGCCAACTCCAGCAGAGGCGTCATTCCCGAATGGAAGAATGTTGAATCGCCTATTACTGCTACTGCCTTGCCGTGAGCTAGTTCTCCAAGGGCCCTACCCAATCCCGAGGCAATCCCGATACCTGCGCCCATGCAAAGACAGTTGTCAAGCATCCCGAGGGGCGGTAAAGCGCCTAACGTATAGCAGCCGATGTCACCCGCGACATAAACCTTGTTCTTCTTCAACGCTGTGAAGGTGGCTCGATGAGGGCAACCTGGGCACATATTCGGCGGCCTCATCGGCAATTCAACGTCAATAGGGCCGATACTCTTGGCAGAGGACGCTCCCTTGAGCGCAATCTCCACCTTCTCAGGAGACAACTCGCTGCACAAGCCGGTAATATCTTTGCCTGCGTCAACCTTGACGCCCATCAGCCGCACACCTTCTTCAATGAAGGGATCCAGGTCTTCGATTACCACCAGCTTCTTGACCCGAGACGCAAAATCGCGAATCAACTTTTCAGGCAGAGGCCAAACCATTCCTAATTTAAGGAAAGAAGCCTCAGGCATAGCTTCACGCGCATACTGAAAAGCTACCCCAGTGGCGATTATGCCTATGGACGAGTCTCCCATGATGATTTTGTTGTAAGGCCAGGTTTCGGCGAACGCGGCAACGTCCTTGAGCCGCTGCTCGACCACCGGATGGCGTCGGCGAGCCATGGCGGGAAGCATCACGTTTTTGACAGGGTCTTTCTTAAGGCCGATTTCACGCGTGCCTTCCGTTCGGTTTCCCATCTCCACCAACGACATGGAATGCGAGATGCGCGTGCTGCTCAAGAGCAGGACCGGAGTATCGAATTGTTCGCTGATGCTCAGAGCCTCGCCGACCAAATCTTTGGCTTCCTGGCTGTCCGACGGCTCGAGACAGGGGATCTTGGCGAACTTGGCATAGTTGCGAGTGTCCTGCTCGTTCTGCGAAGAGTGCATTTCGGGGTCATCGCAGACTACTATCACAAGACCTCCATTAATGCCGGTATAAGAGAGAGTCATAAAGGGGTCCGCCGCGACATTAAGCCCGACGTGCTTCATGGCGGCCAAAGCCCTAGCACCTCCGTAACAGGCTCCTGCCGCAACTTCCAGAGCCACCTTTTCGTTGGGAGCCCAGCCCGCGATGATTTCGGGGTACTTGGCTCCTATGTTTTCCAAGATCTCGGTGCTTGGAGTCCCAGGATATGCGGAGGCCAAACGGACACCGTATTCGTAGGCTCCACGCGCTATTGCCTCATTTCCGGACATGATTTCTTTCACGGCTGCCTCACCTTTCGTTGATTTTCGGCGCTCCGGCCCGAGAAAACCCTTAAAGGGCACTTAAAAGCTGCTTGGAAGACGCAGTCGCTGCAATCGCAAACGACTCGCTAATTCAATGTAAGATGACTGGATGGACTGTACCGTATTTTTTTATCCTAGCCCTGAGCGCAAAAAGTGTCAAGAATTTCACGCAAGCGCGTGGCGGGAATTTTACATTGTTGGTTAACAAATTTTCATGAGTATTATCTAATGCGGTTTAGCCAAGAGTATGGATATGCGGTAATGGCTAACCTTGTTCAGTATTATGAAACGATATCTCGCAACCAAAGTTTTGCGGTCACATACTTAAAGTTTTAAATTAATAAAAAACGTCATTGTGTTGTAACGCTTGGCACAATTTTACTCACACTGGTGGTGATCTAACCCTCCGTTTTTTGTATTGATTTTCTTGGCATAACATGCTAAACATACATATCATTTTTGTTCTATTATGATCAACGCATCGGGAAATGGTCATGTTTTATTTGTTGTCGTTGTTGGTGGGTATGGGGTTGTTAATAACGTCAGTATCGGATTCCGTGGCCCAGCAATGGGGCAATGGACAAACACCCTATCAATGGGCTGCTTCCGGGCGAAAACCAAGTCCCGGAGCAGCCAACAAGAAACAAGGGCGCCAAGCGGAAAAATCCTCTCGATCATCAAAGAAAACTGTTTCCAAACCGGAATCTGCCCAACAGAAATTACAGCGTGAAGCCGCCCCGCCTTCCGACACTGCGGGTCTTTCGGCAAATGTTCAGACGACAGGTCTGACTTCACCCGGCTCCAGCGGCCCCACATTATCTAGGACCGCTCCAGCGAAGGACGCGCGTCAAATTCAGACGCGGCTCGACCCAACAGGGTCGCCAAAAGCCACGGAATCATCTTCAGAAAAATCTTCCGGCAAATACGATCACCTGGAAATCTGGGTCAGTCACTCAAGCCACGAGTTTAGATTGTATGGCCTGCCTCGGGCGGGTGACAAAGAAGTCCTGTACAGAACGGACGTGGGACTGGGTTCTCGCGAGTTTCCGACGCCTGTGGGCGTCTATTATGTAACTCACATTTATGATGAAGACCCTTGGTGGATACCGCCGAGGGACCGCGCATGGGCTGCCGGGCAATCGCCTAGTCGTAAGGTGTATGGCGGCACAATGGCGCCGCTGCTCAAGAAGCGAACTGTGAAATCAAAACACCAACCTCCGCAGTCCTATGACCTGGTCGACGCAAAAGTAAGGGTGGATGATTACGGCTACCGTTTTCACGGGACCAATCAGCCTCGCAGCATAGGTCGCAATCAATCCCATGGTTGCGTACGAATGAAACCCGACGACGCGCGCAAGGTTGCAGCATTGATCAAAGAATACGTCGGGATAGCGAATGAGAAAAACGACGACAACGGCAAATTTGTAGTGCTTCAAAACCCCGTGCGATTGAATTTGGTAAAATAACCGAACTGCGGTCGAGAATTCCGATAGATCCCAACATCATAGCAGCGCAATGTAGGGCGCGTGATTCATCATGTCCTTTTGGCGGGCGCAATGAATTGCGCCCCTACCCGCGGGAGCGCCTTGCCGCTCAATACAACATAATGTTAGAGTTTCTTGGGAGGGGTCCGAGAAACACATTTGTGTGGTTGTCATTGCGAGGGCGCAGCCCGTGGCAATCCCCATCGCGCAGGGGATTGCTTCGGTCCGCTCGCAATAACACACTGGCTAAAAAGGGCTCCCCGGAAGAGCCCTTCAAAAGCTCAAGGAGCGAGCGCATGGCGGCTGACGACCTTAGGCTGACGAGTTTGTCCAAGACTTCCGGTTGAGCTGCGAAAATGGGTCCGGGCGACCTGGAGCAGGCTCTTTGCGGAATGGAGATTCCCGCGGATCCCAATGTGTTGGCGGGAATTCGGGGATCTGAGGACGCAGGTGTGTACAGACTGACTGATACCACCGCGCTGGTCCAAACCATTGATTTCTTTACACCGATTGTTGACGATCCGCGTATTTTCGGGCGTGTGGCCGCGGCCAACTCCCTCAGTGACGTTTACGCGATGGGGGCGCGGCCTCTGACCGCCATGAACGTGGTGTGCTTTCCTATAAAAAAGCTCGGCATCCAAATGCTACGAGCGATTTTGCAGGGCGGCTTGGAAATCCTGGCTGAGGCCGGAGTCGCTCTGCTTGGCGGTCACAGTGTGGAAGATGATGAGCCCAAATACGGGCTGGCGGTAACCGGTCTTGTCCATCCTGACCGGATAATGAAGAACTCCTCTTTGCAGCCCGGCGATCGGCTTATATTGACTAAAGCGATCGGCACGGGGATCATTGCTACGGCGTTTAAAGGCGGGGTCGCGTCGCCGGAATCGGTGGACGTGATGGTCCGTTCCATGAGTTTTTTGAACAAAACCGCATCCGAGGTCGCTGTGAATTTCGATGTGCGGGCGTGCACGGATGTGACCGGCTTTGGCCTTGCGGGTCACCTGGTGGAAATGGCGCGCGCAAGCTCATGCAGCCTGAGACTGGATTCTACGAGCGTTCCGATTCTGGCTGACGCTCTTGAAGCCGCTTCTATGGGGCTTATTCCGGCCGGAGCGCACGCGAACCGCAATTTTTTTGGGACATGGATCACTCTTGCGTCAACCCTCTCCTTGGAACGGCAAGACCTTATGTTCGACCCGCAGACATCCGGCGGATTGGTGCTCGGCATTCGCGCGGACCGCTCCGCAGCATTACGGGAATCCCTTATTTCTGCGGGCGTTGAAATAGCCGCGGAAATCGGCGAGGTCTTGGAACATCACCCCGAAGGACATGTGGAGATTGTATAGCAGCAGCACTGACCGGCACGGAGACCAGCCGCTACCGTGATTCTGGTACGGCGCCTGTGCTTAGATTGGTAGCGACCGGCGTCCCTTCCGGTCGAATCTTCTTACTTCTGCCGCCTTATTCCTACCAGCCGTCTTATCCTTCCGATTCGCCCCAGTCCACTTCTATAGCGTAGTCGAGCAACTTATTGACGAATTCTTCCTTTATCGGCGGGACAGGCAGGCCTTTTGTCGCTTGGTCGGTGTTGGCGCGGTCGAAAAAAGGGTTGTTCGAGAAATGAAACAGGATGGTCTGCATCTGTCTCCACACCATACGTTCGATCCGGTTGCGGGGCTGCGTGAAAGGGGCACCGATGCCGGCAAAGCGAAAGCCGCCAAGCTTGAATCGACGGCATATGAGCTCAAGGCTCCACTGATGAGTCGGTGGGTTCGGATGAGTTAGATGATAGATTTTGTTATGATTCTTGGGATCCTCAATTATCTGAATAGCGGCCTTGGCGACATAGTCAACCGGAACAATGTTGGCTGTCCCGTCAGGATCCACCGGTATGTCTATACGCAGATCCATACGGTTGGATTCCGGAGCATCCGCCATTAGCCTATCGAACAGATGCACTGCCTGGAACAATATGTACCAGCCGGAAAACGACGTGCATCTCCCTGTTTCGTAATCTCCCACTATGACTGACGGGCGCAGAATGGTGGCGTCGCCCATCCAGAGCTGTTCAGCTTCCCACTTGCTCTCCTCGTACACATTGACGAAATCGCCCCGTGGGTGATTCACCTCGTACATCATTTGGCCTTGGATCAGACCGCATGCATACGCGGTGCTTATCAGATGGACTTTCATAGGGTGGCGTTCTACCAGCTTACGCAATGTCTTGGCGCTTCCGAGATTTGTTCTAAGCGGCTCTCCAAACTCGTCCATGTGCAGCCGAGTTGACGCCGCGCTGTGAAGCAGTGTATCCACATCGTCAAGTCCTTCACATTCTCGCCGCCAATCGTCCCACTTGTCTACCGCGTCCAGGATTTCCCCTTTGAACCAGTTCAGATGTCCAGCTGTTCTTGGGAGTCCGAGTCTGCTCAAAAACCTGATCGTATCCAGCTTTCTATGTTCACTCCTGTACAGGCACCAGACAGAGTGGCCGCGTTCGAGAAGCTCGGCCAAAAGATACTCGCCTAGAAATCCGGTGCTTCCGGTCAGGAGCACTTTCATGGATGATTGCATGATTCCTCCGCCCCGAAATATCTATCGACCGCGCGGCAAAGGTTGGGGGCCGCTCGCCGATCCGGAGCATAACAATACAGTTTAGAACGAGCCGTCATTTGAAGCAAGCGTTATCCCGCAAATGCGGGTAACAGTTGAGTTGCGTGAGGGGGTTCAATCCCCTCTTTGCTAAAAAGAATCACCTAAACCCTCCTTTAAAAAAGGGGAACGTCGAAGTCTGTCTCTATTGGTGTTTGATCCAATCTGTCCAAAGCTATATAAAGCTTAAAAACATAGAGTAATTATCGAGGAGGCGGGTTATGGATTATGAATTGATCAAGGTAGACAAAAAAGGTCATGTGACGACGGTGACTATCAATCGTCCTGATGTCTTGAACGCTATCAGTCCGTTGGTCAGTGTGGAAATGGATCATGCGTTCAGTGATTTTGACGCGGACCCGGAGCAATGGATATGTATCGTTACAGGCGCGGGAGAGAAGGCTTTTTCAGCAGGCAATGATTTGAAATTTCAAGCCGAGCGCGGCATGGCCAAGATGCGTGAAATTATGAAAGGAGTGAAGGGAGGGTTTGCAGGATTAACCTCACGGTTTGACTGCTACAAACCTTTTATCGCAGCGGTTAATGGACTGGCTCTTGGTGGCGGGTTTGAAGTCGCGCTTGCGTGTGACATTATTGTCGCCTCGGAAAACGCCAGTTTTGGATTGCCGGAGCCGCGAGTCGGAATGTTTCCCGGCGCGGGCGGCGTGCATCGTTTGCCCAGGCAGATACCTTATCACATGGCCCAATATATTATCATGACGTCCAAGAGAATCACTCCGCAACAGGCCATGCAGTATGGGCTTGTCGCAGAAGTCGTTCCACTTCCGGACTTGATGCCAACCGCTGAGAAGATCGCGGCGGAAATTCTGCTCGCCGCGCCTCTGACCATCCGTGCAGCCAAGGAAGCGACTATAAAGGGATTAAACGTTACATTGGAAGAGGCCGTATCGACCAGATTTCCCGCGCAGCTTGCCATGTATGAATCCGAAGATTACGTTGAAGGCCCCAAGGCTTTTGTCGAAAAAAGGCCCCCAAATTGGAAAGGCAGGTGAATTCAAGGGATTTTCAGAAGACTGCTCCGCAGGGAGTTCGGGGGGCTCTTTCTTGCAAGAAAGCCGTCCCCCGGTCCCTCCGCTAAGAACTCCTAAATATGCTTCTTCAGGTCGTCTGCGAGTAAGCGGTCATGTCATTGGTCCGCGGCCACTCCGCAACCATTTAGGAGTTTTCGCTTTCTGAAAGCCGTATATATCGGACAAAGGAGGTTCAGTATGCCGACAAAAATGTCTTTGGATCAAGCAAAGGACCGTGTCACGCAACTCATGATGGCGGGCTATCATTGAGGGCCGTCAGTCCTGCAAGTTATGTGGGAGACATATGACCTGGAAAACGAAGATTTCCTCTGGACCTGCATCCCTTTCATGGGTGGCATAAGTGGGTACCAGCAGGCGCCGTGCGGCGCGGTTACCGCGGCCTCGGTATCCCTTGGGCTGAGGCATCGGTGTTCCCTTGCTGATAAGGAAAAAGCTAGAGAATCCCGAACCGCTATACGAAATTACGCCGCCGAGGTGGTGAAGAGCTTCCGAGACAGCTTTGGCCGCATCAATTGCTTGGACCTTGTCGGAATGGATTTTTCCGAGCCCAGCCAGTACCAGAAGTTTCTTGCTTCGGGGATTTGGAAGGAGAAATGCGCCAAATATGTGCAGTTTGCCGTGGAGAAGCTTTACGAGTTTGAAGAAAGGTCAGGATGATTTAGGGGGGTTGGTCTTGGAAAAATGTTCGGGATAAAGCTTTTGCAGGCAATCCGGACATATGCCGTGACTGAAATCCGCCTCTGACCGATCACTTATGTATTCTTCAAGGCGTACCCAAGAACCTGATTCGTCGCGGATGTTCTTACAGTTCATACAAATGGGGACTATCCCTCCCAGGCTATTCATGATGATTTTCTGCAATACCCGAACACGCTGACTTAACGCCGTAAGTAATTGGAAAGCCACCGCGGGGTTCTTCTCAATTTGCTTACGAAAATCCCTCTCATCCAGGGACAAGATCTCTGTGGATTCTTTTGCCACTACTGTAGCGGACCGGGCGAGATCGTCGATGAGCGACATCTCGCCAAAATAATCTCGCGGCCCGAGTGTGCAGAGGCGCCGTTCATTTCTATGACCCCGCCACTTTATTACGTCGACTGCGCCATTAACAATGATGAAGAGATGACGGTCGTTGTCTCCTTCGGTTATGATCTCTTCACCCGCGTCATAGGTGTGACGCTGGACACATTCGGCCAGGTCCATCAAGTCTTTTCGTTTTAATCCGGAGAAGAGTGGCGCCAGAGCCAGAAATTCCGCGTCAAGCGTCATGGATGGGGGACCCCTCAGCTATTCTCGTTTGATAGTCCTGTTCGTGATTGTCCACGATCTTGCGTGCCCAAATGATCGTTGTCAAGCATTTCCGTACACGCCACACTATTTGAGATCCGGCGCCCAAGAACTGCGAAGTCGGGGGACATGCATCCATCGGGCGACATGCATCCATCGGGCGAACACTACCCATGACATGATTCACAAGTAGTGCCTCTTCAGTTACGGGCGGCAAAACATTGTCATTGCGACACACCCACGCCCCGCGTAACTGAAGGATTACCATAAGTATCCAGTATTTCTTGTTTTCGGTCGAGTCCAGAAGTAGAATCGTTGCGAATATCATAGTGGTCTTACGGCTCCATACGTGTTGATCGGGCTACGCAGGTTCTAAGATTTTCTGCTCGTCAGATCTTCGATTTGAAAAAGTAATCGTAGACGGTCAGTCTATGAGATAAACCTGATATAGATATCAACGCTGATCATTGGGAAGGACGCGACGTGAACTATGGCGCATAGGAAAAGCCGGATACCGGCCCAGGCCAAAGACGATCCGTTGCTGCTGGAATTGCAGAATTATGTGCGTTGGATTGTCTTGTCCCTTCTTCCTGTTACGGGAGCGTACATCTACGGCGCGGTGGCTTCGCATTCTCTGTCTGTGGCGGCTTTGGCGACGCAGTGTGGGATTAGCTTTGTCGCCGACATATTGATATTGATTGCCATGCGTTCCATCGTCAACAGTAATATCTTCAGTTTTCCCTACGGCACAGGAAAATTGGAAAATTTCATCGGCTTTCTAACAGGCGCGATGATGTTACCGACAGCGGTGATGATCTACATTTCAACCGCCAAATCATTACTGAGCGGAAATCACGAGGTCCATTTTGCATTTGCCCAGATCGGCATGATTCCGGGCCTTGTTCGTGACGCCTCTCTGCTGTTCTGGTCGAAGCAATTAATAAGGAAATCGAAGGCGCCTTCCCCGATGGTCCAGTCATTTGCGGTGAGTTATCAAGTAAGTGTGATTGTCACCGCGGTCAGTGTCCTGTCCATGCTGGTTGCTTTATGGCTCACGAGGACGGGGCATGGACACCTCGGTGTGATGATCGACCTGGCTCTGGCTGCGGCATTGGCTACTTACATGCTGGTCAATGCGGTCATTCTCGTCAGCGCAAATTTTCGCTCCCTGGTCGATGCGCCGCTGCCCGAAAGCGATCAACTGAAGATTCTGAAAGTATTGACCGATCATTATGATTTCTTCGACAACCTGGGGGTCATTTACACCCGCGCGTCCGGCGGCAAAAAAATTATAGAAATCGAACTTTACTTCAAGCAAGATACTTCAATCCAAGAGATCAGTCTTCTGGCAGAACGGCTTCGCTCACAGTTCAATGCGCTATTTGCCGATTTTGACCTCAGATTGATACCCGTCATAGGCCCCTTTCACCCGAGACAAGGGACTTAGCATAAATGAATACAGCCCGCAGAGAAGAGGAGCGCCTGAGCTTCGAACTTGGTGTGGATCTATCCTGCCGATGTGCCGCTAGCCATCTAATAGTTTTTGGGGAAAGGTCCGGAAAACCACTTTTTGCAAAAAGGGGTTTTCCGAAGCGATTGCAGAAGGAGAAATGAGTATGAGACCGAAACTCTGGCGCCTGGTGGTTTTGATGTTCTTGTTATTCCCTGTTTCCGCCCACTCCGAAGAAGATCCCAGCCTGTGGAAAATTGCGCAAGTTCTGCAATCAAAGCAGTTCGTTGATATGACCCACGCGTTTTACCCGGGTATTCCTCACTGGCCCGGGTTCGATAATGAAGAACGTGTGACCACATACTATTACGATCAAGGAATAGGAAAGAAAGGCCAAGGCTTTCTGGCTCACGAATACAAGATACCCGGCCAATGGGGAACTCATGTTGACCCGCCGGCGCATTTCGCCAAGGGAAAACGTTTCCTGGATGATATTTCGGTGAAAGAAATGGTCCTGCCGCTTGTCGTGTTTGATGTGAGCAAAAAAGTTGAGCAGGACCCGGATTATCAAATCACTATGGATGATGTGCGAGCATGGGAGTCAAAACACGGGGAAATTCCGGCAAACTCGTTTGTCGCCATGAGGACGGATTGGTCAAAGAGGTGGCCGAATCCGGAAAAGATGCGCAACGCAGACGAAAAAGGAGTCGCTCATTATCCCGGTTGGAGTCGGGAAGTGTTGACCTATCTCTATGAAACACGAGGAATCACCGCCTCCGGTCACGAGACCACCGATACCGATCCCGGTATCGGCGCCAGCAAAGGGGATTATTCATTGGAGACTTACATTCTGTCCCAAGATAAGTATCAGATCGAACTGCTGGCGAACCTTGATCAGGTACCGGAATACGGCGCGATCGCTATCGTGACCTTCCCTAAACCGCAAAAGGGTTCCGGTTTCCCCGCGAGGGCCTTCGCCATTCTTCCGTGAGTTCGCTACTGGGAGGAAAGAATGCGGGGGAACCCGCTTTTTGCAAGGGCGCCACGCGCACGGCGCGAGCAATGGAGTTTTGAGAAATCTGGGGGAGGGGAGAATCGCCGGAAAACCCCTTTTTGCAAGTGCTCCGCGCACGGCGAACTATGCAGTCATGCAACGTGCGCAGCCTACCTGAAAGCTGTACTTTGACGATGCATACTGGCCCCACGCCCAGTGGGCCGGAACCTTTCCCCAAAAACTCTTATATGTCTTTCGGTTAATGAGCGCTACGGTAATTGTATTCCCCTTTGATATACTGCCAGTCATTTAGAGTTTTTGCCGGAGGGTTCGGGAACCGGCTTTTTGCAAAAAAAGCGGGTTCCCGGAGTTTCCCCGTTCGCATAACGCCTTTTGCAATAACATCCTCCCCGATTGCTCTTCCTTCTTCCCGAATTCTTTGCGTGGCTCCCGCAAATTATTGTTGAGAATGCGTGGACATGAGTTTATGAATTGGAGAGGGAGGCACTGCTAAATGAGAATTGGCGATATCGAAGTTCCGGACAAAGCTCTTCAAGAGATGTGCCGTAAATGGAAGATCCGCCGTCTGGAACTGTTCGGCTCCGCCCGATCCGGCGGCCTAGGCCCCAATAGCGACATTGATTTCCTGGCCGAATTCGAGGCTGACGAGCAGTGGTCGCTCATGGATCTTGCCCTCGCCCAGGAGGATTTTTCCAAATTACTTGGACGAAACGTGGATCTCGTGGACCGAAAGAACCTCGAGCGCAGCGCCAATCTGATACGCCGCGACGCTATCCTCAATTCCACCGAGGTGGTCTATGCCGCATGATCCACATGCCGCCATTTTCGACATGATTCTGGCCATTGAAAGGGCTCAGAGACTCTCCTCCGGCTGGAGCGAAGCACAATTCATCAGTAATGAGACTTATTGGCCGTGAACGTGTGCTGATAAAACAGCTGTAGTTGAAAATTCAATGCCCCATTTCAACACAGGAATACTTCTTAAAGAGGCATTTCTTTCTTGACGTATAACCTATAACGTCATAAGATACATGAATGATCAAGAGCTTCAAAAACAAAAACACTGAGAGGGTTTTCAACCGCCAACATTTAAAAGCTCTCGAAGAAATTTTGCCCAAGGCTCGCTTAAAACTGAGAACGATTGATTTTGCCGAGGAGCTAAACGACTTGGCCAGAACACCCGGAAATCGTCTTGAAGCTCTTGGAGGCGATAGAAAGGGCCAACACAGCATCAGAATAAATAGAAAATGGCGTGTATGCTTTGTATGGGGAGCGGATAACAACGCCTACGATGTTGAGATCAATAAGCATTACGAATAGGCTGCACGGATATAGTGTTTGGTTGAAGTGACGGTTCGGGAGTGCATTAACTTATTTGATAGGAGATGACATGACGAGCAAGAGATTACCACCGATACATCCGGGACAAATTTTGCTGGAAGAATTTCTGGAGCCACTCGGTTTGAGCCAGAATGAACTCGCACGAATGATTAAAGTGTCCCCCAGAGCTATAAACGAGATTGTATTACGCAGGAGAGGGATTACCGGAAACATGGCGCTGCGACTTGCACGGTATTTCGGGACAACCCCGGGTTATTGGATGAATATGCAGACGGGCTACGAACTGGAGCTCGCACAGGACAAGTACGAAGCCGAAGTAGCCGAAATAAAACCGCTTTCCCCAGAACATACTTCCTGCAAACTGTCGGCGTAATTGTGAATTGATTAATAAGACTTACTGATTTTAATTCTTTCATTCCACTTTTCTTCCACGTGCGTCGGCACAAGTTGCGATTCGGCTAACGTAATATTCTATTTCTCTGTGGGCGTTGCCTGGGCCCCCTCTGGTCTTCCACCTGCTCAGGTCCCGGGGCCGTGTGTGTCCGGCCCACAAAGGCGGGTGGCGCCTATCCTTGCCACTTCCATAGCTCGTCCGCTGCCGCGAACTCGGCCAGCAGGTTTGCCCGGCGAAACAATAGCTCGCCAAGTTCCGGCCACTGATCGGGCGAGCCGATTTGCGCATCAGAGAGCGGGGCGCCACTCAGAACACGTTCAGACAATTCAAGCCAGCGTTTTGAGAATGCAGACAGCGCCTCTTTGACTTCCGAAGCCCCATCGGATGCAATGTGGTCGGTGGGCGCGTCGCCGGAAATCACCCAGCAAGCCACAGCGCCTGGATTTTCCAGGCTCAAAACAGGCCAGATTGCCAACAACGGAGCCACAAACCAGGCAGGCTCGCCGGGAACATCGCTACTACTAAATCCTTTTTCATTGAGGTACTGAATCACCTTATTGCGCTCGTCCTTGATCCAGCTTGACCCAGTTCCGGGCGTCTCATAATTGTCTGAACTCATAGCGCATATCCTTTCTGGACGCCACAGACACATGGGAGCAAATGATGGTCCTGCTGACGTCTTTGCGGCCGAAAGTCGTTGGTATTTGTTAGGATTGAAATATACCCGACAGGCTTGTTCTCGGTCAACCGGTCAACCGAAACGGCGAATGAGTGTTTTGTCCTCCGATCTGATACCCAGTTTTCCGACAGAATGAACCCAATTCGGCGCCCGGAGCATCTCAACGATTGAGGGACCGGGTCTCAAAAGAGGACGGGGAAATGTTCGCCATAAATCATGCGGCAACCGCTCTGATCATAAAGAAGATATTTCCGGATGTGCCCATGGCTGCAATCCTGGTGTCAGTTCAATTCATAGAAATTCTATGGGTCATATTGAATTTCCTCGGTGTAGAAAAGACAAGAACTGAGAACAGAGTAGAATCGGTCGCTGATGTGCATCTCGAGTACATGCCATTTTCGCACTCTATCGCATCCACGATAGTTCTGGCGGCTGCAGCGTGGATACTTATTGCTTTTGGCTTCAAGGCAATTGACCTGGGAACCGCGGTTGCGCTCGGCATATGCTCTCACCTTGCGCTTGATCTGATCAGTCATGCCCGTGACATCACCATTGCTCCATTTCCAGGGGCCAGGAAATTCGGTTTGGGGCTCTATGAAAAGCCTGTATTGGCCTTCGCGTTCGAAACAATCTACGGAATTTTCTGCTGGTGGATATACGGAGGCGACCAAACGCTGTTTTGGACAATCTTAATCTTCAATTTGGCGAACGCCTCGTTCTTTGTGAAAGGCATACCCGGTCCGGAAAAATTGTTGGCGAACAAGCCGATGTGGATCACATCCGTGATCGCTCTGCAAATCGTTGTGACCGCCGCGCTTGTGTGGTTATTCAGTCGTAGTTGAAAATCCGGAGCGCTTCCAATATAGCAATCATCTTCATCCGACCATTCCACGATTTTGGCGTACTGGCGCTGCCTTTCATTCTTTAGACTCCTTGATAGAGACGCAGATAATCCTTTGCGTCGTTCCCAGGGAAAAACATATAGAAGTTTTTGGGAAGGGGTTCGGTCCACTCGGCGTGGGGCCAACAATGCGCCGTAAAGTCCTCATCGTTGACCAACATCGCCCCTGGCCGCGGCTCATGTTTCGCCGTGCGCGGAGCACTTTTTGCAAAAACATCCTTCCCGATTACTCTTCGCTTTCGTCCCGGCAGAATTGGTCGAATATTTTGAGTTCGGTTAATGGAATTGAATTGGCGGTCAAATCTGTTCTTGGCTCACTGGCTCATGTTTAAAACAGATGAGCCAAGAACAGACGTGACAAATCCCGACCCAGTAGCAGCGACTAGCCGTCCTCCGCCGCTGCTTGTTCGATATTCAATTTTTCTCGGATATACTGGACCGCGTCCTTGAGCACTTCGTCGTAGTCCTGCCGGTAGATTCTCTTGGATTCAAAATTTATCTTGACGTCCTGGACAAACTTCTGGAAGTCTGGGTTCTGTTCGCATAATTTGTTAATTGTTTCCCAGTCCAAGGCTGGTCTGACAGTAGCCGGGTACAATACAGATGAGGAATCAATGTCCTGAAGATCCAGTTGGATGATTCCTATCCCAAACGACGCAGCCAGGCGCGAAAGTTCTGCTAGGAAGTCATCATCTTGGAGTAGTTCTGCTGCAACGAGATAGCCTTCATGCGCCCAAGATGAGTTTGATACCGCCTGGAAATACGACTCTCTATAGTTCGACTTATTGAGTGAGCGCTTAAGTTCAAAGGAGTAAAGGCGAATCGAGTTGTTGTCAGATAGGCGGTTGAACTCGATTACCTCTGGTCGCCAGTCCTCGATTGGCAAGTAGAATCCTACCATGTCGGGATGAACCCACTCATTGTATCCTTTTTTCCTCGAGCCCTCATGGAAAATGGTCTTGGTATAGATCGGTTTCCCCCGGTTGAAGCCTGGATTGGCATGGGCGAAGTAAGCCAGCAATGGGTGCAGGTCTCGCTCCTTGTAGGCAGGAGTGAGAGTGGGCTTCTTCGCTACTTCCGTTTCAATCTCCTTTATGACGTCTGTGTTTACCTCAGCCTCCCTCGTCTTCAAGAAGAACCGGACAGGTCTCTTGCCCACCTTCATAAATCTGGACTCTTCGTTGTCACGCGCATCCACATATAAATGGGCGCCCAAGCTCGCCCAAGGAGTCTTACCTTTTGTCTTGATTTTAGTAGCTGCACCTGTTTCCTTAGCCTTCTCCCATATCTCCTGGTAGGTGAGGGGGTACTGAGCGGCTTTCAGGAGTTCTTGGGCCAGGTCGAGGTAAGTGTAAGCCATATGTATCTCCACCTCTTTGGGCCAAGCCGACGCGTAACCACGGCGAGCCCCCGATTAGACAAAGTTGTTCAGACGTGAATTGGATGCCCCGATATTTTGCTCTCAGTGGCCGCTTTTTGGCAAGAAGAATTTGTGCGGCCGAAGACTCAGTGAATGTTCCATACTTGCTGTAACACTTAACGCCCGGCCGTATAGCGGGGTGTAATTGAATCAAAAACCCTCTTTTGCCTGATCCCAACCTTGCCGGTATGCTCGCTCGATTTTTTCCGACTTTTCCTGATCTGCCATGTCAATGATTTCATGGGCCTTAAGCTTTATCCAGGACCCATAAGGAATCTTTTCGCGAAACTCTCTTTTTCCATTTGCTTGGGCCAGCACTAAGACGGCCTTCAGTTGACACGCTTGCTCATCCTTTTCTGTAATCTTGGGAATTTTCGGCTTTGGGTTCTTATCTACCCATCCTTTCGGGTGTTCGTCTTTGCTCATTTAGTCTCCTTAATCTGCTGCCAAAGGGCTGTTGAGGGGATTGAGTTGAGGTTGAGGGGTCACCCATTAAAAGGCAAAGGCGAAGAAAAGGCTCCGACGGAGCCTGTACACAACACCACCGCTGCACATCAGCAAGGAAACAATGATTTCCTTGCCCTGGGGAAGTATTTTCCTTGACAGAGGGCCTCTTAATGGGTGCCCCCGTCTTGAATTATGGTTTCACTCGGATTATTCGAGTGGTGTACCTTCCAAAAAACAATCTAACTCATCTGCCGCTAATATTTTGATTTTCGACTCGCAAAAATGGTATTTCACCATTGTAGCCTTATTTAGCAGTCTCTTAACTCGTGGAGGGGAAATTAAGTAGATATCTTCTGATGTCCCTGATTTGGCCAAATAGGTTTTGTCAGCGAATGGTTTTCCCAAAGAGATCGTGTCTATAATATTTTTGTCTTCGTTTATTTCCTCATCACCAAATAGCAACAAAAATGTCTCCTGATTCGGAATGTGCCTAAGTTTTCCTTCGTCAACCAGATAGACTGCATTTGCGCCTTTGTACCTGAATCTTTGGCCATTGAGATCTGGCTGCAATTTCCTTGTCATAGATATTTCTCCATTTTGCACTTTGTTCAGGCCAGCTCTTTCATTATTCGGTCCATTTGGCGTCTATCATGCTCAATTTCCAGCTTGTGTTCCAAAGATTTTGCAAAACCATCTATTCCTCTGAACAGACTCGCCCGATTGATATTCATAGCATGAAGCTCATATAAGGCTTCTTCACGAACACTATTCTCTAGCTTTATTTTAAGCACGTATTTAGACATATCCCCTGTGGATTCTCCATAATGCAGGAGGTTTTCTTCGAATGTTTTTTCGATTGCCCCTGGGCAAAGAAATATCCCTTGCTGAACAACTAATCTTTCGTTCATACGTATCGGTTCTACCGGTAAGACCAACAGAATAGAATGATTTACAAAAATAGAATCAAACTCACTTGCTACCCATCTGGGATCCTCTATTTGATAATCTCGAAGCCTGTCGTAGCCGACGATATTCGGCCTTATGTTATGTAGGGCCTGGGTGTCCAACCAGTCTGTATTAATAGCCCAGAGAGCGGCGGGTTTTTTGTCGCGAGGATATTTTTCCAGTGCAAAGTAACAACCCACAAAAGGGGATTTTGTGAAATCAAGTAATCTTGTGGGCGCTCCATGATGCTGCATGAGGGCCAACCACTCTAAGGTGTTTTGCGGGATGCCGGAGAAGTCAATATAATGATGAGCTGCACCTTTGAATTCATAAAGCAAGTATTCTTCGGCAACCCTACGGTTAATATCGATGTGAATTCGTTCCAATGAGGTGCTAAGTGCCCAGCTATAATCTTCTTGGCCTCTAAATACCCAATTGCCAACATGACCATAATCATAGAGTTTACTGAGGATTTCTTTCAGATCCTTCCATTGTGTTACCGTTTCTTCACGCCATGTCATGATTACTCCCCGTATGTGCCGTAATCAGTAAGAACGGATCACAATCATACGCTGTCCCTGTAATTCATGAAAGTGTGATTTCGGGGGACATAATACTTTTTTTTTTAACGGAAGGTGTTTCTGCTGCCTCCCTGGCTCTTCCCATGTTCAGGTACCGCCCACACGACCGATACCAATGCGTTTTCTGACAAGTGACTGTCAAGTATGTGCGGACTGCTTCCCAACGTGCCAACTCTGAAACTTTTGTTCATGGCGGGCTGGAAAGCCCGCCCCACATCAAGAGAGCCTCCGACCGATAAAACCTCTTATTTATCGACTAGTTGGTTTTTACTTCTTCCACCAAGCGCAAGCTGTGCTATACTGCAAGTTTACCTAATTGTGACTTGAGGGTAACCGATATGACAACCGATTTAGAATTACCTGCTCTTGGTTTTGTCTGGCGTCCCGCGGATATTACCTCTTCCGTTATAGAAATGGCCAGACGCACGGGTACCAAGGTGATCTTCGATTTGACCGCGACGGAGCCCTTTGCGGTCGGCGGCGCTCTGTTACAGGCCGACGCGAGCGGCGACGCTGTGGAGCTGAAGATCTCCCAGGCAGCCTTGATGGAATCGGGGCTGGAAGATTTTCTTAATGAGCTGAATATCAACCGACTCTGGGTGGAACTACACCCGATGCTCCTTGAAGCTGACGCGGAATATCTGCTCGGCCGTATAGCGGAATTGTCTACTAGGATTTCGGTAATCCCTGTGGTCGGTGACTGCGGGCTTATCTCGCAGCTCCTTAATGACTATCCGATACCCGCCATCGCTCTTAAAGGGAGCGAAGCTTCAGGGTTCGTCGGCAGCGAGACTGCCTTCACACTTTACGCGGGTGTCCGGGAAAGAAATCAGAATCGGCCCGAACCGCCTCAACTGTTCATTTGGGGCGGGGTCGCTTCGCCCGAGGCGGCTGCTGCGTTCCTGTCCGCGGGAGCTGCCGGGATAGTGTTCGAAAGCCTCCACTGGCTCACGGACCTTCCTCGATTGGATGATGAGCTGCGGAAGCGTATTTCCAAATTGCAGCCCGACCACACGGACCTGATCGGCCTTAGCCTCGACGTGCCGTGTCGGCTCTTTAACAAAGGCAATTCTACAGCGGTCAAGGAATTAAAAGAATTCGCAAACTCTCTCTGCGGGGCCGAAATCACCGAGCTGCAACGTCGTCATTTCGCGGGTAGCATCCAATCCGACGCTGTTCCCGCGCTGGACAGCAAATTCGGGCGGGAAGAACTCATTCCCCTGGGGGTTGAAGCCGCGTTCGCAGAGTCGTTTGTCAGGCGCTTCGGTCCTTCGACCGACGAGGCTGTGGATCGTTTCATGACCGCAGTGCAGCAGTGTTGCCAAGGCTCGGCCGATAAGCAGGCGGCCTTTGTCAACAGTCCTGTCGCTAAAGATATGGGCGCCGGTTACCCGTTCGTCCAAGGCGCGATGTCGTGGATTACCGATGTTCCCGAGTTCGCTCGTAAAGTGGCTGAAGCCGGCGCTCTGCCGACTCTTGCCCTTGGGCTGATGGATGGCGCCACGCTGGAAGAGAAGTTGGGGAAACTCCCGGAACTGATGGGCGATCTGCCCTACGCTGTAAATGTTATCACGCTTCCTGAAAATCCTCACCGAGATGCGCAATTGGCGTGGATCCGCAAGATCAAGCCGCGATTCGCTGTGATAGCCGCGGGTGAGCCCGCGCACGCCGCGGAATTGCTGAGGGACGGGATCGAGGTCATATACATCGCGCCGAATGAGAAGCTCCTGAAAATGGCCTTTGAAGCGGGCGTCCGATACGTGACCCTCGAAGGGCATGAAGCGGGCGGTCATGTAGGACAAAATAGCACTCTGACACTGGCTCAATTGGTCAACGATCTCAGGGATCGCGAACCGTCTCTGTTCGATGGGCGTCGGGTGATTCTCGCCGGAGGCGTTTTCAACCGCGAAACAGCGTTTATGGCCGCCATGTTGGGGGCTGACGCGGTCCAGATGGGGACTGCGTATCTCACCAGCCGTGAAATAGTCGAGACAGGCGCTCTGACTAATATCTACCAGCGCATGGTTCTTGAGTCTGACCTCGCGGGAACAGTCATAACCGGCGAAGCGACGGGTTTGAGGGTTCGTTCCCTGAAAAGCCCCAGAATAGAGGCCGTCTGCACTCTTGAACGGGAATTTGCCGCAGGCGCGGAAGAAGAGGCGTCGTTCCGACACAAAATCGAAGCGCTGACCGCGGGTAGTCTCCTGATCGCCGCACGCGGGAAGCAGCAGCCGGCGGGCGACCTTCTGGACGAGGCGGTTTGCGTGGAGCAGGGTCAGTTTATGAGCGGCGCGTGCGCAGGCGCTTTGAAGGAGCCTATTTCATTAAAGGATTTTCACCGAAATTTGGCTGAGGGCGCTCTGGCTGAAGGGCTCCCATTTGTGGGGCCGGTCCGGGCTGTCGCGGAAAGACCGGTTGTCGAAGCCGCTAGCGAGGAATTCATTTCCGTCGCCGCAGGGCCGACGACGCAACGGGCAGCCGTCTCCGGCGGTGTAGAAAGAATCGCCATAACGGGCATGAGCGTAGCCAACTCCCTGGGGAACACTCCTGAAGAGGTTTGGCAGGCCTGTATCGGGATGAAGAGCGGCATAGTTCCGGTCCCCGTGTCGAAATGGAACCATGAGCTTTTCTATCATCCGCGGCCTCGTATGCCCGAGAAGACCTACTGTAAAGTTGGGGCCTTCATGAACCTGGAGGTCTCCAGGAAAGAGGTCGGCATACCTCCTCAGGATTTCAGGACCATGACGGATTCGACCAAGATGTCCATGTTCCTGGCCGGCCAGGCTATCCAGGAGTCGGGCATCCTGGAATCGGACGTCCCCAGGGAGCGAATAGCGGTCCTGATATCGCAAAATTCCGGGGAAGCCGCGGCCACATTGCAGGATGTCATAATACGGGGATCGCTGAATAAGATAGTCTCCGCGGTAAAACGAGTCGTCGATCTGGACCCTGACAGCGAGCGAGCGGTTGAAGAAGAGATTAAGGCGGGCAGGATCGCGATAGACGACACGACGCTGCTGGGAAGGCTGAATTGTTCCGCGGGTGGCTTTATTTGCAACAAGTACGGATTCATGGGGCCGAGCTGGTCGGTGTCCGCTGCTTGCGCGACCGCTCTGGTCGCGCTTTATAGCGCAGTGCAGATGATCAGGAACGGCATCATCGATGTGGCGGTCGTCGGCGGCGCTGAGGAGCCATTGACTCCGATGCATTTTCTGGAATTCTCCGCTCTGGGAGCGCTCGCTGGGCTATCGGGAGCGGAAAGGCCACCTGCCGAGACGAGCCGGCCCTTCGACGCGGAACGCGACGGCATGGTCCTGGGCGAGGGCGGAGGTTTCATAGTCATCGAAAGGGAAAGTGTCGCCCGAAAGCGCGGCGCCGCGATACATGCGTTTGTGACCTCAATGGGCGCCAGCAATAACCATCTCGGAATGGTCGAGTCGTCGAGAATTACTCAAGAAATAGCGATACGAGCTTCGTTCCGTGACACAGCTTACGGGCCGGAAGGCGTGGACATGATCGAATGTCACGCCACAAGCACTCAACAGGGTGATGTGGAAGAAGTCCACGGGTTAAGGAATTTTTATGACTCGTCACGCCCTGTTGTCATGACTTCCTTCAAGTCGCAGATCGGGCATACTTTGGGCGCGTCCGGGGTGAACAGCCTCATACGCGGCATCATGGCCATGAAAGCAGGGATCTTCCCGCCGACGCTGAATTATCGGACACCGGACCCTGAAATGGACCTCGACGGTTCGGGGCTCACTATCCATTCGCAACCGGCTGAGTGGCTCCGCCGCAACGGAGGCCCTAGGAGATTGCAAGTAAACGCGTTCGGGTTCGGCGGTTCGAATTATGTGCTTCAAGTGGAACAGGCCCTGGAAGACAAGGATGCGGTCCTCATCCGGACTGCGCTATCGGAAGATTCGCATGTGGAGCCGGGGCCCGAAATTCAGGCGCCTGACGGAATCGCGCTATTCCAAACTGAAATTGGCGGTCAGAAGCATCGCCTGGCAGTGGTCGCGGAAAAGGAACAGGACGCCATTGCGCTTATTCGCAAAAGCGAACCATTCGTTAATGGAGGCCCGATCGCTCCAAAGCGAATCAAAGCTCTTGCGCGCCAGGGGATACACGTCGGCCCTGAAAAGGTCGTGACTCCGCCATTGGCGTTTGTATTCCCGGGGCAGGGTTCCCATTATGCCGGAATGAGCCGAGAGCTGTATGAAACCTTTCCCGTAATCAGAGAATGGATGGATCGGGCTGCGGCGGTGGCTGATTTCGATCTCTTGCAGCTTCTTTTCTACGATAGTGAAGAGGACCTCCAAAAGACTCGCTGGCAGCAGCCGGCTCTGTTTACCATGGAATTCGCCATGGTCCAGTATCTGACGTCTCTCGGAATCAAGCCCACAGCGCTTGCCGGCCACAGTCTAGGAGAACTCACCGCTTTATGTCTTTCAGGGGTGTACTCGTTCGAGGACGGGTTTCGTATAGTGAATAAGCGAGCCGTTTGCATGGACAAGGCCTGCGAAATGAACGTCGACCCCGGCGTGATGATGGCCGTGGATGCTCCTTTGGATCTTTGTGAGGAGAAATTAGCAAATCTCGACGGAGTGTACATCACCAACATCAATTCTCCGCATCAGGTAGTGCTGGGAGGAGATACGGAAAAGACGAAAGCCCTTGGGGAAGAGCTGAAGCAGGCCGGTTTCCGCAGGACGCTTTTGCGGGTTAGCATGGCGTTTCATTCGCCCATCATGCGGTGCATTCACGATGAGCTTGAAGCATTCATCGCGGGCATAGAATTCCATGCTCCTAAGATTCCGGTGATTTCCAATACCACGATGGCCCCGTATCCACCGGACGCCAAGGAGATGAAACGGATCGTAATGGCCCATCTGGAATCCCCGGTCCACTGGATGCAGAATGTGCAAACACTGTGGAACGATTACGGCGTAAGGCTGTTTGTGGAAGTCGGGCCCAGGGATATCCTCAGCAACATGATCAAGGACACCATTGAAGAAGCGGAATGTATACAGACCACACTGCCTTCCGCTGAGGCATTGATGTTCAGGACGGCTCTGGCCCAGCTTTATGTCGCGGGGCATCTCCGAACCGGCCGAAAACCGGCCCATGTTGAATTTCCGAAAGCTGCAAAGAGCGCTGAACCTGCTCGAACTGCCACTGCCGCTTCGGTCCCGATGGCCTCGCAGGCGCCGGCGCCAGTGGAGCGTATAATTCAGCGGGAAATCAACGCGTTTGTGGTCGACAGCTTCAGGCGATTCCTTAAGCCTGCGATTCTGGAAGCGATCCGGCGGGAGCATGACGGGTCGTTCAGCGAAGAAAGCTTGGATCGACTGCTTTTCGATGGAGGAGCAGGTCTGGCGCTTCGAGAGCCTACATTTGCTTCGGCTTATCAGCCGTCGGCGGCGCCGGTTGGGACCCTTCCATCCGCAGCTACTATCCGGCCGGCTCGAGTCGAGGCAGCGCCGGCAGCCGCTCCTGAAACGGGAGATATAACTGAAACGGTCATCAGAATTATTATGGACGCCACGGGATATGAACGCGACGAGATCGAGCCCGACATGGATCTGAGAGAAGATCTTTCCATAAGATCGAGCCGTCTTCCGGTAATCATGGACGCCGTAGAGGCTCAGTTTGCCATAAAGATCGAACTCGAAGAGTTCATGGATGTTCGAACCATTCGAGACATATCCAACCGCATTGCAGCTCTTGTTGAGAAGAAGGCGGAGAAAAAAGGCCCCGCGGGAACCGCGACGGTAAGGCCCGAACAAGCCGCTCAGCCTGCGCCTGTCGCTGGCGCTGAAAAGCAAAGCATAAAACGGATGGTCTTTCGAGAAACCATTGCTGAAGCAGGGACCCTTCAGCCCGTCGAGTTGAAGCCTGCGGAGGCTGTTGTCATAATATCGGCTGAAGGCGGCAGGGGCCTGCGCAGACAGATGGGAGACGTTTTCAGAAGAGATTACGGCGCAAGCATCGTTCCGCTGTCTTTCATGGACTCCAACGTGGAGTTGGAAGAAGGAGGAGGCGACCTGCGGACGGATGAGGGCGCCTCTCGAGCCGCCGGCATGTTGGCGGAAATAGAATCCCTGGCTGGAATAGTCTTTGCGCTTGATGAGGTCCTCGAAGAGAAAGCGCGGACAATGGAGGAAATCTTGAGTATTCTAAAAGGGTTCTTCACGCTGCTGAAGACCTTCGTTAATTCATCTTCCAAAAAGTTCGCGTTCCTTGTCCACAAGGGGAAAGAGGCGACAGGCTGGGGAAGACTCTTGGCCGAAGGCGTCCTCGGGATGTTTCTCAGCGCTTCCCACGAGTTTGGGTCAGTGCAGTTTCGGACAGTCCATATTGAGGACGACGCCCAACTGCGCGACGCATTGCGAGCTGCGCTGGATCGCAGTCGGAAATCGTTGGAAACCGTATATCGTGACGGGACGGTTTTCACAACCCGCGGGGTTGTTTCTCATGCCGCTTTTGAAAAGCGCAAAACAAGACAATTGAGCCCGTCGGATGTGGTGGTGTTTTCAGGGGGCGCTTACGGCATAACTCCCTTCTTAGCTCGAAGCCTCGCGCCTTTCGGATGCAAAATGGTCTTTCTGGGACGCACCGAGATCTCTGCCAGCCCTGAAGAAGCGGCCAAGGGCCTTGTCGTGGACCAAAAGCCGGGCTTGGCGGGGGCCGACTTCGAGAAAACCGGCGCGGCCAAGTCGGTGGAAATTCTACGTAATATTGAAACTCTGCGGTCAGCGGGCATCAAAGCCTCATACTTGACCTGTGACGTTACCAATCCGGACCGCACAACCGAAGTCGTGAAAAAAATTGAGAGCGAATACGGAAAAATCTCAGGGGTGGTGCATGCCGCAGGATTCCTGAAAGACAATTTTATCAAGCAAATGGCCGCGGACGATTTTGCCGCGGTAGCGAACGTGAAGTTCCTGGGCGCATGGAACCTCTTCAGCGCCATCGATAAAGGTAGTCTCCGATTCTTTGCCTGTCTCTCTTCCGCGGCCGCGATTCAAGGGAATCCAGGACAGGTTAATTATGCCGCGGGAAACAGGATGATGTCAGCATTGATGGCGGAATTGAGACGCAAGCACGGGTCGATCCTCTTCAAAAGCTTTATGCTCGCGCCCATAGAAGGGGCAGGCATGGCGGAAGATGAAGAAATCAGAAGTCTCATGAAGAGAATGAATGCAGATTACATCCACGTCCAAGAACTCGCGGCGCTGTTCTGTCGTGAACTCCTCATTGCGCCCGAGGACGACGTATGGGTGATGTTCATGAGATCTCTGCCGGACCTAAGCTCGGTTAAACTCGATACCAACGATCCGCCTTTAGAGCCGGGTCTGCTGAATGCGGCTTCCCTCAACTTCAAGCAGGATGAATTCCCGATGATCGAATCGGTTAGCCGCATTGACATGCAAAAAGGCGAATTGGAGGCCCGGAGGACCTTTTCACAGGAGAAAGATCCGTGGATCATCGATCATAAACCGTTCAAGTTTTTGAAACATCCTCTGGTATCAGCGATAATGGCGCTGGAGACCTTTATGGAGGCTTCCAGGATAATGTATCCGCACATGAAGGTGCAGGGCGTCAGGCAAGTTCAATTCCTGGATATAATAGAATGCCCGCCCGGAGTGCAACGTTCCGCGGAAATACTCTGCCGCCGCGTCCGGGAGGAAGCCCAAGAAGTTGTGTGTGAACTGTCGCTGGCGACACGAGAAATTTCTCCTACCGGTCGGGTTACGGATCGCATGTCGTCCAACTACAAGGCGCAAGTAATCTTGAGTCCCGGCGATTTTGACCTTATGCCTTTGGAAACACTCAGGATTGACAAGCCGGACAGCCGCCCCATGGATCATGATGAAGTGTTGGATTGGTATCAAAGTCGTACCGATTTGGTAGGGAGATATCGAGTGATAGAGGATATTGAAGGCACTTCTCCCCGGGCGATTCGCGGGAGGACTATTTACAAGGAGGTGGAGGATTTCGCTTCAGCCAAAAAGTCCAGTTACCAATATTCACCCTACTTGCTTGAAGCGCTGATGCAGCTCGTCAACTTCTACATAGTGATGAGAGACGCGGACGAGCGGCGATCCATGATACCTTATGGAATCGGCGAGATGCTATTTGCCAGGAAGTGCGAAAAGGGCGAGCCCATTGTTTTGGAAGCCAGAATGAAGGATCAGACGGAAGAAGGCATCGCGTGGGATGCCCGAGGAGTGGACGAACAGGGCCGCACGGTCATGTACGCGAGTAATTTGACAATGCGTTGGTTTTCGAAATGACTTCAATTGCGCTCGAAGAGGCGCCTGCGAACTTGATCAAATTTCATGATGCTGAGATCTGCGGATTCCCGAATGGCGCATGTAAGGTTGTGAATCCCTCGGCCTCGGGCATCTCATTGGTGGGACGGGCATCTTGCCCGTCAGTTCCTAATGGACAGGCTGGAAGCCTGTCCCACGGGGGCCTGCTGAATACGGGACAACCTCCGATTATGGTTTTCTCTCATGAAGATCAAAGTGTCCTCTGTTCCCATGCCAGTAAGGCAGGTTATGCGGCTAACCCGTCGAACAGACAGCGAGAAAAGTCGCGCTTGATCCGGAATCTGCTGAGGTTTGTCGGGATTTCTCAAGAGCCGGTCTTTAACGCGCTGGCCGGCGCAAGTGAAATTCGGATAAAGTCGGGTTTATTAGGTGAACCGGAATTGTACGTGGACGGACAGAAGGGCCCTTCCATATCCTTTTCACACACGGCGGCCGCGACATGGGGGGCGTTGTGCTGGACAGGTGGAATCGTCGGTATAGATGTGGCTTGCAGAGACGAATTTCCCCATAATTATCCGTTTCACCGAGCCTTCCATAATGAAGAATTTTCCAGAGCTCTTGAGATAACAGATGGAAATATCTCGGAAGCCGCCGCGCTCCTCTGGACAGCGAAGGAAGCAGTGGTTAAATGTATTGGCACAGCTTTTCATCTTATAGATCCGTTGGAGTTGCGTATATCCCCGAACGCAGGGCACTCGGAAAAATATCTTTATACGGTGTGTTTTGATGATAAAGTATTCGAACGATTGCCTGAACTTGCCGAGAGTTTCATAGGAGTCTTGGCGTCAATGAAAGAGGGAGTAGGAGTATCTGTGGCCATTATGGTCAAGAATCGCGCAGCCGATTCGTATGATACCCGATCACGTGGACCGAGGTCTTAGGAATTTGTGGCAATGTAGGCAGGCGGGGCGCCGATTCCCAAATGTTGTTTTGGATTTAGGTTTTGGTTAAGGTCTGAACGATGTGCAAACAAAATTGTCTTAAAGCGCATGCCCTGGACAGGAGGGGGTGATCGATTGCGAGTATTGCTCGTCAATACGAACCGGAAAGACGACCTGCTGGCCGCTCCGCCATTAGGGTTGTGTTATGTTGCCGCTGCCGCGGAAGCCGCCGGTCATGAGGTGCGCATCCTGGACTTATGCTTTGCTCATAAGAAGATTCGCAAGACCATAGAAAAGTCCATTAAATCGTTCGGGCCTGAAATCATAGGGCTCTCTGTTAGAAACATCGACAATGTGAATATGCTTCATCCGGTGTCTTATGTGCCGGGAATCATCGAAATCAAGAATGCAATCAGGAAGGTCACATCGGTTCCGCTGATAGTGGGCGGGTCCGGGGCCAGCCTCCTGCCGGCCAACGTTCTGCGGCTGCTCGATGCTGATTATATAGTGGTATCGGACGGGGAAGAAAGCTTTGTAGGATTATTGGCTTGTATTGAAAAAGGCGAGCCTCCGAGCGCGGTGCCGGGAGTTGGAATGTCCCTGGGGGGTGAATTCCATTTGACGCCGCCCAAACTGGCGCAATTCAATTTCAGGCCAGCCGATCTCGGCCGCTGGATTGACATAAAGCCTTACCAAGAAGTCGGCAGCAGCTACAATATCCAGACGAAACGAGGCTGCCGACAACGATGTATATATTGCACTTATAACCAGTCGATTGAAGGAAACCGGATACGTTTGCGCTCTCCCATAGACGTTGCTGACGAAATCGAAGAAGCCCTTGCAAAATATCATCCGAAAACGTTTGAATTCGTCGATTCAGTTTTTAATGATCCATTGGAACACTCGGCAGCGATACTGGAAGAAATAGTAAGGAGGCCGTGGAAAGCCCATTTCACCGCAATGGGAATGCATCCAAATAACTTGGATAGCGAGTATCTGGATCTGATGTGGAGAGCCGGATTCCGGTCGTTCATGATAACACCCGAATCAGCGTCCAATAAGATGCTGGCCAGCTATAAGAAGGGATTTAGCAGACTTGATGTCATCAGGGCCGCGGAGGCGATAAACAAGACTTCTTTCGCCGCGTGGTGGTTTTTCATGATCGGCGGCCCGGGAGAAACTAATGATACCTTGCAGGATTCGCTGAATTTTGCGCTCAGATATCTTCAAAAGAACGGTCGCCCAGTAACCCACGTCGCGAATTTCTTTACAGGGGTCAGAATTTATCCCGGGACAAAATTGTGGAATATGGCCTTATCAGAAGGGTTCGTCACTGACGAGAGCGATCCGCTGGAGACCATGTGGTACCTTTCCGAGGAATTGGATCTGGACCGAGCTGTAGAGCAAATGAACCAGGCCGCTTCGCGGTGCCCGGAAATTTACCTGGGCTTTGACGAGCGGGTGTTGGTGTTTTCCCGAATTGCAGCAATAGTTTTCGGGCTGCTACGACTCCCTAGACCTTACTGGCGATATTTTCGGGCGGCGAACCGATTTGGACTGAGCACCGGCATAAGGTTCATGTACAGACCTCCCGATATCGGCAGGATGATGCGAGACGCCTTGAAAAGGCAAGGGTACGCCGGACCGCTTATCCGACCACCGCTGGAATACCGCCAAGCGCATTGAATTTCGTCCCAACTCTTCAATCATTCCGATTGGTAAGTCTTCCGTGGAGTCCCGGGTGTTTTAATCCAGTCAGGATCTTCGTTACAGCGGCCCAATGGCCCGACCTGACGGAAGCTTGAGAAATTTCTTGCATTTTGGCCTATCGGTTGTTATAAATAACTCCACACCATTTTCTTTTGGTTTGTTTTGATTTGGGAGGGCATCTATGACTCTTACGAAAGCGGATATCGCTAAAAAGATCGCGGATGATTGCGGGTTTATGAAGGGGGAGGCAACTGAAATCATTGAAAAATTGCTGGACATAATAAAAGCCAAGCTGATAGCTGGCGAAGATGTTATGATTTCAGGCTTTGGAAAATGGACAGTTAAGTCCAAACACTCCCGGAGGGGGAGGAATCCTCAGACCGGCGCAGAACTGATTCTTGACGCCCGCCGAGTGGTCACGTGGAAATACTCGCCTGTTCTGAAGAAGGCCGTGAATTCTTCCGCCACCCAGCAGGGTTGAGCGGCCCAATGTTCCGACTGAAGAACCTGTTTGCGTGAGTGCAAATAGCTTGGTTCCATCAAAAGACACGCCGCCGCTATATTCAGAGTTGACAAAAATGGCGCCGTCGCCGATATTTTTGATTCGGTCGATGGGCCAACTCTGCTAATCTAGCTAAAGACAATTTTGTCCAGTGACAGCTAAGGGGCGAGTCTTTTTGAATGGCTGAGAATCACCAGGATCAGAGCCAGAAAATTCCTCTGAAAAGGTTTCTCGCAGATTTTCGTTCCCCCCTGGACGACCGAGAGCTGATGCAGCGGTACGGATTGTCGGCCCGCAGTTTTGTGACCCTCGTCACAACATTAATGAAGAAGAACCTTCTGGACAAGAGAGATCTGGACCACAGAAAAGAAATAGCCGTAGAAAGAGACCTTGCAAAGGAATCCCAATTCCTCTCGAGCCTTTATATATGCCCAAATTGTAGCCATCCTTCGCCTACGCCTTTTAAGCGGTGTCCCGCCTGTGGATCGGAACCCGCCGCACAGCAAGAGGAACCCTACCCACCGATAACCACGTCGGAGGGCCACGCATACATTCCGCCAACCAGAGTGCTTGAGGAGGTGGAGGTTGAGGAGATCACGGAAACTGAAGAGAACGGCCATGAGCCGGAGAACAAGGGAAAGCCATCTGCTATAAGTTCGGTGAGATCTTTCTTCTCGCGTAAGGCGAAATAAAGCCCCGGCCTAATTTTGTTACAACTGGTTGCACAACATGTGCGCCCCCACATGTAATCATTCCGGTACGTGTGGGAAAAGCAGGAAAAACACATGGTTACGGTCATGTCATCGCCAGGAGTAAAAAGACGAAACAATTCCGGAAGGAAGGAGATTGCTTCCCCTGCTTTTCGGCGTCGTCGCAATGACATGCGCAGGACGAACCGTTTTCCGGAATGTTGGCAAGCGATTGCGGCATCCGTCAGTTCTTGCTTGACGGATAAAGGAAAAGATGGTTTATAAATAGGGTTTGACCATTGACGAATGACAACCCTTGAAAGGAGGGCTGCTTATGTGGAAGGGGAGCTATCTGTTCTCTTCTGAATCCGTTACCGAAGGCCATCCTGATAAAATCGCCGATAGAATATCTGATTCGGTTCTTGATGCGATGATAGCTCAAGATCCCAAATCCAGAGTAGCCTGCGAAACGCTGGTCACGACCGGCCTAGCCTTGGTGGCCGGCGAAATCACTTCCAAAGCCGTAGTAGATATTCCAAAATTGGTGCGGGATACCGTCAAATCCATCGGATACACTGACGCCTCAATGGGTTTTGATTGCGAAACCTGCGCTGTGATGGTCTCTTTGGATAAACAATCCCCGGACATCTCCATCGGAGTAAGTGAGGGGGAAGGACTGTTCAAAGAACAGGGCGCGGGTGATCAAGGGCTGATGTTCGGGTTTGCTAGCGATGAAACTCCTGAACTCATGCCTATGGCCATTCAATATGCCCATCGCTTGACTGAGCGATTGTCGACGGCTCGCAGGGAGCAGACTCTGCCGTTTTTGAGACCTGACGGTAAGTCTCAGGTCACGGTGAGCTACAGGGACGGTAAACCGGTAAACGTGGATACAGTTGTCATTGCGGCTCAACACGCCCCTGATGTCAAATACGAAGATCTCAAAGAAGGAATTATCGAAGAGGTGGTTAAGAAAGTCATTCCCGCGGAGCTGCTCGTGAAGGACACGCGTTATCTGATAAACGCTACGGGCAGGTTCGTCGTGGGAGGACCCCTGGGAGATTGTGGGTTAACAGGCCGAAAGATAGTAGTAGACACTTACGGCGGGTACGGCGCTCACGGGGGCGGAGCATTTTCCGGCAAGGACCCGAGCAAGGTGGATCGTTCCGGAGCTTATATGGCTCGACACGTTGCGAAGAACATTGTTGCAGCGGGGCTCGCTGAGAAATGTCTGCTCCAGGTCGCGTATGCGATCGGGTATCCCGAGCCTGTATCTATGATGGTCTATACTTATGGCACCGGCAAATTGCCCAATGAAAAGATAAGCGAGATCGTATCCAAGGTTTTCAGCTTCAAACCGGCCGCCATTGTCGAATACCTGGATCTTTTGAGGCCGATTTATCAGAAAACTGCTGCAAACGGTCATTTTGGACGCGAGGAGCCGGAATTCACGTGGGAAAAGACCAATAGAGCCGACGAAATCAGAGAACTTGCAGGTCTCAGACGGTTGGCTTCTTAGTAAGCCATGTTTTCGAAGCAGGGCCGCCAACGTCTCAATGCAGTGGGGTGGCGGTCTGCTTTCGCGAATCTAAATCTTTGTCGATGCTACATTTCGAGGAGAGGACATGAATTATCATATAAAGGACCCGTCCTTGGCGGCGGCAGGTAAACTTAGAATTGAATGGGCAGAGCGAAGTATGCCCGTGCTTCGAATGATACAGGACCGATTCAAGAAGGAAAAACCTTTGGCGGGAAAAGTCTTGGCGGCATGTCTTCACGTTACTACCGAAACAGCCTGCCTGGTCCGAACCTTGTCCGCCGGCGGGGCGGATGTTTATGTTTGCGCTTCTAATCCTCTTTCCACCCAGGATGATGTGGCGGCGGCTCTCGTGGACGAGGGGTACCACATATTTGCAATAAAGGGCGAGGATACTGAAACTTATTACAAGCACATCAATGCGTGCCTGGACGCTCGGCCGACCATAACTATGGATGACGGCGCGGACCTTGTCAGCACCATACACTCTCAAAGGAAAGACCTCGTGCCCAACATCCTGGGCGGGACGGAAGAAACCACCACCGGGGTAATCCGGCTAAGAAGCATGGCGGAAAACGGCGTCTTATTATTCCCTGTGATTGCCGTGAATGATTCGGACACAAAACATTTCTTCGATAATCGGTACGGGACCGGTCAAAGCACAATTGACGGCATTCTGAGATGCACCAATCGTTTGATGGCGGGCAGTTGGTTTGTCGTGAGCGGCTATGGGTGGTGCGGCCGTGGGCTCGCAATGAGGGCAAAAGGTATGGCCGCTCGCGTCATAGTGACGGAAGTTGACCCGCTGCGAGCGCTGGAAGCCGCCATGGACGGTTATGTCGTCATGCCGTTGAACGAAGCGGCTCGCCTGGGTGACTTCTTTTGCACGGTGACGGGGGATAAGAGCGTCGTCCGAAAAGAGCATTTCGATCTGATGAAGGACGGCTCGATTGTGTGTAATTCCGGACACTTTAACGTGGAGATAGATATACCTGCCTTAGAAGAAATGGCAGTTTCCAGACGGACCATGAGAGATTACGTCGAGGAGTTCACTATGCCGGACGGCCGTCGGATCATCCTCTTGGGAGAAGGGCGCTTGATCAACTTGGCGTCCGCGGAAGGCCATCCGTCCTCAGTGATGGATATGAGCTTCGCCAACCAGGCTTTGGCCTCGGAATTCCTGGTTAAAGAGGGCAAAGGATTATCAAAACAGGTCCATAGACTGCCACAAGCTCTGGACAAAGAAATCGCGCGTTTAAAGTTGGACGCTATGGGCATCCGCATTGATGAACTGACCGCGGAACAGAAGGAATATCTCTCTTCTTGGGAAATGGGGACCTGACGCGTAAGCATTCAGTTTTCGCTGCGGCAAGATCGGGGAATGTGGGGCATGCTTTGCGAAACTGTCTCAAAATGGTCGATTTCCTTTCGCCACGCGTAGGACCGGTTCGTGAAGCGCCCGAAATCAGGCGCTTCTCGAAGCGCTCCTACATCAGAAATCCGGGAGTCCGTAATTCCGAGACTGTCTCTTTCCGCCTGCCCCGCAACGACAGCCACTGGCTTCGGCAAACGGAGTGCCTTGTCTGACGCAGATAATTTGCTTTTGATAACGAAAGTCAACCGGTAAAGAATATTCAGTTGAGGGGCGTTGCGGGCCAGGAAGCCCGTGGGGGGCACGCCTGTGTATCAGCCCAAATCTCATATTCAACGAATTCTCTTGCGGCACGTCTATTAAACATTTAGAACGCAGCTACGAATTGTTTCGATTCGTGCGAAAGGAGCCTCGGTCCGAAGTCTTATTTTCAACGGAAGATCAGAATGATAGCCGGTATGTTGGGTGAGGGGCCGGGCAAAACCCCGGCGATACTGGTGGTAGACGATGACTCTGTCATTAGGGATCTCGTGGCTGAATCCATACGTCTGGCCGGGTATGAAGTCGATACTAGTGAAGACGGGGAGGAAGCCCTGCAGAGAAACGCCGCCAAACATTACGATCTCATAGTTACGGACATGAAATTGCCTGGGTTGGATGGCTTGTCACTGATCAGGAAGCTCAAAACGGAAGACACCGGCACCGATGTCATAGTTATTACCGGCTACGGCACGATTGAAAACGCCGTCGAATGTATGAGGGCCGGAGCCCTGGATTACCTCATAAAGCCGTTCAGCGTTGACCAGATTCAAGTTTCCGTGAATAGGGCGGTGGAACATCGAGAGCTGCGGCGCCGCGCCATTGAACTTGAAGTATACCGTGAGCTGTCCTACATCGATCCTTTGACGGAGATTTACAATCGCCGTTTCTTCGATGAAATCCTGGAAACCGAAATACAGAAGTCAGTCCGTGAAGATCATCCCCTGGTCCTGGTAATGATAGATATCGATGATTTCAAATCGTACAATGATCGTTACGGTCATCAGCAGGGTGATGTGGCGCTTGCAAAGATTGCGCGTCTATTTAAAGCCACGTGCAGGTCCTACGATATTGTCGCGCGCTATGGCGGAGAAGAATTTGCAATAATTTTTCCAGGCGCACGCAAAGAGCACGCTTTGGAATTGGGCAAGCGTATCGTGGCCGAGGTTGGGGCCGCGCATTTTGAAGGTGAAGACCTGATTCCTTCCGGCGGTCTTACGGTGTCAGTCGGGGTCGCCTGCTTTCCTGAGCACGCCAATGACGCTCAGGAACTTATCCTTCATGCGGATCAGGCTCTGTATAAGGCTAAAAACAGAGGGAAGAACACAATCTTAGTATGGGAGCCGCTTAGAAGCTGACGCGCTCACCGAAGGCGACAACTGAAAGCTCTGCCTCAGTGAAGGCGTTCACGACACGCATCGACCAACGCTTTCGAGTCCAAGCCTGACTCTCCGAACGACGGTTTGTTCATCTTCAAGCGTGAAAAGCCTTCAGCAATATGAGCCGGCTTGCGCCGCGGCAGACGAGCACAGGGCAGAGAGAACATGGAACATTGTCTCAAAGAAACGCGGTTGATCGACTTCAATCATCCGTCCATAACGGAGTTGGTGAAGAATCGATGTTGGGCGGAATTGCCTGAGTACGAGCGTATAGCGTCTATCTATGCCTTCGTTCAGAACGAAATCGCCTTTGGTTATAACGCAGCCGATGACATATCCGCCTCAGAGGTTTACAGGGATGGATATGGTCAGTGTAACACAAAAGGAACGTTGCTTATGGCGTTGTTGCGTAAATGCGTCGTAGCGTGCCGCTTCCACGCTTTCACAATCGACAAGAAGCTTCAAAAAGGCGCTATTTCAGGCCTAGCCTACAAGCTCGCGCCTCGCAACATCATCCATAGCTGGGTTGAGGTCCGGTTTGAAAACAAATGGGTCAATCTGGAAGGTTTTATTCTGGATCGCCCTTATCTGGAGAGTGTGCAAAACCGATTCTCGAGCGTTGAAGGTGAATTCTGCGGCTATGCCGTTGCAACACATAGTCTCAAGAACCCGCCCATAAAATGGAAAGGCTCGGATACATACATCCAAAAAGAAGGCATCAACCACGATTATGGAGTGTTCGATGCTCCCGATGATTTTTACGACAAATATGGGGCCAACCTAAGCGGAATAAGGCGTTTCTTGTTCAGACACGTCGTCCGAAAATGGATGAACAGCACTGTATCGAGAATAAGGCGCGGAGAGTGGTAAATGTCATCCCAACAACCGCACGGAGATGACATGGAGGACGCTGCCCCACGGTATTTGGCCCCTGGAGGCATGGGATGATTTGGTTGCGAACGGTTGTGTTTGCCGCACTCGCTCCGGGAACCCTTCTAATTCTCGTACCTTTTGTCCTGGTCTCTCATGACATCGGGCCGCGGTTTGACCTGTGGGCAGTGCAACTGCTAGGTTTCGTGCCGCTCGCAATCGGGCTGGCGACGATCCTATGGTGCTTCGTCGATTTCGTGCGTCGCGGCACAGGCACGCCTGCGCCCTACGATCCACCGCGACAATTGGTTGTTGGAGGGCTTTACCGCTACGTCCGTAACCCTCAGTATATTGGCCTGGCGCTCGTCGTGGTCGGAGAGGCGCTCCTGACTGGCGAGATGGTGCTGTTCGGCTACGCGGTCATGCTGGCAGTGGGCTACCATCTCGTTGTGAAGTATTACGAGGAGCCCATCCTCAGCCGCCGTTTCGGCGAGGCCTACGCCCGATACTTCGACGCGGTACCGCGTTGGCTGCCACGTCTAATCCGGCGCGGCGCTTGACCACGGCCCGGGAATTCACGCGAAACCATGACACTTTCCCATTATCGTGAGGAATGATGAACTTTAGCCAGATCGACTACGAGAAGCGCGGCCCTGTGACAATAATCAGGTTCAACAGGCCGGAAGTGCGGAACTGCATCGGTCCGATAACCCACCGAGAACTCGTCGAGGCTTGGACTCATTTCCGCGACGACGAAGAAGCGAAGGTCGCGATCATCACCGGCGCGGGCGACAAGGCTTTCTGCGCGGGAGGCGATCTCAAGTCCGGGACAGACTTGGTTCCATTCGCTCCGGCGGAGATCGCGGCCCACAACAGAGGCGAGCGTCCGGGTATACTTGGCCCCAGCCGATGGACCGACATCTACAAGCCGATCATTGCCGCGGTGAACGGAGTCGCTTATGCCGGGGGACTTGAGTGGGCCTGCTTTGCGGATATCCGAATCGCTGAGGAGCATGCGTCGTTCGGTGTCGCGTGTCGGCGATGGAACATCGGCCTAGCCGACGGGGGCACTCAACGTTTGCCGCGGATCATCGGGATGGGCCGAGCCCTGGAACTCATCATCACGGGTCGGGTGATCGACGCGCGGGAGGCCGAACGAATCGGCCTGGTCAACGAAGTGGTCCCGAAAGGCAAGTCACTCGAACGGGCCCGTGAGTTAGCTCATCTGATCTGTGAGCTTCCGCAGCCAGCGATGCGTACCGACAAGGAAGCCGCGGTCCGCGGGTTTGGCCTGCCCCTTGCCGAGGGGCTGCGGATCGAAGCGGAGTGCTTCAACCGGTCGATCTGGAATCCAGCGACAGTAGAGGGGCTGCGCCAGTTCAATGCGCGGGATCACCCGGATCGTCGCCGCGATCAGCCGGTCCGCACGCCAGGGTTGGTCCGGGATGATAGCCCGGACGATGGCCCGGTTTAACAAAGATCCTGTAGGATGCGGTTCCTCCGCTCTCGCTGGATCACCGCATCCTACGGGATTGCCCTCTTCATCCTCTCCGTGGACGGAGGGAAATATGTTCCCTTCCTATCCACGAGGATGGTTAGGAGGCTACAGCCCTTGCCTACCGCCCGGACACCTTTTCTGCGCCCTTAGTCTTGCCATCTCCTGTTCAAGTGACAACCTATGAGTATCACCTGTAGATGGAGGCGCAAGATGGCTCACATGCGGGAAGAAATTATCATTATTGCCACACTGTTATGTTTCGGCGCTGTGCTCTTTTTCCTGGTCCAGGACGCGACGGCGGCTCGTACCGGCGGCAAGCAGACCCCAACCAGCACGACCAATCCAACTAATCCAACCGGTCCATCACAAGTGTCCCCGCCAACGAAACAGCCTCCTACCGGAGGATTCAGCGGACAGCGTCAGATCTATCGCGTGCTGCCTCAAGGCGTGATACCGCCTTCATGTGTTGGGGATTGCGCAAGGCAGAGGGACCTATGTCTGACCCATTGCTCGGGGAGCCCCATTCAGGGGTGCTCGCAAAGGTGCTACAATTACTATAATGGGTGCGCGTCGAGGTGTGCGCTTAAAGTGCGCTAAAAAGGCTACGAGACAAGAATTCACTGCAGAGAGCGCAGGGCAAAAAGAGTTTCTGGGGAGGGACCCCAGATCACGTCTGGGGCAGGCCCTTCGCAGGAATGAGGAAAATCCCCCTGTATCCCCCTTTAGAAAAGGGGGACGGGAACAGGGCAACCCGCCGGTCGCTACCAAATTGGGCGGACACGCAGGTCCGGCCCTACAAAGGCGTTGGTGGTTCCGCTAGCCATATAGGAGTTTTTTGCGGAGGGCGCGGGGACCGCTTTTTTGCAAAAAAGGGGTCCCCGCACTTTTGCCTTCTCCGCCTCTTCCACGCCGCATGGCCGGCTTCATCAATAACGAGTGTAATCAATCTCATCCTGTTGAAATTCTTGAATCATCTCATCCGTTAGGGTGGGGCGTACAGTGGGGATGATTTCCGCAAAGATCTCCGTTGTGACCCGGTAGTCCATACCCAACATATATTCTCGCTCAAATACCGCCTGACTCACTTTCTGAAATAGATATTCAATGTCAGCCGGAGTGAAGAGAGGGATCATGGAAACGATTTTGTCCACGTCCACTTCACCTCGATTTGTCCGGCTCAGATAGTGTTCGAAAACAATTTTCCGAGCCTGCGGCTCCAGCACGCCGACAGGGATTATGCAATCGAAGCGCCCCGGCCGCAGCAGAGCCGCATCTAACTGGCTGATATAGTTGGTAGCGCAGACCAGGAGAATCTTCTTGCCGTATCTCTTCAAGAGAGGCACCTGTTTAAGAAATTCATTCGTTATCGACTTGTCCACTCGGGAAGCCTGGTCGCGACTCCCCGCAATTTCTTCGAATTCATCTACGAATAGAACCGCCTTGTCCAGATTACGGACCCTTTCCATTAGCCTCTTCAGGTTGGCGCCGACACGATCGGCCCCATCTTGCATCAGATCGCTGGGGCTGACCTCGATGTACCACCATTGCAGGATGCCCGCAATTGCTCGTACAAAATGGGTTTTGCCGGTTCCGGGAGGCCCGAAAAATATTATTGACCTTGGAGGAATTACCCCGTGTTTACGGGCGAGTCCGGTCTCGGTCAGAGGCAATATAATGCGTTTGTCAATAATCCGTTTCGGAGGCTGAGAATCCGAAATAGTATCCCACACCGACCTATCAACCATTTGAGCGCCCAATTCCTTGAGCAGATGGACGTTCTCTGCGTCAATGGCCTGCTCACTAACAAGATCGGTATTCTCAACAAAATCCAGGCATGCCACCTTTATTCCGACGTCTCGTCCAAGCTTCTCCGACAAATGCCACTTATGCTCCAGGACCTCCAACCAAACGTCGGTGGCGATCTCGGGCTCGAACCTGTGGCCGCTGTACTCATATATTTTGGAGACACAATCGTCCGGACTTGGAATATTAGCAACAATGTCCATGTGATCCTCCTATCTCTCCAAAAACCAAACGGAAGTCCGCGAACCTTGGACCTCCGTGACGAGCCACGATTTGTATCGGTTCTGGGCACCCTTGTCAACCCTGGGTTCCATTTTTGGAGGCGAGTCTGCAGTCCTTCACGGCATAGGTTGTGTTTGTGGGACAGGCTTTCCAGCCTGCCTACATGGTATGCGTCATCAGGCAAATCTGATGGCAGGCTGAAAGAAACTGTCTCAAAACTCCATTTTTGTCTCGCGATATGGTGATGGGTGTACTATAACCGAGT
>Ga0172371_10000504_pt1 | contig 60262 bp, 46 predicted proteins | sample Lak12m_FD_114543 | JGI IMG/M metagenome (GOLD analysis project Ga0172371, IMG submission 114543) | Freshwater microbial communities from Kabuno Bay, South-Kivu, Congo - kab_022012_12m | ecosystem: Environmental > Aquatic > Freshwater > Lake | place: Democratic Republic of the Congo: South-Kivu... | reverse complement strand
TTTGATGTTATTCTTTGGTATAGAAACCGATTTTAAGGTAAAATAATGAGTTGTGAATATCTCTTCTCACTTTTTTTATTCATGATTTTTTAAATGATCTCAATTTATTTTGTGAAACAAATATATTAAGTGACAATAAATAAAAGGTGTAGTTCATATCATTTATTATAATAGATGAATTTTTCCAAGTCAAAAATCACTCATAAGTGATATGAGCAATTTTCTCTGAATGGAAGATATCAAACGCTTTGAGTCTTATCTCAAGGAAATATACACAAAGAAGGAAAATTAATGAATCTTCATGCTGATCAAAAGAAAATAGGGATCAAGGATAATGTTACACTAAGTCGCAGTTTGAACCTTTTTACCATCACAATGATTGGGGTTGGTGGTATGATTGGCGCGGGGATTTTTGTCTTGACGGGTATAGCGGCTGGCGAAGCTGGACCAGGATTGATCTTAGCATTCTTCTTGAATGGAATAATCACTACGCTTACAGCATTTGCTTATGCTGAATTAGGGTCAGCCTTTCCGGAAGCAGGCGGTGGTTATCTTTGGGTGAAAGAAGGTCTAGGAGGTACGAATGGCTTTTTAGCTGGCTGGATGAGCTGGTTTGCACACGCCGTCGCTGGTAGTCTGTATGCTCTTGCATTCGGTCGTTTTGCCTCTGAATTATGGATCATGTCAGGCGTTAGTACATTTGGTTTAGATACATCACAGTTAACCCTTGGTTTGATGACATTGATCATCTTGATATTTACATATATTAATTATCATGGCGTTTCTGAAACAGGTTCTATTGGAAATGTCGTTACGATGACAAAAGTAGCTATTTTGGGACTTTTTGTGATCTTTGGTTTCTTAACCATGATGAACACGGATGGCTGGCAATCGCGTTTTACAACTGGATTACTTCCTAATGGGATGATGGGTGTTTTTATTGCTATGGGATTGACCTTTGTTGCCTTTGAGGGTTATGAAATTATTGCACAATCAGGTGAAGAAGCGATTGAGCCAAAGCGAAATATTCCGCGCGCAATTTTTTTTGCGATAGCGCTTGCTGTTGTGATTTATCTCATGGTTGGGATTACCGCGATTGGAGCGACTATCGTACCAGAAGGGATGAAGGTGTATGAATATCTAGGTTTGCACAAGGAAATTGCCATCGTTGAAGTCGCTAAACAAATTTTCCCTTGGGGAATAGGTGGAATTTTGCTTTTAATCAGCGGGATTGTCTCTACCATGTCTGCATTAAATGCGACAACCTATTCATCTTCGCGGGTTTCATTTGCAATGGGAAGAGACCATAACTTACCAGAAATTTTCTCGAAAGTTCATCATATTACTCATACTCCTCATTGGGCAGTGATCTTATCTGGTGCGTTAATGTTGATCATGGCTTGGTCTTTGCCAATCGAAGATGTCGCAGCTGCTGCGGATATCATGTTCTTAATGCTATTCCTGCAAGTGAATGTTGCTGTCTTGACGTTACGTAAGAAAAAGCCAGACCTTGAAAGAGGCTTCAAGATTCCTTTGATGCCGTTGGTTCCGATTTTTGCGATCGTTTTTAATTTCTTATTGGCGATCAATCTATTCTCATTTAGTCCAGTAGCCTGGTATTTTGCAATTGGGTGGATGGTCATTGGCGCCCTGCTTTATTATGCCCATTTCTCAAAAATTGAAGTACTTGAGAAACCAAAAGAAATTCTTATGGAAGAGGTGCTTGTCAGTCGGGATTATTCTGTGGTTGTCCCGATATCCAATAATGAACAGGCAAGGATATTAGGACGGATAGGCGCAATTATCGCTCAAGACCGAAATGGCGAAGTACTCGCTTTACACGTTGTGCGTGTTCCTCCGCAATTAACCTTGGGCGAAGGTAGATTGATGTTAAAAGAGGGACGCCCTTATATGGAACTTGTTATTGAAGAAGCAAAAGAATTAGATGTTCCTGTTCACACGGTGCTTCGATTAGGGCGAAATATCGCTGAGGCGGTTCGAAAAACGGTTGATGAAAATGCAGCCGATTTATTAGTCCTAGGCTGGCCTGGTTATACCAATACTACCGGTAGATTGTTTGGGTCTGTGATTGATCCGATTGTAGATGATCCACCAACGGATTGCGCAATTGTGCGTTATCGTGCATTTCGTCCTTTGAAAGCGGTTTTAGTGCCTGTTGCTGGTGGGCCGAATAGTCGTCGAGCTACTCAATTAGCGATAAGCATGGCGCGGAGTGGAGATGCGGGTGATGTGAAATTGACTCTATTACACGTCATACCACCTGGAACAGGACAACGCGGTAGAGCTCATGCAGAAGCCATCTTTCGTGATTCCTTAATGGGAATTGACTATGATCATATTGAGAAGCGTGTTATTGAGGGTACAGATATTGCCAGTACAATTCTAAGGATTGCCAAAAATGAATCATCTGATCAATGGTATGACTTGATTGTTGTTGGCGCTACTCGCGAACCGATATTCAAAAATTTATTGGTTGGTAATATGATTGAGAAGGTTGCTAGGGAGGCGGAAGTAACAGTCATTGTTGTTAAGCGTCGCAGCAGTCGATTACATTCAATATTGCGACAGACTGTCTTAGAACCCAGTACAAATGGTGTGATAAAAGAAAAAAACTAGACAACTAGAAGTGGTTTGTTAATTTGATCGATTAATTCTGTGGCGATATTTTCTAGAAGGAAGCGTTCCCAGCCTTCGAAGCGATGCGCGCCAATGATAACTAGATCGTAATCTCCGACACTGGCTTCTTCTAAGATCTCTTTCACAACTAAGCCGTGTCGGATTTTTGCTTCCAAGGTTGTATTAAGTTGATCAAGTCTTTCAAGATCTTCTTCTAATAATCTTCCCTCAAGGGTTTGTTTCTCCATCAACTCGTATGCGTCGGCACGGAGCTCCCATCCAGGAACTCCTGGTTGTGCAGCCATTTGAGACATCACATGTAGTATGGTAAGACTGTTCACATGAGCGAGTAGCGGGGCAAAGTTTTTAATTAATCGATTCAATATTGATGGGTAACATCCACTGTCACATACCAATAAGCGTTTGATTTGGTTTGGTTCCCCTCGCGCAATAAGGATTGGACAGGGGATTTTATCCAATACTGAGTTCGCAGACATGGAAAGAAGGCGCATCTTTAATTTCTGATGTTCTCGTTCTTCGATAATTAACAAATCATATTTCCCTGACGCGACTTCTTTGAGTATCTCTTTGGCTGGACTGCCTTTCTTAATGATCAGAGTGATTTTCGGGACATTCGCCTTTAAAAATCTTTCTGCCCAAGCTAGGCTTGCTTCCGCTTGGACTTTGTCCTTTTTGTGTTTATATACTTTTAAGAGTGTAATTTCTCCATCAGTGATTTGATAAAAAAGCTTACCCAAATGCAAAGAGATGTCTGCTTGGTTTGGTCCTATGGTTGAAATTAGGATCTTCATCTAAAAACCAGCCTCCTCATCTTCAAAAATCCAGAACACCATGATACAAAATTTCTTCCGGGAATATGCTTTGGAAAAGTTATGATCAAGTTTACTTTTAGGAATGAGATTCATATCTACCTCAAAATTTGTGATAAAACAAATAATTCATAGGTTATTACAACAGTAAGAATAATATTGGGATAATAAGAATTCCCAACATGAATAAGGTTAGATTTCGGTTATTTTCGCTGATTTTATTGACGATATTTAAAATTGCGTTTTGATATGGGTGAAAAAATAAGGTCAGAATGATCAGTGAAATAATTGTAATACTGATGATCTCGATGAGAACAACACTGAAAGCTAATTGGTTTTCGATCATCGCGGCTGCGATTAATGTATCAATAAAAGTGGTTACATTGGCGCCTAAGATATAGGGGATTACATTCTCCCTTCTGATAAAGCCGCGCTGACTGAGAGGTACCAATATACTTAATGACACGCTTACAGACATAGAGATCATAGTTATCCCCGCGCCTAGTAAAAACATCACCCAAGGCTTATATACCAAGCGAGACGTTCTGCCTAGGTGACTTTCTTTTAATGTCATCTGTGGGAGCGCTTTATCAAAGAGACTGAAACTAAGTAAGATTATTAGAAAGCCAATAATGAAGAGAAACCAGAGGGGGAAAAGAGAACCTAAATAGAAAATTATTGGATCGAAGATTAAACTTGTAATGGATGAAATAACAGCGCTAAAGTGAAAATTTGTCGCATTAAACATGCCATTATTAATCAGGATCACTCCGAACACTATTCCTGCAATATGAATAGTTCCTGTTACGATTAATGATAATAATCCCATGCTCAAGCTGGTTGTTCGGTTTCGTCCTTGGAGTACATATATGAAACCAATAAATAATACGATAAAACTAGCGCCTAACCGACTTCCAGTGATCATCATAAAGGTGCTGAATTGGTCAATGATACCTGCATCCAGAAAGGTTAAAGCCGCCGCCGCGACTGGTGATCCACTCATGACGATATAAGCAAATAGCCATCCGAAACCTAGGCTATTCATTGGGTTGGATACGTGAAATAAATTCGTTACCAGTGGAGATAGGTCATGCGCCCCCTCCTTCATAAGAGTGATTGCCAGGATAAATAGAACCAAACTTAAGATAAAAAGCAATCCTTTTCCGATTTTTCGATGGATATTTTCTATTCTTCTAGGTCTGACAGGTTTTATATTGGTTTTTTCCATATTAAAAGTTGTTTTACCTTTTCTGATCAGGCTTAGGTGAGGTTTTCAGATTGTTTTTCATCTGTTTCATCTGTCCACAGTGGGAGTCGTAATAGCGCCTTGTATATATACCGCAAAATAATTCCTGCTGTGGCAAATAAAGGTACAACAATCAATGCTCCTAGAATACCCTCTAGGACAACCGCAGTCATCACAGCGATGAATACAAGCCCATCGTGCATATGTACACTGTGTCCATATATCCGTGGTCTTAACCAGATGGTTTTTATATTAACTAGTACCAAATAAATTCCTAAAACGAGAAGAGCAAACCAAAAATTAGATAAAGCTAGATGATTTGATCCCTCTAACAAAGCAACTATAATCGCTAATGCTGCTGCGATGGCAGGGCCTAGATCAGGGATAATTGTTAAAATTCCAGCGATAATTCCCAATATTAATCCACCTGGTAGACCGATCGCTAACCACGCAATTGAGAAAACAATTCCTACAATGGTCATTAATGCCAGGTTCCCGCGTAAATATCCATTCCAGATTTCTTTGATCTCACTATAGATGCGTTTTACGATTGGTTGATATGGCTCAGATACTAGATCTAGCATCCAATCACGTAATTTTGTATAATCTTTAAGTAAATAAATAGTAGTTACGATGATCACCAAAGACCAGACCAAATTTTCTGTGGTGGAACCTATGATGTGGAAAATATTTCCGGATAATGTTGTCATTTGTCCTGATAAAAGACTGATTGGGTCAGGGATCAATCCGCGTAAATTAATCTCCCAACGAAGGAAAACGATTGGTTGAGCAAGAAAGATTTGTAAATCTAACAGTATGTTCTCGAAATCGGAGACCAGTGTCTGAACTTCATCCATCAAGATTGGGAACATCATACTGGGGATCGCGATTATCAAGCTAAGTCCGATAATAAAAACGATCAGGATCGCTAATGAACGTGACAATCGCGTATATTTGGTTATATAATTAACCAGAGGGTTCAGCACGTAGGCAATTAATGCCGCGTATAATAGCGGGGCGATTAATGCACGAATATACCATAAAAAGAAGGCGCTGAGAACTGTAAGTACGATTATTGTCCAAGAACGAAGAAAAGAATTGTTTTTTTCCGTCATTCTTAATTCCTTTGCTTGGTTATATGATAGGATGATTTTACACTAAAAACGGTTCAAATGATCTTAAACACATTTCTTAATTAATTGGATGATGGAATACCTGGTTTCATCCGAGAGATTTCTAGAATAACCAAATTACTAATAAACTGGAGAATATCCCGATTAATATGATTACCCCGAAAGCTTTGAAAATAATTTGATATAGTTCACGGGAACCGGTGAAAAAGGCAATCAGCGCTTTTGAGATTGTGTTCATGATCGTAGCTAGAAGAATGGCGATAGCAGCAGTTTGATTTTGGACTTGTGAATTTTTAGCGAGATTTGTAACACTTAAAGTGATCGCATCCATTTCGGTCAATCCCGCGATCATACTCATTAGATAAACACCAGATACACCAAATGAATTCAGGGCGACTTCGATAACAACGATCACAATCGCAAAAGCGATTCCGAATTTGATCGCGGTAGATAAACCAAGCGGGTGATGTAATTTGAGAATCTTTTTAGTGACTTTTTTTGAAATCTTATTTTTTCTTGTTATGAAATATACGATGATAAAACCAGCAATGAACATTGCCATATAAGGGATGCTGACTATTGGCACCAGCGGGGGATATATGATCAAAACCAGGAGCAAAACCCTAGGGAACATCACTGTCGAAGCCAAGATGACCACTCTGGCATAATTGGACGATAAAGTTGGGTTCTCCTTACTGGCGGAAGAAAAGCTTATCGTTGTTGCTGTACTGCTAGCTAAACCTCCAAGTATCCCCATGATGTTGAAGCCTCGCGATGGACCGAGGAATTTTATTAATACATATCCACTGAATCCGATTCCTGAGACGAGCACGACCATTAACCAAATTTGGAATGGATTTAATAATTCCCATGGGTCAATCGTTCTGTTGGGTAGTATCGGTAAGATGACTGCAGTGAGAAGGGCGAATTGAAGCGTCATATAAATATCTTTCGAACTCATTCGCCTGATTCCCTGATGTAATCTACCTTTTGCTGCAAGTAAGATGGAAGTAATGACAGAGAGTGAGATCGCAATTTCGATTTGATCGCTCATCGTAAGTGCACCAAACAGGAATGTTAAAACTGAAGCGACCTCAGTTGTGATCCCAGTATCCCCTTTTTTGTATAATTGGGTGGCGATGAAACCGATCGAAGTGAAAACAATTAATCCCGCTAATGATATCGCAATAGGAATAATTCCAAATTCCGGGTAAAGGAATGCGGTCACTGCTCCGAGCAAAGCGATTAACGAGAAAGTACGAATTCCAGCAAAACTTGGCGAATCGTCTTTCTGTTGGAAAAATTCGCGTTCAAGACCAAGCAAAGCGCCAATAAGCAATGCTACACCGAAACGCCACCAGGGTTCAAAGTCAGTTAAATTAATCATATCTCTCGTATTAATCGAAAAAATTCTTTTATCGCGTATGTGAAGAAAAATTATACACTAAACACAAATTAATTACTTGCACAATAAATTATAAAATCACTGTAATTTTAATAGTTTTTTCATTGCACAAGCGCTTTCGGTTTCACTTGACGCCATTTGTCATCTGCTGTCACCCGTTCATAGGCATAACCGATCCGGAAAAGTTTTTCCTCCGTGTAATCAGCGCCAAGTAGTTGAATACCTATCGGTAGGTTGTTTTGGTCCAATCCGGCAGGCATAGAAAGTCCAGGTACGCCGGCGTGATTTGCTGTGACGGTAAATTGATCGGCATATTGCATAAGAACCGAATCTCCGTACACATCTCCGATTGGGAAGGCGGTTGTAGGGGTTGTTGGCGTGAGTAGAGCGTCCAATCGGTATGCGCCTTTTGGGTTGAAGATATCCTCATAATCCTTGCGAATTAGGGTGCGAACCTTTTGCGCACGATTGTAATATTGTTCACTGTATTGCGCTCCACTGACATACATGCCCATCAGGATGCGAAGCTTCGGCTGCAATCCAAATCCCTGGGCACGCGATTTACGATACATCTCTTGCAAGGTTTGAACTTGATCGGGAGTTCGATAGCCGTATTTAACGCCATCATAACGATGGAGATTTGAAGCTGCTTCAACTCTAGAAATCACAAAATAAACCGGAATGCCATAGCGAGTATGTGGCATAGGAACATCTTCGACAATATCAGCGCCTAATTCTGCTAGACGTCCAGCCGCACGCAAGACAGCCTCGTGTATCTCTGCATCGATGGGTGTTTGATGGATTTCACCGCTCTCAGGATCTGGATAGGTGATCTTAAAGAAATCTGGGGATAAGCCGATTCTCATCCCTCGTACCTCGCGTTTGATTGTGCTTAAGTAATCTGGTACTGGGATATTGGCAGCCGTCGCATCTCTTGGATCAGCGCCTGCAATCGTTCGAAGCATTAATGCCGCGTCCATAATATTTCTAGCGACCGGTCCAGGGCAATCTAAAGAGGAACCAAACGCGATCATGCCATAGCGGGAAACACGTCCATAGGTAGGCTTTACACCGACGACGCCACAGAAAGCAGCTGGTTGACGGATTGATCCAGCGGTATCAGTTCCGAGCGATAATTGACTTTCGCCAGCCGCGACAGATGCAGCGCTGCCTCCAGAAGACCCACCTGGCACTCGAGCAGGGTTCCATGGATTGCGTGTGCTTGGCTGAAAAGCAGACGATTCATTGGATGAACCGTAGGTAAATTCATCTAGATTCACTTTCCCAAGCATGATAGCGCCATCAGAAATCATGCGCTCCACAGGTGTTGCTGTGTAGGGTGAGACAAAGTTCGCCAAGATACGTGAAGCGGCTGTTGATGGTGTGTCTTTTACACAGAATATATCTTTGACGGTAAAAGGGACGCCAGCTAACGGACCAACTTCTTCTCCTATAGCTAAAGCTTTGTCGATTTCATTGGCGCGTTGGCGAGCTTGGTCAGCGGTAAGTGTGATGAATGCATGTACCTTATCCGCATCTTCTGGTTTCAGTTCTTCGACTGATAGACTTCCGCTGCGTCCATCGACAGCAGCGATGCGCTCGAGAGTGGATTCAACCGCTTGGAGCGACGAGATTTCCTTATGTTGGATGAGTTCAGCCAGGGTATAGGCTGGGAGATCACATATTTCCATCGAATAAGCCTTTTATTAAGAGAGTTCTTCGTGAGGTATTTCTGGGACGATAATATACCCATCTTCGATTTGCGGCGCTTGTCCAAGGATATCTTCGCTATCGATATTTTTTTTCCAAATATCTGCACGCATCTCGGGTGCTGTTTTATTGGTATAACTTACACCATGCATTGTGATTTCATCACTATCATTAACTGGAATTGCCTCCAATTCATGGATAGCTTTGAGTTGGTTGTTGAGCTGTTTCCGTAAGTATTCGGATTCGTCTTGAGATAGTTCAAGCGCAGCTAATTGAACAAGATGATCGAAGATTTCAGGTGTGATTGTTTCAGTCATAAGCTCCTCTAGCTAATCTAGGTTGGATCACTCTATTATATCTCAAATCAGCGAGCTCTTTTCGATATGGTCTAGATTTTGTTAAACCCTTTAATATCTTCTCACACGTGCTATAATATGGTCATTGATCCGTTTATCAAGTTTCAAAGAATCCATGGAGGATAGGATGGGCGCCAAAGATGTTTTTCCCTTAACCGAAGAGCATGAGATGATCCGTAGGACTGCTCGAGATTTTGCTCAAAATGAGATCGCACCAATAGCGGCAGAATTTGACGAAAGCGGAGATTTTCCTCTGCTAACAATTCGAAAAATGGGTGAAATGGGATTTATGGGGATTGAAATTCCTGAAGAATATGGGGGCGCTGGTATGGATACATTGGCTTATGTTTTGGCATTAGAGGAAATTAGTAAGGTTGACGCGGCACATGGCACCATCATGTCTGTGAACAATTCGCTTTATTCATATTGCCTTTATCGTTTTGCATCCGAAGAACAAAAGCAGAAATACCTATTTCCTGTGACAAGCGGTCAAGAAATCGGGGCATATTCTCTCACCGAGCCAATGTCCGGATCAGATGCGGGGACAATGCGCAGTCGTGCGATGCGTGATGGCGATGAATATATATTGAATGGACGCAAATCATGGATCACCAGTGGTCCCGTGGCGAAATATTTGGTCGTATTTTCTATGACAGCCCCAGAGAAAAAACATAAAGGCGTGTCTGCTTTTATTGTTGATGCTGATACGCCTGGTTTTGTACGCGGGAAGAAAGAACCTAAGCTAGGTATTCGCGCTTCCGCCACCAGTGAGATCTCTTTTGAAGATTGCCGAATTCCGGTCGAAAATCGAATTGGTGAAGAAGGAGAAGGATTTAAGATCGCTATGACAGTTCTTGATGCCGGGCGGATCGGCATTGCTGCACAAGCTTTAGGGATCGCAGAAGCGTCTTATGAAGCCAGTGTCAGTTTCGCCCAAGAACGAGAGGCTTTTGGGAAGGTGATCGGTCAATTCCAGGGGATCGGTTTTAAGCTAGCCGATATGAAGACACGTATTGAAGCGACGCGCTTATTGATCTATCAAGCTGCCTTGGCAAAAGAACACGCCAAGAAAACTGGCGAACGCTTTACCTTAGAAGCATCCATAGCGAAATTGTTCGCCTCTGAGACCGCCATGTTTGCAGCTCATGCTGCTGTGCAGATCCATGGCGGAATGGGATATAGCAAAGAGTATCCGGTTGAGCGTTATTTTCGAGATGCTAAGATCACAGAGATCTATGAAGGCACCAGTGAGATTCAACGTTTGGTGATTGCACGCCTAGAAACAGGATTACGATGAAATAAAGCCGGTGGTTCTTTCCAAATTGCAGATGTCAAATGACTGATGAAGAAAAGCGGCTAGAGCCTGAACTTAAGTTCAGTGAAATCGACCAGCAAAAATCATCCGTGAATTTATCGCTAGAGATTCCTAAAGGAGTGCGCTTAAAGATAACGATCGAAGCGCACTCTGCTGACGCGAATATCGACCGTGAAACAGCAGGGGAAGCGGCGCTGCTTCTTGAAAGCAGCGCTGTACAGGATGATAGGGTTTATACGTTCGATGTCCCCATTCATCACAAAGAAAGAATTCGTGTAATCGGTTTTCCCATATTCCAGCGTGTGTTATCAGCCTTTCAGCATTTTATTCACACGATCAATAATGCATATCATCATATTTTAGAAACTTGGCAATTCTCACGAGCGGAGACATTATTTGGGGTTTCCATTTTACTTTATCTGCTTATTCGCTTGGTGGGTTTGACCTCCTATCCTGTTTATTTTTTTAGCGATGAGGCAATTCAAACTAATCTAGCGGCAGACTTTATCCGGGATAATTTCACCAATTATGATGGTGAATTCTTCCCGACCTATTTCTATAATGTCGATAAGTACAGCTTGAGCATCAGTGTTTACCTGCAAACGATCCCTTATCTGATCTTTGGAAAATCGGATTATGCTACGCGTGCAACTTCAGTTTTGATCACCTTACTTGCAGCAATCTATATTAGCTTGATCTTGCGAGATATCTTTGAATTTGATCACTGGTGGGTGGGCACATTGCTGCTTTCGATGACGCCAGCTTGGTTTCTTCATTCCCGCACAGCCTTCGAGACGGTGATCATGGTCTCGTTTTACACGGCTGGTTTGTATTATTATCTGCTTTATCGATATCGTGCTCCTCGTTACCTATATATTGCCTTGATCCTATTTGCTTTGTCCTTTTATAGCTATAATCCAGGACAAATTGTGGTTGGGGTTAGTGGGCTATTCTTCTTCTTACTGGATCTACCTTATCACTGGAAGCAGAGAAAGACTGTGATCGCTGGATTAGGTTTATTGTTTCTCTTAGCGCTTCCCTATATTCGTTTTCGCATCACTCATCCGGATGCGATCGAAGACCATCTTTATAAGCTGGGTTCATATTGGATAAAACCGATCTCAAATTCCGAGAAGTTTTCCATCTTATGGAATGAATATAAACTTGGTTTAAGCCCTGGTTATTGGTTCATTCCAAACACACAAGATCTTGCGCGTCATTTGATGAAAGGATACAGCCATTTATCGAGGATCACATTTCCAATTGCAATCTTCGGTTGCTTGATTGCTTTAAAAAATATACGTGAATCAAAATATCGAGTGATCTTAGGCGCTTTTCTGGCGGCGCCAACCGGCGCAGCGATTGTGAATTTGGCAATCACGCGAGCGTTGGTTATGGTCGTCCCAGCGACCTTATTGATCTCCATTGGATTGATCTATGCGATCCAATGGCTTGAAGCGAGGCAATGGCACATTAATCCCAATTTTTATTCACTATTATTATTTTTGATTTTAGCATCCGGTAATCTCTCCCTTTTCTTTGATGCAATCCGAAATGGACCGACTTGGTATCATAATTATGGATTGGGCGGAATGCAATTTGGCGCCCGTCAGGTATTCACCGCTGTGGATGAATACCAAAGCGAACATGCAAATGCAGAGATCACGGTTTCACCCACATGGGCAAATAGCACAGATGTATTAGCAAATTTCTACATACTCCCACCACTATCAATCCAACTCGGTAATCTTGATGATTACCTATATAATCTCAAACCCATTGAAAATACACGCCTCTTTGTTATCCCTGCGGATGAGTATGAAAAAGCTGCCATGAGTGGGAAATTTACAGATATTCAAGTTGAAAAGATTATTCCTTATCCAAATGGAGAACCAGGTTTCTATTTTGTGCGTCTCGATTATGTTGAGAATATCGAAGAAATCCTAGAAGAAGAGAATAAAGCGCGACGCGAGTTGCAGATAGAGCAGAATATTTTTCATGGCGAACCTGTCCAGGTACGTTATTCATTACTAGATATGGGGAAGATTGAAGACCTATGGGATGGCGATGCAAAGTCTGTGACACGTACTTACGAAGCGAATCCTTATGTGATCGAGATCACGTATCAGGAAAACAAGATCGTGAATGGTATTGATCTTGTCATCGGGGATACCGATGTAAATATCGATCTGCAGTTGTTTTCCGATTCAGAAGAACTTCCTGTTAAAATTAATGCTGAGCGATCTGGAACAGTGAAAAACCCATTGGTAAGTGTGGATTTTCAAGATCCTTATGAGGTTGAAAAGATAATCATTGCATTAACCGATTTGAAACAAAGTGAACCTGCTCATGTTCACTTATGGGAGCTTGTGTTAAGATGATCAATAAAGTGATTGGATAAAAAATATATCTTGAGAGAATTGTGTGCATGAAAAATGATCACTCAGTAGATAATGGATCGCTAGATATCAAAGCGAAAAGGAAAGGTCGAACTAAACGTCCTAAATGCGTTACTATTTTGGCTGTATTGGTGTTGTATATCGCAGTGTTCAACTTTACTCGGTTTTATCAGGCGATACAGAGATGGCCCTTATTGCAGCAGCTCTTACCCTTTTCGCCTGTATATATGGTCATCAGTGGATTAATTTGGAGTTTGTTTGGATTGGTTGTTTTCTGGGCTTTATGGAGAGGTACAGCATGGGCTCCGAGAATTACGATCGTATCGACCATACTTTATTTGCTATATTTTTGGTTTGACCGTTTATTGATGCCCAATTATCCGCAGCGAAATGCAAATACGTACTTTAATTTGATCATATGGATAGGGATTTTGGTTTTTACTATGTGGGTAACCATGAGAACAAACAACAAATCATTCTTCGGAGGTAGTAATGGGTGATGACCCAAAGATGAGACAATTGCACGAAATGCGTGCGTTAAGCCTCCAAGGGGGAGGAGAAGACCGTATTGAACGTCAACACGAGCGCGGAAAGTTAACCGCACGCGAGCGGATCGATCTTTTTTTAGATCGAGGATCGTTTCATGAATTGGATGCTTTCGTGCTCCATAGAACAAATGACTTTGGATTGGATGAAAAGAAAATTCTAGGGGATAGTGTTGTAACGGGATGGGGGACGGTTCATGGGCGCTTGGTATATATCTTTTCACAAGACTTCACAGTTTTTGGAGGCAGCCTTGGCGAGGCACATGCTGAAAAAATCTGTAAATTGATGGATATCGCCTTGAAGAACGGCGCGCCTCTGATTGGATTTAATGACTCGGGCGGCGCGCGAATCCAAGAAGGCGTTGTATCGCTTGGCGGTTATGCGGATATTTTCTTGCGCAACACTTTGGCATCCGGTGTTATTCCACAGATCAGCGCCATCATGGGTCCTTGCGCAGGCGGTGCGGTATACTCGCCAGGGTTAACGGATTTTATTTTCATGGTCGAAAACTCATCCTTTATGTTTGTGACCGGTCCAGATGTCGTAAAGACGGTCACGCATGAGAATGTCTCCTTCGAAGAATTGGGTGGCGCCAGGGTGCATGCTGAGCAATCTGGTGTTTGTCATGTGTCTTTTCCGAACGAGATGGAAGCGCTTGCTCAGATTAGGGAACTGCTGAGTTATCTTCCACAGAATAATATGGAGGAGCCTCCTTTTGTCCAAAATGGGGATGACCCGATGCGAGCTGAGCCAGAATTAGATAAGATCATCCCAAGCGATCCAAGTAAACCGTATGATATGAAAAATGTCATTCGCTTGATCGTTGATGATAGCAAATTCTTTGAAATACAAGCCTCATTTGCTAAGAATATTATCGTTGGTTTCGCCCGTTTGGGCGGCTATAGCGTCGGTATTGTAGCTAATCAACCAGCCGTTTTAGCGGGTTGTTTGGATATCAATGCTTCGGAAAAAGCCGCTCGTTTTGTCCGTTTTTGTGACGCATTTAATATCCCTGTGATCACCTTTGTGGATGTGCCTGGTTTTCTACCAGGGACAGACCAAGAACATAGCGGGATCATTCGTTCAGGGTCAAAGCTTTTATTTTCATATTGTGAAGCGACGGTACCCAAGCTGACTGTGATTACTCGAAAAGCGTATGGTGGGGCGTATGATGTGATGAGCAGTAAGCATATCCGTGGTGACTTGAATCTGGCGTGGCCCTCGGCAGAAATTGCGGTAATGGGTCCGGATGGCGCGGTCAATATTATCTTCCGGAAGGAAATTACAAAGGCAGAGCATCCAGATGAGGTCAAAGACGCTTTAGTGAAGGATTATCGTGAGAAATTTGCAAACCCATATATCGCGGCTTCGCGCGGTTTTATTGATGATGTGATTGAACCGAGTAAAACTAGACAAGTCCTCATCGATGGATTAGAGATGCTTTCTAATAAGCGCGATTCTAATCCTCCCAAGAAACATTGTTGTCTTCCGCTGTAAAATGATCATTGGAAGTGAACTTTGATATTTAAGAAGATTCTAATTGCCAACCGGGGTGAGATTGCAGTACGGATCATCCGTGCCTGTCGCGAGATGGGTATCCAAACCGTGGCTGTATTCTCAGATGTCGATCGAAAAGCATTGCATGTACGTTATGCGGATGAAGCTTATTTGTTGGGAGAAGCTCCCGCGAGGAGTTCCTATTTGCGGATTGACAAGATCTTGGAGATCGCAAAGAAAACTGGCGCGGAGGCAATCCATCCTGGATATGGTTTTTTAGCTGAACGGGCTGACTTCGCAGAAGCTTGTCAAGCAAATGGGATCGTCTTCATAGGTCCGAAGCCTTCGTCGATCGCGGCAATGGGAGATAAAGCTCTAGCGCGTGCAACTGTATCCGCAGCGGGTATCCCTGTGATTCCTGGAACGGAGGGGGAAGGCGCGTTGAGTGATGAAGATCTGTTGAATTTTGCGCCAGGGATTGGGTTCCCATTACTCATCAAAGCGACCGCGGGTGGGGGTGGTAAGGGGATGCGTGTCGTGCATAACATTGATGAGATGGCAGATCTTATTCAATCCGCCCGTCGAGAAGCGGAGTCTTCTTTCGGTGATGGAAATGTCTATTTGGAGAAATTGGTACAAGGAGCCCACCATATCGAATTCCAGATTTTAGCTGACCATTATGGGCATGTCATTCATCTTGGAGAACGCGAATGTTCGATTCAGCGACGACATCAGAAATTGTTGGAAGAGTCACCTTCGCCGTTTCTTCAAAGCCAAGTTGATCATCAGACACTGCGACAAGAAATGGGAGCGATCGCAGTTCGAGCGGCAGCGGAAGTGGGTTATGAGAATGCCGGTACAATCGAATTCCTGGTCGATGAGCAGCGGCGCTTCTATTTCTTAGAGATGAACACCCGCCTACAGGTCGAACATCCTGTTACAGAAATGGCGACAGGTGTGGACATCGTCAAGGAGCAAATCAAGATCGCGGCAGGGCAACCTTTAAGCCTGACACAGGAGCAGGTCAACCCACATGGATGGGCAATTGAATGCCGGATCAACGCTGAAGATCCGTATCAAAATTTCCTTCCTTCGAGTGGGTTGCTTTCGCAGATAGTCTTGCCCGGGGGACTTGGGGTTCGTATTGACACGGGCGTCTATCCCGATTTTGATGTCAGCTCTTATTATGACTCGTTGATCTCAAAGCTGATCGTTTGGGGCGAGACGCGTGATCAGGCAATTAGACGGATGCAGCGTTGTCTGGATGAATACCGATTGGTTGGATTGCAAACTACAATACCATTTCATAAGCGAATTCTAGACGCGGATCAATTTGTGAGTGGTCGATATGACACGCGTTTTATTGAAGAGCAATTCTCGATTGGAGGTGGCGATCAAGTGATCACAGAGGATCAGATATATGAAAAAGTAGCCGTGATCATCGCGGCTTTAGCCCGCTATCGCGCTGCCGAACAAGAATCGTGTAAATCGCTCAAACGACAACGGCAGGGAAAACATCAACAAGATGAGCAAAAGCGGAGTATATGGAAATGGACTGGAAGCTGGAAGATGAATCACTGATGGTCGAGGCGTTTGCTTGAATATCATTTGTCGAGTCGATCAGCGTGAATATCAAATTGAGATCCTAGACGATCATCATATCAATTTGAATGGTGAACGCTATGAGGTTGACCTAGGTTGTATTGGTAGTCAACCGGTTTATTCACTCCTGTTAAATGGGAAATCTTACGAAGGTCGTGTTGATGCCTGTGATATGAATTGCCAGGTTTATGTCAACAGCCGTGTCTATTCAATTGACGTGACGGATGAACGCTCTCTAAATTTATATCGAATCACCGGGACTCAGTTGAAAGAACAAACGGTGTATGATCTGCATGCCCCTTTGCCCGGGTTGGTGGTTACCGTGAAAGTAGAAGAAGGTCAGGATGTTCAAGATGGGGATGTTTTGATCATCTTGGAATCAATGAAAATGCAGAATGAAATTTATTCTCCTCGCTCTGGCAAGGTGAAGAATTTACAGGTTAAGATGGGAGACCAAGTTTCACAACGCGAATTATTGCTAAGCATTGAATAGCGCTGTGCAGAAATTGAAGGGTAAAAAAGTATGAATAATCATGATCAAGAATTAGAAATCAAACTACTGGTACGAGATTTAGAAACCATTGAAGATCGCTTAGTGGCGCTGGGCGCAAAATTGAAACAAGCGCGTGTATTAGAAATCAACTTGAGATTTGATACGACTCAAAAAGAATTATCACATGCTTATAAGGCTTTACGTTTAAGAAAGGACAATCAATTGCGATTGACCTATAAGGGTCCCTCTGAAATGAGGGAAGGAGTGCGCGTGCGACAGGAGATTGAATTCATGGTGAGTGATTTTGAAGCTGCGCGTGATTTCCTAGAAGCTTTAGGCTATCAAGTTTTTATGATCTATGAAAAATACCGTACGGAATATGATTATCGAGGTGTTTCGATCAGCTTGGACGAATTACCCTATGGCTATTTCGTGGAAATTGAAGGACCTGATCCTGTTAGTATTCATAAGGTGAATCAAGATTTGGATTTGAATTGGGAATGTAGGATCTCTGAGAGTTACCTGATGATCTTTAATCAGATCTCTCAAAAGGCAGGATTAACTTATCGTGATCTTACTTTTGAACTTTTCCAGGATAGGGATTTAGCAGAGCGGGTATTAAGGCTTATCCCTGCAGATCTTGAGGCCTGATCTTCAAAATCTGCTGTTTTTAAGTGGTCATTTGATCCTTGATGGTTGTTTGCTCTTGGATTGGAAAATTGTTTTACTGCAGTGGAATTTCTAGACTTGCATCCATCCATCTGACTGCATTAGTTTGTGCATCGATATGGTAATATTTTCGGATGATCTTTTGGAACGCCTGTACATCCCCAGTGGTGTAAAAAATGGTTTCTGATGGATCATGCGCGCTGTGACCCAAATGATGAGAGAGAGCCTGATCGCTTGCTTGGGTTTGCTTGAGCCAAATCCTTTTTACTTGTTTGGCTACTGCTGGCGCCGGGTCGATGATCGTGATCTGATCGCCAACGATCTTTTGAATGATGGGGATCACGAAGGGATAATGCGTGCAGCCTAGGACAATGGTGTCGATGCCTTGTGTGATCATTGGTTCTAAAGCTTCTCGCAAGATCGTTTCGGTCTTAGGTGAATGAATTGCGCCAGCTTCGATTTGCTGTACCAATCCAGGGCAGGTATCTTGTAGAATTTCAACATCGGTCCCGAAGCGCTCGACGACAGAATTGTATAGTTCGCCTTGAAACGTGGCAGGTGTTGCGAGCACGCCGACAACACCGCTCTTGGTTAGTGTGGCAGCTGGCTTAACCGCTGGTTCCATACCGACGAAGTCCATTTCTGGGAATTTTCTACGTAGATCGTTCAAAGCAGCTGCGGAAGCGGTATTACAGGCGATCACAATAATGCTCGCTTTTTGAGAAAGAAAGAACCTCGTGATTTCATACATGAGTGTACGGATTTCAGCTAATGACCGTGAGCCGTAAGGGACATGCGCTTGGTCCGCGAAATAGAGCGTTCTTTCGAATGGGATTTGCTGCCAAATCGCTCTCAAGACAGACAAACCACCCACCCCTGAATCAAAAACAGCAATTTTCTTCTCTGGAAAGGATTTCACCAAAACCAACCTCAGCTTACGATTGATCGTTTAAGCGTTTTACCAATCAGGATGTTTGTTGATATATCCTAGCTGCTTCTACAAAGGCTTCAAATAGGGCACGCATTTTGGGATAGGCATATAGATTCTCTGGATGCCATTGTACCGCTAACCCATAAGGATAGTTTATCATTTCAATTCCCTCGATGATACCATCTGGCGCGTAGGCTGTTGCTCGTAATTCAGAGGCAAGTTGCCGGATACCCTGATGGTGAAAGCTGTTTACATTGACTTCTAGATCTGTGGTGATCTTTGCCAGCATGCTGTCCGCTTCTATTCGAACCGGATGTGCTAGGTAGTCGCGCGCATAATCGGGATGATATTGATGACGAAGAGAGCCAGGTTTTTGATCGAGAATATCCTCATACAAGGTACCCCCAAGCGTTACGTTGATCACTTGAAAACCGCGGCAAATACCAAAAAAGGGAAGCTTGCGAGTAAGAATTTTATTGAAAAGTGAAAATTCCACTCGATCACGATCTTCATCGACGTAAGATACCAGCGGATGTTGGACCCCGTGATAATGTTCGGGTAGGATATCACCACCCCCCGTAAAGATCAATCCATCCAGTTGATGGACAAGTTCATCAAGTTGTTCTTCTGATTGACCCAAAGGGATTAATAGTGGGGCGCCACCTGCACGAAGAACGGAGTTAGGGTAGTCAATCCCCAGTGAAAATTGGGCGTTGCCAGCATTATTTAGATTGCGTGTGGTGGTTAAACCGATCAATGGTGCGTTCAAGTCTTCCTCCGGATTAGGGTAGCAGAAAAGGCGCAGTCTTTAATAGACTACGCCTAAATCGTCCAACACATTGGAAGGAATGTCTCCCTCAAATGTAAAGCGGATCTATTCAAATTATGAAAATTTCTGTTTTAGGCGTGCGCTCTTTCCAGTTCTTTTGCGCAGAAAATACAATTGAGCGCGGTGTACTTTGGCATGTCGTTCAACGATCACTTTCTCGAGTCGCGGTGAGCGCACTAAAAAGGTGCGTTCAACGCCAACACCATTGCTGGCAACCCGACGGACGGTGAAGTTTTCATTATTTCCGCCGCCGCGCATTCGAATAACGGTCCCTTTAAACTCTTGCGTACGTTCGTTGCTTCCTTCTTGGATGCGAAGGAATACTCTGACACTATCACCAGGTTGGATACGAGGAATATTGGGATTTACTGGGGATTCCACTGATCTAATAATTTCGTCCATGTTTATTATCCTTACCTATGAAGAGCTTTGTTCTCTTCAATAAAATTTCTCATCTAGCGTGCCTCAAGAGACACAGCCTAAAATTATACCACGTAGGTTGAGAAAAGAAAAGTGAATTTTAAGCGTTTTTTTTCTTTAGAAGAGGCTTATCTCAGGTATAATCTTGGTTGTGAATACAAAAAATCCAACGATACCTATTGATTATCTTGTCATCGGACATATAAGCCTGGATGATACCCAGGAGGGATTTAGATTAGGCGGAACAGCCGCTTATGCCGCATTAACCGTGAATGCGCTTGGTCTACGAGTTGGGATTGTGACCTCTTGGGGGCAGGAAACCACTGCTCTGGAATTGCAGAACTTGCCTATTCATAATATCGCAACGGAGAGAAGCACAGTATTCGAGAACCGATATCAAGACAATTTGCGTGTACAGGTCATCCATAGTTGCGCTAAGCCGATCATTTATAGTGATATCCCTGAAGCTTGGAGGTCTAGTGAGATCGTTCATCTTGGACCGATCGCTAATGAAGTTGAAAGCGATGTGGCGTCAAGATTTCCAGATAGCCTTGTTGGGATAACGCCTCAGGGTTGGTTCAGAGATTGGGATGAAAAGGGAAATGTCTTCAGCCGCGATTGGGTAAGTTCCAAATCTATTCTAAAGAATGCAGATGCAATCGTGATTAGCCCTGAAGATATTGATTTTGATGAAGAACGAATTGAAGAGATCGTGAGTATATGCCCGGTGGTTGCGGTAACTGAAGCAGAAGCAGGGGCGCGTTTATATTGGCATGGGGATGTTAGGCGTTTTCGAGCGCCAGAGATGGAAGAAATCGATCCAACCGGTGCAGGCGATATCTTTGCAGCCGCTTTTTTTGTGCGCCTAAAACAAACTCGAGATCCATGGGGCGCAGCTCGCTTCGCAACCAACCTTAGCGCTTACTCCGTTCAACGTAGTGGGTTGGAATCAATTCCGACCAGTGATGAAATTAAACTGAGCATGGTGGAGGTCTTATAGACACTTATGGGAAAAATATACACCCTTGCGAATCAAAAAGGTGGCGTAGGGAAGACGACCACGACGATCAATCTAGGCGCATATCTGGCATACTTCGGACAAAAAGTCTTGCTAGTTGACCTGGATCCACAAGCTAATACCACCTCATCTTTGCAAATTGATAAGAATACGATCAAAGGCGGTACGTATGAAGTCTTGCTGGAAGATGAAAAAGTCCTCAAATATATCTTACATAATCCTCGATTAAAGGTTTCCTTGCTTCCAGCATCGCCAGCTTTAGCGGGAGGGGAGGTTGAATTGGTCAATGAGATCGGGCGCGAGAACCGTCTTAGAAAGGCACTCGCCAAAGTTGAAGACCGATTTGATTATATTTTGATCGATTGCCCACCTTCTCTAGGGTTATTGACCTTGAATGGTTTAGTAGCAGCCAGGGATGGTGTTCTAATTCCAGTTCAATGTGAGTATCTAGCTTTAGAAGGATTAGGACAGCTTCAATATACGATCAAGAAAGTACGTGAAGCGATATTTCCAGAACTGGAAATACGCGGGGTGGTGTTAACTATGTATGATGGACGTACCAACCTGGCAGGCGATGTTGTTATGGAAGTAAGGCGCCATTTTAGCGATAAGGTGTTGAGAAGTATTGTGCCGCGTTCGATTCGATTGGCAGAAGCACCTTCGTTTGGTCAACCGATTTCAATGTATGCGCCTGAGTCGAGCGGCGCCAAAGCTTATGAAGCATTGGCGAAAGAGATCCTGCAAGGAGATGGTTTGAATATCTCTGTGGGAGGTGGAAATAATGGCACGTAAACGCGGTTTAGGACGTGGTTTGGATGCCTTAATTCCAGGAACTGAAACAGAAGGGAGTTCGGAAGGTGTTCAAGAGGTCGCTTTAGAGAATATCATTCCCAATCCCCGTCAGCCGCGTTCTCGAATGGATGCCGATTTGCTCGAAGAACTGGCAGAATCGATCTTGGAATATGGCGTTATTCAGCCTTTGATCGTGACGCGTGGCGAGGATGAGACCTATATTCTGATTGCTGGCGAGCGACGCTTGGAAGCAGCCCGAAGAGCTGGATTGGACACCGTGCCAATTTTGGTTCGCGAGGCGAGCGACCAACAACGTCTCGAGTTGGCATTGATCGAGAATGTACAGCGCGCTGATCTTAGCCCCTTAGAAACCGCAGAAGCATATCGTCAGCTTGCGGATGATTTTGACTTATCGCATGAGGAAATCGCTCAACGGGTGGGGAAGAGCCGGGTATCGGTGACGAATACCTTACGCTTATTAAAGTTACCACTTGGCGTACAAAAAGCGCTTGCAGAGACAATGATCAGCGAAGGGCATGCACGCGCTCTATTAGCGTTGCAATCTCCCCAATCGCAGGCTGCTGTGTTAACCACGATCCTTCAGAAAGGCTTGAACGTGCGTCAGACCGAAGAATTGATACGGAAGTTGGGCGGTCAAAAGCCACCCAAGAAAATCAAACTCGCTCCCGCACCAGAGATTGTCGAGATCCAAGAGCGTTTACAGCAGAGTCTCGGTACACGCGTCAGCCTGAATGCCCGTCAGAAAGGGCAGGGTGGTACGATCACGATCCATTATTACTCGGATGAAGAATTGGACACATTGCTCGATCGACTGATCAATGATCTCGAATAGGTCAAATGGAAGGCTGAAACCTGGTTTGTTGATCAACTACCAGGTTTTTTTTAGTTAAACACGAAAGGATAATAGAATGTGGCTCTATAACGCAAAGATCTATACTTTAGATCCGCAAAACCAGATTGCAACTGCGGTCAGAATCGATAAAGAACGGATTGTCGAATTAGCATTTGATGAAAAAATCACCTCAAAAATCGCTGGGGAACGAGAGGCGGTTGATTTACAGGGTATGACAATCTTACCGGGTTTATGCGACGCTCATATCCATCTAGAACATTATGCCTTGAGTTTATTGAAGGTTGATTGTGAGGTTAGTACAAAAGAGACCTGTTTGCGCCGAGTGGAGGCGCGAGCGCAACAATGCGTGTCTGGCGAGTGGATTTTGGGACATGGTTGGAATCATAATGATTGGGAGTCTGGATTTGGGAACTTAAGCGACCTAGATGCGATTGCGCCCCATAATCCGGTCTATCTAACTGCCAAATCGCTGCATGCTGGGTGGTGTAACTCAGCCGCGCTGCGCATAGCTAATATCACCGACTCAACCAGCGATCCCGAAGATGGCGTAATTGGAAAAGATGCCTATGGCGAACCAGATGGCATTTTGTATGAAAGCGCCATGGAATTGATCGAGGTATGTGTTCCAAGACCAACACACAATGAGGTGAGATCAGCAGTTGAGACTGCTCAGCAAAAACTATGGCAGATGGGGATCACCAGTGCGCATGACTTCGATCGCAGAGATTGTTTCATCGCTTTGCAAGATTTACATACGAACCGAAAATTAAAGTTACGTGTGCTGAAAAGCATTCCATTAGAAAATTTAGACGAAGCGATCGCATTGGGCTTGAAAAGCGGATTTGGAGATGATTTCCTGCGTATCGGGAGTGTGAAGGTCTTTTCAGATGGCGCGCTCGGTCCGCATACGGCTGCGATGTGGGAGCCTTATGAGGATAACGCACAAAACCGTGGTATGTTGTTCTTGGATCAAGAACAGCTCTATGAAATCGCTGCTCGAGCGGCAGCGCATGGATTTTCACTAGCGATACATGCCATCGGAGACCGCGCCAATCATGAAGTCCTGAATGCTTTTGAGCGCCTCGCAAAAGAAAGAGCGGGAGGTGGTGATCGTTCTGGGGTGAACGATTTGGCGCAACGTATCGAACATGTGCAAATATTGCATCCCGATGACTTGCCGCGCCTAGCGCAATTAGGTGTGACCGCTTCGATGCAGCCTATCCATGCCACTTCGGATATGTACATGGCGGATGCCTATTGGGGTAAGCGCTCTGCCTTGGCGTATGCTTTTCGTTCCCAAATTCAGCAGGGAGCGCGCTTGGTCTTCGGTTCGGACGCGCCGGTTGAATCGCCAAATCCTTTCTGGGGCATCCATGCGGCTGTGACCAGACGACGGCAGGATGGCAACCCAGGGGAAGCGGGCTGGTATCCAGAACAACGCCTTCATCTAATGCAAGCTTTACAAACCTATACGATCAATCCCGCAGAATTGGCTGGATGGGGAGATCGGGTTGGGAAATTAGCGCCCGGATATTATGCTGATCTGATCGTTTTGGATCAAGATCCGTTTCAAATACCCCCACAGGACTTATTCAAGATCAAGCCGCTTGCCACGATGGTTGGGGGGGAATGGGTCTTCTCTGAGTTGGAATTATAAAAAAAGACTGCCTTGCTCCTCTGGCAGCCTCTGGTGAGTAACCAATAACTAATCTGTTTCCAAGGGGATCACACCTTCTAGCTCAGCCGTAACGATCAGGCGTTTCAGATAGGTGCGCAGCTCATTATTCCAAACCGCGCATGTGATCAGCGTAATGGTTGGGTCTTCGGTTTCATCAATCACGCTCATATCGTAATCATCGACGATCTTCTGTTCAAGGACTGTGTAAGTATATTGATTGCGTTCCGTATAAAGGATGACTGTGTCACCCTCTTGCAGGGTGGATAGATTCCAGAATGGACCTTCCGAGCCATCTGCCAGATCGACATGCCCAGCGAAACCGGTATTCCCGCCCAAGCCCAGCCAGGAAGTTTCCCCCATCCAGGCTACTTCTTGCTTTAAACCGCCGATTGCCCAGGACTTGCCATCAAAGGGTACGAATTTCACAACCGTATCCAGGTTCATGGTTGGGATGGCAATCCGGTTGATTGGGCTCGTGTCGGGAAGATTTCCGCTTTGGTCTGGCTTGATATCGCCGGTTGGGGTCGGGATCGGATAATCAGGCAGGGTTTCGGGGGTTGGTGTGGGTTGGAAGTTGGAGATGTCCAGGCTGGTATCTTTAAAGACTTTCTGTCCAGTGTTCTTGCTGCCTTCCGAGAAAGTTGCCTGTTCTGGCGTGGGCGCCTTGGTACTGATCTGCAGGGCTAATTCGCTTGGCGTTTGGGTAGGCGAGCGTAGGAACCAGGCTGAGAAAGCGATCAGTGCGGTTATGAAGATGCCCGCAAAAAAGATCTTCAGGTAGCGAGCTGCATAGAGCGGTTTGTGACGGCGCGCCCAAAGGTAATAACCAAAGATCGCTAGACTAATAAGCGCGAAAAGGATGCTGGCAGTCAAGGCGAAGATTGAGAATACAGGAATGGCGGTTGCGAGAGAATGCCAGCCGGTGGGCGGCAGGGTCTCGGAAGGCAGGACGCGGAAAGTGACTGTGTTGGAGGTTGTGCTGCCATCCGGCTCCCATACGAGCTCGGCTTTGGTCGTATAATCCTCGGCGTCAGTAGCGGTATCGTTAACTTCGACGGTTACCAGGAGGCTGGCGACTTGGTCAGGCTCTAATGTATCGATCGTCCACTCATAGGAGCGCAGGCTGGTATTTGTAGTGACTTCGCCTTCGTCCTTATCGACTTCTTTGAGATCGACCACCGCCGGGAAAGAATCGCTGATCTCGATATCGGTGGCATCAATATCGCCGGTATTCTGGATCTGTAAGAGGAATTCAAAAAACTCACCGACTTCAGCCTGAGCAGGGGAGACGCTGTATTCGACTTCTAGGGTGGTGGTTGGCGGTTCGACCACCAGTGTTTCTGTATAAGCGCTATTATTATTAAAACCTGATTCTCTGGATGTTGTGCTGATCTCGACATTATTTCCCAATATATAGCCATCAGACACATTACTGGCGACCAGTGCGGTAAAATAGAAATCCTGCCACTGTCCATCGGCTTCCAACGGGTCAACCAGTGTGATAGTAAAGTGTTGTTCTTTTGTGGTATCTTTTTCTTCTATGTATACCGTGTTTGATTGCAGCGTCTCGGTGTCTAGATCAACCAATTTTAGGAACTGGTCTAATTCATCTACAATCTCTACATTATCGGCGTCATGATCACCGTTATTGCGAATGCTGACCATATATTCGAGGATATCATCTCTTTCGCACTCATCTAAATCGACGCTTTTTTCGATCTCTAGATCGGCGAAAGAGACCTCGACTTCATTCTCTGATGTATATTCAGCTTCTTTTGCATAATCATTCGAAGCTATCACGATGATCGTGTTTTCTAAAATTGTGTCAATAGGTACATCGTAGTCAATTTCTGCACCAAAATCGAAGGAAATGGATTCATCTGGTTGAATATAAAAATCATCTTTTAGTTTAAGAACAAATGAATCATCCGTTTCTTCAACTTCTTCCGCATTTGCAAGTATAGTGCTGTCAATATTCCCAAGTGTCAAAAAATCCCCGAGAGTATCAGTGATAACAATGTCTTCTGCATCAACACTTCCCAAATTCTCAATACTAACCGTATATGTAATTGGTTCATCATGCATTGGTGTTTCAGGATCACAAGACTTGGTTACTTTAAGATAAGATGCTTCGGTAATCTTAAATTCAATAGGTTCTGAGATTTTTGTGATTTGATTTAAGCCTGATCCCCATGTAATACTAGCAACATTTGTAATAACTTTTTCTCCTAATATCTCTTCATTTCCGCGAACTTCTACTTTAATAATACTTGTGTCGCCAGCAGGAATAGATTGTATGAATCCTTTAATAGTATTTGATATTGTAGGATAAAAATTACCACTTCCTTCATCAAAATAGTAATCATCAATATCTAAAAGATCAGAAATTTTATCTTCAAAATAAATTGATCCAATAGATTCGGCAGTTACATTTGTAATGACAATATTAAACTCTATTGGAATACCGACATATGTATCTATATATTTAACATCAATTTTTTTTGAAATATTTAGTCCGCCAACTATCAAGGACGCTGAAGCTTGATTATTATCTAGATTCCAATCTAAACGATTAGTACTTGTTACTTCTGCAGTATTTTGAATTAATTTTCCATTGGATCCACTTTTTGTTGAAGCTGTAATGGTTATCGTTCTAGTTAGATCTTTCTCTAGTTCCCCAATTGTCCATTCTCCAGTTGTGTAAACGTAATTTTCAGTATCTAGCGTGTAAGTAACAAAACTTAGATAATCTGATAATGGATCGATTACCTTTGTACCTGTAGCGGTGACAGGTCCATGATTTATTACAGAAAGTGTATAAGTAATTTCTCCACCTTCATTAACTTGTGTCGGAGTAAGACTTTTTAATATTTCCAAATCAACACTATCAATTGCTACAGTTTCGGATGTTACATTATTGGTAGTAATATTATCCATTATCGTAAGAGTAGCTGTGTTTACAACGGTTGGTGCAATACTCGATGAAACATTGACGTTAAATAAAATAGGTGATAATGTAACGATATATTTTTCTTCTTTAATCTCAATCTGTTTGGTATAAGCACAATTTAATTCCCTACTTGTGCTTGTAGAGCAATTCCAATCAGGTGCGTCAATGCTATCTAAAACTAGATTAACACCTTCAGGAAGTTTGTCGTTCACATTTGGGTTTATTACAGATGAAGTTACTTCTCCAGATACATCGATTTTATATTGATTATTGGACCCAACAGTAAAATATCCGAATGGCATGGATGACTTGTTAATACTAAAATCAAACCCATAAGAAGATAGAATTAATTGAGATTCTTTATCTACCTTTTCAACACTCTGTGCGGCAATCGTGCTGAACCAGGTAACGACCAGCAGCGCGCCGCTCAACAGAACGGCTACGATATAAATCACCCCACGCATCATGCGCTGGCGAGGATCAAGTTTCTGAAGGGGAAAGGCTTGCTTTTCCATCGGTCACACTCCACAGAGACCATTGTGGACAGATCTCATAATGCGATTATATCATTTGCTGGTCATGAAAGAAAGTACCCTCTAAAAGCATCCATTTCCCCATGGGAATCAGCGGGGTTATTTTTTCAAAATACGCGCATCGCCTTTACGAGCGGTAATACCTTGCGAATCGAGGCGTTCCAGGAGTGCGAGGATATAGCGGCGGCTGGTTTGGAAATGGTCGCGCACCTGCGCGACAGTCAGTGTCTCGTGCTCAGCAAATAAAGCGCGTAGTTCTGCGAGCATTTTTTCATAATCCGCTTTGCGAAAGAGCACATCCGGCGGCAGCAACACGAGCTCATCCAATTCGATCAATGCGTTTATGACCTCTTCGCCAACTTCTGCCTGACACTCTTTGAGAGGCGGCGGCGCATAAGGTTCAGCTTCAAATTTGCGCATCATCTGTTCGATGTTTGTTTTTTGCTTTTCATTGAATTGCAGGCTGTGCTCAGGTAGGTGCAGCAGTGGACCAGCTTCGATCAGCTTTCCTTCTTGTATTATGCGCTGCATACAGAGGTTAAGCGCCACCGGTTGATGGCGGGTGACCTTCTTCAAGCGGCTGATCAGTTCTTCCTTGGGGATGCCGCGCCGCAGGGGATATTCCTGATGGTATTTGGCGCTGGCTTGCATGGATATTTCGTTGATTTGCTCCCAAAGTGTTTTGGAGATCAGCCAGTCTTTAGGTTGATACTCGTTGACAGAAGGATGCTCGCTTTGATTCAAATTGAAGAACAAACCTTGAGTAGATAATTCCTGTAATGCTGCCTGAGCGGTTGTTTGATCCAAGCGCGACTGTGAGATCAGATCAGAGAGCATGATGACACCGCTGCTGAGCAGTGATTGTTGAAGCACATCCGTAGGCGTACCTTTGGCGAGCGCTTCCAGGCGTTGGATGGTCGTTTCAGAAAAGCGTTTATGCCTGCGTTTGGGGTGTGGGTCAATGATCGCGCCCCCGCCGAGCGTTTCCCCAGGAGAAGGGCGCCGTAGGATGAAACGGTCGCCGCGCACCGCTACCACGGGTAAATTGGGTTCCAATTGCAGCCAGCCTGTCTCGCCTGGTTTTAATTCTTCACTGCCTAGTAAGCGCAAACGAGCCATGCTTTCGGTAGCGCCGATGAATAACTTTACCATCGCGTTATGCTTCAAAGATTGGCTGACATCCGGTAAAAGTCGGAAGTTGACATCTAATCTCTGGGTGGCTTGATATGCGCCAGGATGGGCGACCACATCACCGCGTTGGATTTCATCCATGGCAAGCCCCGAAAAATTGACTGCTGTGCGGCTGCCAGGCAGCGCTCGCTCTTCGGATTGTTTATGCGTCTGCAGTCCGCGGATACGACTGCGTACCCCCGAAGGCAAAATCTCAACTTCATCGCCGACATTTAAATGACCATCACTCAGCGTGCCCGTGATCACCGTGCCGAAACCAGCTATCGAAAAGACGCGATCGACGGGGATACGTGGGCGGTTGAGGTCCGCTCGGGGCGCTTTTTTCGTCAGACACAGCCGTAACGCTTCACGCAATTCGTCGAGACCGATCTGCTTTGGCGCCGAGACACGGATGATTGGGGCTGATTCGAGCGCCGTTCCTTGAATGACATCCATCAGGTCTGCTTCGACCAAGTCAAGCCAGTCGGGATCAGCGACCATATCGATCTTGGTGAGCGCGATCACGCCGCTATCAATTTGCAGAATATCTAGGATGGCAAGGTGTTCGCGCGTTTGCGGCATCACGCCCTCGTCAGCGGCTACGACGAATAAGCTGGCGTCGATACCCCCGATCCCAGCCAGCATATTCTCGATAAAATCACGATGTCCAGGGACGTCAACGATGCCAATTTCCTCGCTTTCTCCACTTTCCGGTGAAGAAAGCGTCATCCATCCGAATCCGAGATCGATCGTCATCTCTCGCAGACGCTCTTCTTTCAGGCGGTCTGGATGGACACCGGTGAGCGCCTCGATCAAAGTTGATTTTCCGTGGTCTACATGACCTGCAGTTCCGATTACGCGCATTTATCGTCCTTCTACTCTATTCTAGATTGCGGGATCTTCCGATGGTTCGCTCGAAGGAGGAGATCCACTCATGGCTTAAAGCCAACAAAGATTGCATCCTTTTCTCGGTATTCTCTTTCATTTGGGTGATGATATCTTGGAACTCTTGCATTTCGTCTTCGATATCGGTTACTTGATCGGTAAGGCGCTCATGTTTACGAAGGGCTTCATTTTGGCGCTCGTCGGTGGTCAGCGTATAATTTGTCCAACGTTTTTGGTCATCTGCTTTGAAGGTGACCCATTCTTGCCGGAAGCGTTCATCTTCAAGGCGCTGCATTTCAGTGACCTCATTGATGCGCCGTTCTGCTTTTTGGATCAATTCATCGATCGTTTTTTGTAATTGCTTCACGATACGATGGGTATTATCTAGGCTTTGCAGGGTGTTCTCGATATCGCTGGCTTGAGATTCTATCGAACGGAAGCGGTTTTGCCATTCTTTCCAAACTCTTTCGCGTTCCGCATCCCGAATGGCTTGATTATTAATAAATGTGGTGGTCTCTTCGCGCCGTTCGGTTTCAATGGCTAGAAATTCATTCAGACGATTTTCTAATTTCCTGATCGAAGCAGAAGCTAATTCCTGGTTGCCGCGTTGTTCATCCTGGCGCTTACGCAATGAATTGACCTCACCGATCAGGTCTGTAATGCGCTTTGTATCTTGACGTTTGCTGTCTTCCATCATTTTCATCGTGCGATGATATTCGTCTTCGTTCTTACGCATTGTATTCATCTGCTCGCGTAAATCATCTATCGAAATAGATAGCCGTTTTTCTTCCTCAACACGTGCGAACAGGTTTCGCTTTAACTCTGGGATCTGATCGGTGGTTTTATTGAGGTCTGCCATGGCGCGTTCAAGGGCACGGATCTCAGCGCGCAGCAAATTGCTGTTTTCATCGAGCATTTTCTGGAATTGTTTCTCTAAATTCTCAAATTGATCCTGGTTCTTGATCTGCATCTGTAAGATATTTTCATCAAGATTATCCATACGGGTAATCAATACCGATATACGCACAACTTCACTATTTATTTCTTTATTCGTATTGGTCAAGGTCGCAATACTTTTTTCCATCTGATTGAGGCGTTCTTCAATCGAAGTGATTTTAGCGCCATCTTTTCTGTGTTCCTCGTCCAACCAATTGACTTGTTTATGGATTTGATCCATTTCCATGGGTCTATCTCCTTAAAAAACATTTCCTTTGTTGTGTTGTAGTTATTGAATGGTGATTATTATAGCATGATGGGATAGTTTTTATTATCCAAAGCCACAAAATTGCCCTCCTAGATGGATCAAGTATGGTAAAAGGTAATTCGGAAAGATTCCTAAAGCGAATAAGATCAGAATACCAACGGCGATGTAAACCTTAGTGATCGTAGATTCTGAACTATACCACCTTACTTCTTGATCTTTAGTTGTTGTGAGATGTCTTAGTATACGTATGCCAGCGAAGAACAAGAAGGATGTCCCTAACCATGACATCATGATGATCATAAAATTTTCCTTTGTAAGCAGAGACCATGAGAGCATCAAAATAGGAAAATTGGCTAGAAGTGGGGCACCTGAAGCTGAAAAAACAGCGATCAGCAGCGCGCTGCTGATGAAAGGCGCTTCAAATAACAATCCAGTCACTGATTGAAGTTGGAGGTCATTACGTTTTTTTTGGATAAGCGCTAAGGAAAATGCCCAAAGAGCCATGTTCATTCCCCAGACAATGATTTGCGCGTAGTAAATACCAATGTCTCGAAATGGTTGCCATTTGGGTTCAAGGAAGTTTAAAGTTAACAAGATCGAACCGACTTGGACAGGCGCTGCGTAAGCCATCATACGTGATAGGTTACTTTCAAGGAAGGCGGATATCCCACCTGAGACGATCATAAAGGTAGCAACAATGCGTAGATAAATAAATAATTTTTCACTATAACCCATTAATAGATAACTATTAATGAAATTGATCTGCAGGAATATGATCATGGTTGGAATTAGGAATAAGACCAGCGCATATGAAATTGGATGCACTTGGTTCGCTAAGGTTGGACTCCAGTATTGGAATGGGAATATCGCTAGAACCATAGCTAAACCTAAAAACAGTCCCACCAATGCAGGGATTTGGATTGCATTCTGATCGGTTGCTGCTGCAAATGAAAAAGACCATTTGGCGAATAATACCAAAAATAATCCAATTATCTGTAGAACCAGGAATCTTAGGACGCCTGTACTCACGCTCGTTCGCGGAGGTACGATAATAAGAATGAGGCTAAAAATAGCAAATCCAATGATAAGAACCGAGTGAATCTCGGGTTTGATTGCTAAAGCGGCGGATAGAAAAGCTGCAGTCATTAACCCAAAGGGTATATCGGTATGGTTCTTTCGGAAAAAACGGACTGCGCCAAACCATACACTCATGGTCAGGTAGATTATTAGCAGCGCTGGTCTGCTTTGATCACTGAGGATGAACAGGCGACCTAGAACGGATATCGAATCGTGAATGATTAAGGTTGGATTTGCGATCCGTAATTTGAGCGTAATTGTACTGCCTAAAGGGATTTGCCAAGCCAACCAGGTCAAAAAGATGGTGATACTGATGGCGATGATCCATATTATGGTATCGCGTCTTCGAAAGATATACAGAAGCAAGGAAGTGATTAGCGGAAAGATGATCCAGATATAAGGAGAGCTCATCCGATTTCTTCCATAGATTCTGAACTGATCAAATAAGCGCCTACAATGGCTGCCCCAAGGTTGAATACCGATAGCAAGCCAGCGGTTGCTAATGCGCTATCGTAAAATGAGATCAAGATTTCAAATCCAGAGATTATTGTCAACAACCCATGAATGATCACAAGAGGAATGGAAGATAAACTGATCTTTAGTAATCCAAAGCTGACCAGGATCAGAGTGATCCAAATGGTGAATTTATTGATTTCATCGATCTTTGTCGCGAATATTTCTGACAATGAAAGCGCTAATAAGGCGATAAAAACACCGGCGATATAATAAAAGAGGGCGCTCATTTCATTGGGTTGATCATTTCCGGAAAGTGAAAAGAAACTTTTATATACATCAGGTTTTCTATAGTTGCTACCATTTTCGATAAGAGGATGATTATAAGCTGCCATGAACAAGACCAGGCAGCCAATTATCCCTGAAATGAGGATGGTAGCTGATATTTGAAAAGACCAAGTTTGGGTTATCAATAGGAAAACGCCAATGAATTGCAGCGCGAGTAGTAAAAGAGTAACCCGCCAATTTCGAATTCCTAAGGAAATAAAAGCCGTCAATATCACTAAAAGCGCTGCGATGGGGATCAAGTTATTCAAGATTGATCAGCCTCCTGAGATCATACCTGTTTGAACGAATAAACTGATCAGAAGCGCTAGAATGATGAATGCCCAGAGAGTGCTGGCAGTTGTTTCTGACCATTGATTAATGAAATTAAACATCTTTTGCGCAACTTGAAAGATCTTCTCGAGTAAGAACCAAAACCAATTTAGAGAGATTATCTCCACTCCAATGGATATGATCTTATGGTTGAAGAGGTTACGGATCGGTTTGACCAGGAAGAAGAGCAGCGCCAAAAGTGCACTGAGTATACCAGGTAGAGATTCGAGAAATGTGGGACTTGGATCACTTGAATAACTCCAAGCGAGTGTGAATTGCATCAATGGTAGGATCAGTAGTCCCCATGGGTAAACAAAGGTAAGCCAACGTTGAGATCGGTCGAGCGGATAAGTCTCTCGGAGACTATGCTTTATAAACCCGAAGATCAAGAAGGTCTGTGAAAGCAGGAGAATGATATCGATCACTTGGAGGGGATTTCTGTAAATAAAATTGGTACTCCAAGTAGGTGAATATGGGAACGATGAAAGCGAGAGGATCGTGAGTAAGAAAACCAAATTCATCCAGTGATTGCGTGCAGAATAAACAAAGACCAATCCACCCGTAAAGAGCAATACTAAGCTCCAACTTAACCCCGCGTTGGGTTCTGAACGCAAGCTGGCTGCGAACACAAATGCAGATAATGCGGTTATCCAAAATGGGGAAGCGCTTAATTCATCCGAGGCAGTCAACCATGCGAGCGAGGAGAATAAGGCTGCAGATGCTGCCAGGATGAGCAAATAGGGTGCAATGATTATGTCTGTCTCGTTTGAAGGGTTGCTAGCTAATCGAATCATGGGCATTAGAGTTGCGGCAATTGGCGTTAATCTGAGGATAATCGATCTTTGAATCACTTCTTTGGGCTCTTGTCTTAAGATTGGCTGCCATAGAATAATTCCAGATCGAAATGCACATGCGATGAACATGAGAGCGCTTTGTGTTTGTGATAAACTTTCTAGTGTGGTCGGGTTTTTAGTCGGTTGGGTGATCAATTCAGCTAAAATGAGGATGATCGTTCCAAGATAACCGAGTGAGAACAACAATGCTGTTTTATTTTGGGATGGTTCTTCCCTGGTTTCATAGATTCGGATAATCAGGAGTACAGAATCCAAGATCACCCATCCCAGGATCAACGTGAAAATATTCCCCGCCAAGATTGTAAATAAACTGATCGCAGTGATTAATAGATCATTGCTTAGCTGGAAATCCTGGCGTGTTTCCTGAGCATGTTCGAGATGTGCAAGTCTGGTTAATAGTGAAGACAGTAGAATAGTTGTGAGCGCGACGGTAAATGTCCAATACAGATCATCTGCAATCCATAAAATATTATATGATGAAGTCAAGCCTGTATTGGAGATTTGTAAACCTTTTCCTGATAAATTAAGGAAGGGAATCGAGATTGTGTTTGGAATGCTCGTCCTGGATAGGATCGCCAATGTCCAAGCAATCAGCGTAGCGCTGATAGCGCTCAACCAACTACTGCGTTTGTGAAAAGATGGTCTTCGGATCTGAAAACTCATCATTGTGATTGAACTAATGATCAGTATGATGGGGGGCGCTGCGCATAGGAGAAAGGAGAGTTTCATCGAGGATATTTTTTAACCTTGTTATCTTGGTTTGCTGATGTGCGTAGGGTCGGTTAATTCCTTGGAGCAGGAGGTAGCCAATGAAAATCTTTTGCCTGCATCCCTAAAGTTAAGTTTATGTTCAGTATGTTTCCATCCATGATTTGAAAGAATTGGATCTGTTCCCTTGCACCATAGATAAGGAAACCACTGTTATCAGGCGCCCAAAGGATTTGATGGTTATTTTGTCCGAGATCGAATAATGGGATTGCAATATTCTCTTCTAGGTCTAGCATATAGATCACTGCTGAGTGAATTGAATTGATCTGGGAATAGGATAAGAAATAGTAAGGTTGGTCTGGTAATGAAAGCCATTCGATATTTGTGCGAGTATTGGTGGATGAGTCAAGGTGTCCATCGGAAAATGAAATATCGACATGAGAGACCAATAGAGTATCGTGCGTTGCAAGCAAGAACCAGTGTTTTATTTTGATTGGTGTGTTTTCATCCGGAAGGGTTTGTGCCACCAATAAATTACCTGTCTGTGACCAGCGTACACTGGTCGTTTCGCGGTCGCTGTGATAGGTATCTGGAACGCGCACAAGACGATGACTGGCTGTATCAAGGATGGCATACCAGCCGATCTCGGAATCATTGGCGACAATTCTGGTTAGGGCATAACGCCCTTGTGGCGACCAATTCAAATCCTCAAAGCGCACTTTTATTTGATTTTCATTTCCTTTTGGATCGGTCATTGAAATGATATCTGATTGGATCAATTTATGCGTTTGCCCCGAGGAGATATTTAAATACCAGACACCTTCAGAATCGCTCCAGATCAATTCTTTGCTGTTGGGCGCCCAGATAGCTTGGCTGCAATATTCTTCTTCGGTTGGATTGCAGGCATCGAAGGCAATGATTTGATCTGATTGTTGTAGATTGAGGATTGAAAAAGCCTGGTTTTTTTTGATAGTGTGATAAGCCAACCAGGAACCATCTGGAGAAAGCGAAATATGCTCCCATTTTTGAATATCGGTTTTGATTGAATAGAGTTGTTTATCGATGAAATCGAGCATATCCAAATCGTATATCGATATTCCGTTTGCCGTCATTTGATGTGGACGTAGTAAGAAGATCTTCTTCCCATCCTGGCTCACAAAATATTCGCTCACATTATTGACCAATAACCCCGTGTACCCCGTGATATGATCCCAACGATATAAAGCGTTTCCCGAGAGATAAAGCAAGTCGCTGGTTTCGTGGTTGTTAGGAGTGGGTGATCTCTGTTGGTCAGCGCTGTGAGGTGTGTTCATCATGAGGTCAATGATATCGGTAGGTGTAGGTGTCAAGGAGTTGATTGTTGATAGCGGAATTTCTTCAGTGCTTGGTACGGGTGTGTATTTTGCCGATGAAGTAGCGCCAGGAGGCAAATAGGCATTTTCAGTGGCACGCAGGTTTGGATCCTGATCTGTTGTAGACGGATGATTAGAAGAGAGATGGGCGCGTGCAGCAATCGAACAAGCATTCAGCGCCAATAAAAAGCAAACCAGCCCAAAGTTTTTTATGAAGGTAAATCGTGATGCGCTCAATATTTTGCTTAATAATCGGTGGTTGTTCATAGATTCCTTAATTTTCGCCGATTTGTCTCTCCAATGATTGTTTTGATTATATCAAAAGAGATCAACGATAAGATTTGCAATCAGAGAGACGAAAAAGGACAAAGCTTTCAGCACTATATTTAAGCTGGAAGCTTTATGATTATTTGCTTGAATTGATCAATCTTATAGGATTTCAGCGCCAGGCTGACGATAAAGGAATTTCCCCTCGCCAGCTTTTGCGTTCCATTTTTCTCCATCGACGATTAATTTTCCACGTAAAAAGACCTTTTGCGGAAAACCGGTTAACTTCCAACCTTCAAATAAGTTATAGTCGGTTCGATGGCGAGCGTATTTTACCCCATAGGTTAAGCTGCGATTAGGATCCCAAATAGCGATATCAGCATCAGAACCTGGAGCTAGGCACCCTTTTTGTGGATAAAGCCCAAAGATCTTGGCGGGGTTGGCGCTTGTGAGAGCAACAAATTGATTAGCGGTGATATGACCTTCTCCAACGCCGTAGGTCCACAAAATCGGGAGACGATCCCCAACCGCGGGGAGTCCATTGGGTATTTTTGTAAAGTCATCTTTCCCAAGCTCTTTGCCGGGGATGGCAATTTCCTTTCCCTCATAGATGATTGGACGAGCGCCATCGTAGAAGAACGGACAATGATCGGTCCCGACCACCTGGAGTGTGCTGTTCCCGAGTGCTTTCCATAATCCCTCATTATCTGCTTTTGTGCGCATGGGTGGGGAACAGATCCATTTCGCACCATCTGCTTGCCGTAAATTGTCGATGGTGAAGAAAAGATATTGTGGGCATGTTTCCCCCATCACTGGGGCGCCTTTATCGCGCGCGTATTTCAATAATTCCATTTCGGAGGCAGTGTTCATATGCACGATATAAAGGGGCGCCTCAGCTTGTGCTGCTAAGGAAGCTGCGCGCAGTGTTGCTTCAGCCGCGCTCCAACTTGGTCTGGTTAGGGCGTGCCATTCGGGTGTTCTATGCCCAGCTTGCAATGCCTCATCGATCAAGATGTCGATCACATCGCCATTTTCAGCGTGCAGCATGGTCAGCATGCCGTTATCGCGGGCAATTTGCATGGCGCGGAATATCTCTCCATCTTGTAGGCGCAAGCGTCCATTATAGGCAGTGAATACTTTTATTGTGGTAATGCCTAAATCGGGTAGGCTGGGGATTTCTTTTTCGATTTTCTCGTCAAATCTAGTGATATTCATATGAAAACTGAAATCGATGGCTGCCTTAGGATCGGCTTTATCATGCCAGATATCGATGGATTCTTTCAGGTGTGTCGTATCCTGTGGTATGAAATCAATCACCGTCGTGGTTCCACCGAAGGCAGCCGCTTTGTGACCTGTATAGTGATCATCAGACGAGACAGTGTCAAACATGGGTAGGTCAAGATGTGTGTGGGGGTCGATACCGCCCGGCATGACCAACATCCCGGAGGCATCCATGATTTCAGCCTCTGAGTGATCTAAATTCATACCAATTTGAGAAATTTTTTCACCTTCAATAAGTATATCGGCAGTAAATGTGTCTGCCGCGCTAATAATTGTGCCTGATTTAATCAATGTTTTCATTTTTTTCCTTTATTGATCTTTCTTGATTTGACTAAACCCTAATAAGCCTGCCAATACTTCTTGACTGAGATCAAAATCCAAAGTTTCTCTAGAGAGGTAGGTTTGATTTTGATTAGCTCGTTCTCGCAATGATTCCCAAAGGATACGCCTCTCTTCGGATTTTATGATCAAATCATTGATCGTATTTGCCTGGTTCAAGTATTCTCCGGTTGTATAGAAAAATGTGATCCGGCGCCATTTTTTGGCTGGAATTGGATTGGGGAGAGGAATCAAAGGACCGATTTGGATTTTATAATATTCTTGATGAGCATGTGGGTGATCGAGCTCATCTTTTAGTAGTTCAGCTCTTGAGGTTAATTCATGCCCAAGTACCGCAGCTATATATTCGATTTGCCATTTGCGCTTGCCAAATGGGCTGGTTTGATAGAAGGCAAGATAATCAACACTGATCACTTTTGGGGCTGATCGTAGGGGAATACGATACCATCCTAAGAGACGCGCGATTTCCATATCTCTTGGATTGTTCATGATGGTTACAAGGATCAACGCGAAGGGTGAAGGGAGAATTTCATTCATGATGATTTTTCTCAGTTCAATTGTCAACCATTATAACCCAACTTGACTGACCTAGTCATTAAATAATGATTCGATCTCTTCACGAGTCAGACTCTTAAAGAAGCTGCTTTCAGTCGTGATGATTTGATTAACCAGATTTCTTTTTCTTTCTTGCAGTGTAAGGATCTTCTCTTCGACCGAATCACGCGAGATCAATTTGAATACAAAGACGGGTTTGTCCTGTCCGATGCGGTGAGTTCTGTCACTGGCTTGTAATTCCACAGCCGGGTTCCACCATGGATCAATATGAATGACATAATCTGCTGCGGTCAAGTTTAAACCCAATCCACCCGCTTTTAAACTGATCAAAAAGAATGGAATATCTCCTTGTTCTTGAAAAAGATCGACCTCTTCTTGTCGATTTTTCGTAGCGCCATCCAGATAGGTGTAGGTGATATTCTTTTCATCGAGTTCTTTCCGCACTAACTTCAGCATCTGAACAAATTGCGAAAAAACCAAAGCTTTATGACCTTCGGATCTCAGCGTTTGCAAGGTATCTAATAAAAGACCAAATTTTCCGGATTCACCAGCATAAGTTTTGTCCACCAATTGGGGATGGTTAGAAATTTGTCTCAGGCGTAATAAGCCTTCTAAGATCTTAAAACGACTTTTTTCAACCCCTTCGTTTTCAAATATCCCAAGTAATACACCACGGAAATAATCCCGTGTCAGATTGTAGCGTTCGCGTTGTTCTGCTTCCATATCACAATAAATTATTTTTTCACTACGGGGAGGTAGTTCTGGGGCGACCTGATTCTTTGTACGACGTAGGATAAATGGAAAGATGATTTTTCGGAGGTTATCAACCGATTCTTGATTACCTCCTTTCTCGATGGGGTTGCTAAACTCTTTCTTGAAATAGCGATGACTGCCAAGTAAGCCAGGGTTAAGGAATGTGAATTGTGACCATAATTCGCTGGTTGAATTTTCGATGGGGGTACCGGTGAGAACCAATTTATAGGAAGAATCAATCAAATGAGCGGCTCGTGCGGTTTGCGAGATTGGGTTCTTTATGGCTTGAGACTCATCTAATATCGCATAATAAAATTTATAACCATGCAAGAATTCAATATCTCGCAATAATATCCCGTAGGTTGTGACGATCAAATCTACCTGATCAAATAACTCAGTGTCTTTCTGACGATTCGTATCGTAATATTCAAGCACTCGCAAGCCAGGAGCAAAATGGTTAATTTCTCGTTGCCAGTTGATGATTAAAGAGCGCGGTACGACGAGCAGGCTGGCAGGGATAGTATCTGATGGGTCTTCGTAGATAGATGTCAGAAAAGCTAATGCCTGGATTGTCTTTCCCAAACCCATATCATCTGCAAGACAACCGCCAAAGTGGAATTTGTTTAAGAAATGCAACCAATCATAGCCTGCTTTTTGATAGGGGCGTAATTCACCTTGAAAACTTCGAGCTAGGGTTTTCTCTTGGATACCTTGGAAAGAGCGTAATTTTTGGATATTCTCTCGAATATCTTGATATTTCTGATCGGTTCTTTTCGCCTGCTCTCCTTCCAAAATATCGTCTATTATCGTGATTTGATGATGAGAGAAGCGCAGATGATTGTCCTGGGCTTTTCCAATATTCAATATGTGTTTGTACTTTTCAAACCATTCCTCGGGAATTTCTCCAATCGTACCATCGGGCAGCTTGACATAATTGTGGTTCTTTTGGATAGCTCTTCGGAAATCTTTAAGGCTGACCTCTAGTTCACCAAAACTAACGATCGTTTTTACATCAAACCAATCAATTCCTGTGGAAACATCAAAGGATATATTGGGTTTATTTCGATTGACTCTTGCGGTGGTTAACTCCTTTTCGCCAATCACTTCATAACCCAAGTCAATAAGTTGAGGCACCGTGTTGAGTAGGAAGTCAACTGGATGGGTGCGCGCTCGCAAACGTAATTTATCGGATGGGGTAGAGGCAGGGATGCGTTTTAGACCAAAAGCCTGGGAGGAAATTTGTTCAAAAGCTTGTTGTTCTTTTTCTGGTTGACGTCTGATCGTTACCAATGTCCAAGCGCCAGGTTTTTGTCTGATCGTTTCTGAGGGAGTATCCGCTTTATAGGGAACTTCATAATCTTGATAGACAAAGCGTAATTGTGCTTGTAATTCGCCTTGATCATCGTCAAGGTAGAGGCGGTATTTTGATAGGGCGTTGATCTCTTCTCGATCGACAAAATTACTCTCGATCCCAATCTTGTTGGAGAGTTCCAGGAAATATTTTTCTTGGAATTTTGCCTCTTGACTTTGCTCAATAAATAGACCTTCAGGGTCATTGAAACTAGAAAGGATTTTTACAGAGGTTGGTTCAATCAATTGTACTAATTTTTGATTAACAAGCAACCACGTTGGTTTATCGTTGATGATGGAAATTTTATCAATCGGTTGATCAAGTTTTTGCTTACCGGAGATAATGATTGGTGATATCTGGATGCCTTGTGTTTTTTTGTGAATACTGATCCTGATTTCACCAGGTTCTGATAATATTTTTATCGGAAATTGGAAGGGATCATCTTGGACGCCTTTGAATAACGGAGCATTGGTATTCATGAGTATATTTAGAAAATCATGAAGAACATAATTTGTTTCGATTGCTTCTGATCGTTCTATGTCTGACAGCAGATTGGCAAAACTGACCATATTAGGGTCTTCACACACACAATAAGAAGGATCAAGATGCTGTGTTACCCTTTGAGCTTTCAGCATAGGAGCTGATCTACTTTTGACATATTTGATGATCTCAGTAAAAAGGTATGTATTGTCGGATGAATTGTTTGAATTGATGGATTGGTTAAAGATATCCGGAAGATTTATCTCTTTAATAGAATAAGCATGTATGCACCAATTACCAGGCAGATCTTTACCATACAGGTTAGTGTATTTTCGTTGTAAGCTGAAGAGTAAGATATAGCGATTATTTTGTTGGATGGAGCTTTGATCGGGAATGGAATGGATGATTTGCAGGAGTTGAGAACGCCAAGCAGGGGGGAGTTGTTTATTGAGATGCTCACGAATAGCCAACCATGCTGCAGCTTCATGTTCGCAAATTAAACCCCGGCTGGCATGATTACAATTACATTTTAGATATAAGTGTTTTTTTGCAACATTAATTTCAACATGATATCTGCGAGTATCATGAACGGTGGCAGAGGCAACTAGTTCTGCGACTTCGATTATTTCGACCGCACCCCTTTGGTAAATATCTTTACCTTTTTCTAGAATTTCTGGTTCAACAGAATTTTTTAGACGTTCTTCGCTTAATGTCTCCAGTGTAATTTTATACATATGATAAAACAAGGGATGACTGGCGTTAGATTTTTTTTTGCCAGTCATCCGAATTCGATCAAAAAAGCAATATGACTAGAGCAAACCGACTTCTTGGTTGAAATCTTCGATTAATTCATCAAAAACTTCGATTTGTCCCTGAAAACCAGTCCAGTAATCTCGATCATACCATTGATCTAAAATCTCTTTATAAGTTTTACCTTGTTGTTCAACCCAGGTAAAGTATTTCAAATTATGAATTCGGTGTTTGCCTTCATAGGTGAGTTCTTCTAAATTGTCAGTTGTGATTCCTTTTAAGTATTCGGCATGATGAGCGACAGCATCTTTTTCATTGTACTCGCCGTATTCTGCGTGCATTTCTCGTAAGCGGCTCTGATAGAGCTCCATGGAGTCAGTCAGAACAGTCATAACGATGTCTTCCTCACCCAATTCATAATACTTAGCGGCTTTGATGGAAGAAATTAGATTTGAGATGCTTGAGAAGCCCAATAGGTCGAGATTCTTGACGGTATTCTCAGGTATACCTAATTTGGCGAGGTATGCTTGACCAGCAGGTTCATTGAACAATCTAGCGAGATTTACGACCGCGTTATCATCAATTGCTACGATCATATCGGTGTTCTTAGAATTATGGATCCACGGGACGTGCTTGTCGCCAATGCCTTCGATGCGGTGGGCGCCAAAACCGTTACTGCTGAGTGTGGGACATTGTAATGCTTCGCTAGCTACGATCTTACTTCCGGGGAATTGTTGTTTCATATAATCACCGCTAGCGATTGTTCCAGCCGAACCAGTCGCAGAGACCATCCCGAAGTAGTTATCACGATTGCCCATGATCTTTTCGAGCACTTCCACGAAAGCATGTCCAGTAAGATCATAATGCCATAGATAATTTCCAAATTCATCAAATTGATTGAAGATCATTAGGTCTTCGCCAGTAGCGCGCAGCTCCCAGCATTTGTCAAAGATCTCTTTAACATTTGATTCACTTCCTGGTGTGGCGATCACTTCGCCAGCGATATTGGATAGCCACTCAAAACGTTCACGGCTCATTTCTTCAGGTAGGATCGCGATTGATTCACAAGCTAGTAGGGCTGAGTCATAGGCGCCGCCTCGGCAGTAGTTACCAGTTGAAGGCCAGACTGCTTTTTGAGTTGTGGGATCAAACTGTCCAGTTGTCAAACGCGGGACAAGACAACCAAAAGCTGCTCCAACTTTGTGGGCTCCTGTCGGGAACCATTTTCCGACTAAGGCGACAATACGGGCTTTGGTGCCAGTTAAACTACTTGGAAATTCCATATAATTGACGTTCCCAAAACCGCCGCCATCGGCGACAGGTTCATTTTTCCAAGTGATGCGGAACAGGTTACGTGGATTAAGATCCCAAAGACCAATACCAGCCAATTCCTCTTTAATTTTCTCGGGGATTAAAGAAGGATCCCTCATTTGAGCAAATGTAGGGATAATAATATTGCGCTCGCGTACCCGTTTGATTGCCCTTTCGCGTCTATCTTCAAAAATTGTTAAATCGATTGTTGCCATTTTATATTCCTTGTTAATAAAATTAGATTTTTATTGAAGTTTGTAAATGTTATTAGATGGAATAATCAGGTGTTGTTTACCTTTATATTCTTATCAACAAAATCATCTGGACCTTCGTGTACGATATAGAGAGGTCGTCCTTTTGCTTCGTCATATAGTCGTCCGATATATTCTCCCAGAATACCGAGTGAGATTAATTGCACCCCTCCGAAGAATAAAACCGCAATGAGTGTGGTCGCCTGACCATAGAATGCCTGTATACCAGCTAAACGAGTGAAGATCACGATGGGAATTGCAAGGATACTAATAAATGCAGAGAAGAAACCCATATAGGTAGCAAGCTGTAATGGGAAGTAAGAGAACCCTGTGATTGCGTCACTGGCGAATTTAACCATTTTTTTAAAAGGGTATTTCGTTTCTCCAGCATAACGCGCCGCTCGTTCATAGGTTACCCCCGTTTGCCTAAATCCGACCCAGACCGACATACCACGCAGGAAACGATGTCTTTCGCGCATTTGATTCATCACATTAACCACTTTCCGATCCAGCAATCGGAAATCACCAGTGTCCAAGGGTATATTTACATCGGTGATGCGATAGATAATGCGGTAGAAAAGAGAAGCGGTGAACAGTTTGAACCAACTTTCCCCTTCTCTTTTAGAACGAATTGCATAAACAACTTCGTAACCTTGTTTCCATTTTGCGATCATATCTATAATAACTTCTGGAGGGTCCTGCAGATCAGAGTCAATAATAATAACTGCCTGCCCGCGGCTATAATCTAAGCCAGCCGTGACAGCCAATTGATGCCCAAAGTTGCGTGCAAAGATGACCGGTCTGATGTGTGGATCTTTGATTGCTAATTCACGGATTAAGTCCGTTGAGCCGTCGGTTGACCCATCATCAACCATGATCAATTCCCAAGGTTCTCTAGTTTTTTGCATGGTTTGCTGCATGCGTTCGTAGAGAGCAGGGATATTTTCTAACTCGTTATAAATTGGAGCAATGATGGTAATGTTTGCTTCCATTGGTTATTTTTCGATCACCTTTCGAACAACTAGATCAAGAATGCAAAAGTAATTTTTTAACGGCATCGAGTGAAGGCTCGATGATTGGCGCTTCAGTGACTGCTTGCATAGCAGCCTTGACATCTTTTAGACCACTACCGGTATTGATCACTAATGTGGGGGAATCCTCTTGAATCAAACCTAATTCGAGAGCTTTCTTAACGCCAGCTAAAGAGGTCGCGCCTGCGGGTTCTGCGAAAATGCCAACCTTTCCGAGATCGGCGATAGCATTGATTATCTCTTGATCTTTTACCTGGATATAAGCGCCTCCACTTTGTGTTGCCGCTCGCACTGCTCTGACTCCATCTCGTGGAAGGTCTACGGAAATGCTATCAGCAAGTGTATTTGCAGAGACTGGGATGATTTCCTCTGTGCCAGCGTTGAACGCGTTAGATATCGCGGCTGAGCCTTCGGATTGAATGCCAAAAATACGCGGCATATTTGGCAGCCAGCCTAATTCTTTGAGGTCTTTGAAGCCTTTGTGAATACCGGAAATGATATTGCCATCTCCAACGGAAACAAAAATCGATAGGTTTTCTTTGCTAAGCGGTTGTACATCCTCTTTATTCAACCATTCATAGATCTCATAGGCGGCTGTCTTTTTCCCTTCTACTGTAAACGGGTTAAAACCAGTATTCCGGCAATACCAACCAAATTCTTCTGCAGCTTTTACGGATAGATCAAAAGCATCATCATAGGTGCCATCAACCAAGAGCACTTTCGCGCCGAAGACCAATAGTTGGGCTATCTTTGCGGGTGGCGCGCTGCGGGGGGCAAAGATCACCGCTTTTTGACCAACAGCAGCCGCCATCCCTGCCAGCGCTGCTCCTGCATTTCCTGTTGAGGCAGTGACAACGATATCGGCTGAAATTTGCATAGCCCTAGCTACGACAACGGCGCTGGCTCGATCTTTGAAGGAAGCTGTCGGGTTTTTGCTTTCATCTTTCACCCATAGATTTTGGATCCCCACATTTCCCGCTAATTTCTCAGGCTTATAAATTGGTGTCCAACCTGCTGCCCATAATGGTGTATTTTTCCCGATAGGCGTGTTTACCGGTAATAAGGGTAAATACCGCCATAAAGAAGGTTCATCCTTATTGATCCAGTTTAATGAGTCATATTCTTTACTCAATCCTTGATAATCTAAGATGATATCTAAATTCCCGCCATCTTCCGGGCAAGTATAAACGACCTCATCTGGGCTATATTCTCTACCACATATTGAGCATTTTAAACCAATATATTTTTGCATAGAATCTCCAATCAAAGACCGCGTTCACCGCGTATATAGGGAATACCTAAAGCAGCCGGCGCTCCAATTCGTTTTCGCATAGCTTCACGTGAACCGATCACAAGAACAATAATCGTAAATGCGTAAGGCACCATTTGTAAGAAGAAACCCAAGTAAGGATTGTAAAAGAATGGGTTAGCAAGACCGAAAATCATGGCTGGACCTTGAATGTCCAATATCAAACGGCGAAGCGCTCCGAAAGCATAAGCGCCGAAAGCGGCGCGGAAAGGATCCCATTGAGCAAAGATTACTAAACCTACTGCAATCCAACCTTGCCCAGCGGTGGTTAGTTCGCTAAACCATCCCGGCGATACCGCTAAACTGATCGTAGCGCCTGCTAATCCCGCAAAGACTCCCCCTACAAAAACATAAAAATAGCGTAAGCGAAAAACATTGATCCCAAGCGCATCCGCAGCTGCTGGGTATTCGCCGATAGCACGTAGATGCATACCTGGACGAGTGTGATTAATAAAATACCAAGCTGCTGGGGTGATCAAGTATCCGATATAAACTAGGATGCTTTGATCTTTGAAGAAAATTGGTCCTAAAAAGGGGATCTGAGATAATAAAGGAATGGAAAAATTCGGCAGTAGTGAAATAGCGCCTGCTTTACTTAAACCTTCCCCTAAGACAAGGCTGATCCCAGTACCAAGGAACGTCAATGCTAATCCGCTTACAACCTGATCTGCTTGAAGAGTAATTACTATGAAGGCGTGAATCTGGCTGAAAATACCTGAAGCGATCATAGCAACCAGAACGCCTAGCCATGGATTTCCGGTAGATACTGCGATGCTGAAGGAACTCATTGCGCCAACCAACATCATACCTTCAACGCCAAGGTTGAGTACGCCAGATCGTTCAGCAAATAATTCACCTAAGGTGGCGAAGAGTAATACGGTACCTGAGGCAACACCAGCTTGAAGAATAATAATAGGATCCATGTTTATGCCTCCTCAGCAGTCCGTATAATTCGAATACGATAACGCAACAGGAAATCGCTAGCGATCAAACAAACCAGGATAATACCTTGAATGAGTTTGGGTACCCCAGAAGGTTGTATTTCTCGACCAGCTAGGATCAATGCGCCAAATAAAACCGATACGATGATGACTACAAATGGGTTCAATTTTGCCAGCCAAGCGACGATAATTCCAGTAAAGCCATATCCAGCAGCTAAGGGAGAAGTTTGAAGGCGGTGAATTACACCCGTGACTTCCGACATTCCACCTAGACCTGCTAAAGCGCCAGAAAGCATCATGACGAAAATTGTGTTGCGTGTGATATTGATTCCAGCGTAATTTGCTGCGCGTGGGTTATCACCGATCAAACGAATTTCATAGCCCCAACGACTGTGAGAAATGATATACCAAACAACAACGGCTGCCAATATCCCGATCAAAAAACCCATATGTGTCGTTAATCCACGAAAAAGTGGGATAGAATCTGCATATCCAGCTAATCGTGGTAACCAGGCATTATCTGGGAATTTGGGGCTCATTTGGAAGCCACCTTCGCTCCATACTGCAAAAATCCAGAAATTGACCCAGGCAATAGCGATATAGTTAAGCATGAGCGTGGTAATGATCTCGTTCACATTTAACTTGGCTTTTAAATATCCAGGGATAAACCCCCAGAAGGCGCCTAATCCCATACCCACTATCATCATAACTGGAATAAAGATCCATGGTGATGTCTCTGCTGGAAGAAGGGGTGCGAGTACAACTGCGCTAGCGCCGAAAGCCCCCATGATAAATTGACCTTCTGCGCCAATATTCCATAATTTCATCCTGAAGGCGATCGAACAAGCTAAACCGGTTAGCAATAACGGTGTCGCTTTCACAATAGTGTCAGAAATTACGCCAATATTCCCGAAGGATGCCCTTGCGATATGAGCATAGGATTGGAAAGGATTTCCACCGGCAAAAGCAATCACTAGTCCACCCAGGGTGAGTGACACGATAATCGCCAATAGAGATATGAGTGTAGGATACCACTTGGGAGGTTGTTTAAGAAGTGGTTCGAAACGAATAGTGAAAGGCATCTTGATCCTTTTTTGTAGGGAGGAAGTTGAAGCCGTTGGAGAAGAGTTGTCAGACATTTTATAACCTCTCAGATTCTCGAATTTGTTCCAAGGGAGTCCCTGTCATCATTAAACCGATAGTATCGAGATCTTCCTCGATAATTTCACCCATAATTTTTCCTTCATAAATCACCGCTACTCGGTCGCTAAGCGAAAGCAGTTCCTCTAATTCCTCAGATATTAAAAGAATAGCAGTGCCTGCCATACGTTGATCTAATAAAAGGTGATGGACAGCTTCGATCGCGCCAACATCCAATCCGCGTGTAGGTTGGACGGCAATCATCAAATCTGGTTTGCCTGAAATTTCACGTGCTAGAATCACACGCTGTAAGTTGCCACCGGATAAGAGACGTACTGGCGTTTCTACCGTCGGAACAGCGATCTCGTAAGATTGCTTTAGCTCTTGAGCGAAATGTGTGGCGGTGGGCATATGAATTGACCATCCTCTGGCGATGGGAGGTTGGCGATATTTCTTCATGATGACATTGTCGGTTACGCTCAAGTTAGGAGATGTTCCGGTATGAGTGCGGTCTTCGGGGACATATGCCAAACCACTTTGTATACCCACTCGTGCAGAACGGTTACTGATCTCTCTCCCCCGCATAAGAACTTTCCCTTGTTTGCATTTCCGCATGCCAGCAATAACTTGAGCTAGCTCACGTTGACCGTTCCCAGCTACGCCGGCTAGTCCAAGTATTTCTCCAGCACGGACATTGAGGGAGACTCCATCTAATGCTGGGAGACCTTTGTCATTGTCTGCATGGATATCTTTTACTTCCAGAATAACTTCACCAGGTGTGCGAGGTTCCTTCTCTAAGCGAAAGACAACATCTCGTCCTACCATTTGGCGAGCGAGTTCTTTCCGCGAGATGTTATGGGCATCTAGACCACTAGCAGTGACCTTACCACGGCGTAATACAGTAATACGATCTGCAATTTCGCTTACTTCTTGAAGTTTGTGGCTGATAAATATGACCGATTTTCCTTCGGATACCATCGAACGTAGCGTATCAAAAAGATCCTCAATTTCTTGTGGCGCTAGTACAGCGGTTGGTTCGTCCATAATCAACACTTCAGCGCCACGATACAATAATTTAATCAATTCGACGCGTTGTTGCTCGCCAACAGAAAGTTGCCAAATCTTAGCGCGTGGATCTACTTTCAACGAGAACCGCTCTCCAAGAGCTTCGATCTGTTGATGATACTCATTCAAATTGATATGAAATTTTGGATTTTCTAATCCTAATAGGATATTTTCGGTCACGCTTTGGGAAGGTACGAGCATGAAATGTTGGTGTACCATACCAATTCCAGCTAGGATAGCATCGCGAGGTGAAGAGAAATTTACTGGTCTCCCGTGAACAAGGATCTTGCCTGAATCTTGCTTATAGAGACCTGCAAGAACATTCATAAGGGTACTTTTTCCAGCGCCATTTTCACCTAATAAGGCATGAATTTCTCCATGTTTTAATGTGAAATCGACATTATCATTGGCGATTACGCCAGGGAAGCGTTTATAAATTCCTCGCATCTCCACAACGTTTTCTTCTGATGAAAATTGATCGTTTATTATTTTAATTTTTTCAAGACCGTTAGAATTTTCCATGCCTATTTTGGTTCTCCATTTATCTTCATATCGGAGGAACATCTTCTATTAATTGGTGGGTGGAAAAACTGATCGTCAAATCAGAATCTTTTATAATAGATATTGAGCCAGGACCTGTTATGGATCCTGGCTCTTGATTGTTCTATTTAGTTGTATTATTCGAGTGGTGGTAGTTCAGATGTGATTCCTTCTGCCCACCAATACATACAGAATTCGCACTCGAGACCGGGGGCTCCGGGTGGGAATTGATCTAAGTCTGCCTGAACCATCTTTTCACCAGCGGGGACAATCACGTTACCGCTGTTGTCGAGAACTTCACCAGCGAATACGTCGAAACGATTCAATTCACCGCTATTGAATTTTGCCATTTTAGCTCTGACGTCTTCAATAACTTCAGGTGGAAGGTCTTTCATGCCTAGGGTCAACTCATCGCCTTCCATGAATCCTACTAAGCCTAAACCACCGGTATCTGAATCAAAGTAATCCCAACCAGCTTTATATGTGCCAGCTTGGATTCCTTCCGCGATCTTAGCATATGCAGGTCCCCAAATCCAATAAGGGGCAGTTAAACAAGCATCAACCTTGCAAGATCCGTACCAGTCATAGGTTACGCCCCATTTTCCTTTTTCTTGGGCAACGTCAGCGACTGCGGGGGTATCCGCACCAGTGAAGACTACCTGTGCACCTGCATCGAATAATGAAGCAGCAGCCTCTTTTTCAATGATGGGATCGTGCCAAGTGTTGATCCAGCGCACTTCCATGGTGCATTCCGGACAGGTCTCTTTCATGCCAAGGGCGATCGCATTGCCAAGGCGAAGTTCTTCTGGAATGGGGAAGGTTGCCATATAACCAAGTTTGGGATTTCCATCAAGCTTGGCACGCGCACCAGCTAACATACCAGCCAGATACTTCATATTTTCCATAGCGCCCATGAGGTTACCGAAGTTTTCCATATTTGATTTATATCCAGTGAGATGGATGAAATAGCTGTCAGGAAATTCTCCGGCTACAGTTTCCATGGGATCCATATAACCAAAAGAAGTGCCTAAGATCAAGTCAAAGCCTTTACGAGCCAGACTGCGGAAGATTTGCTCTGAGTCTGCGCCTTCGGGGACGTTCTCAATATAGGCAACATGCACGTTGTCCACATTCTCTTTGACATACTCTAAGCCTTCATAATGAGCTTGGGACCAACCACCATCATCATGTGGACCGATTAGGACCATGGCTACATTGAATTTGTCTTTCTCAATGGCTGGAATCTGAAAACCGCCAACCTCTTCTGGTTCGGCAGCGCCACCACCGCAAGCAGAGAGCAGCAAGGATAAGGTGATGAACAAGGGAATTAAATAAGATAAAACTTTTTTAGACATAGTTACTCCTCCTCAGGAATAAGATTTTTTCTGTTTGCTAAATTCAAGAAACTTCTCAGTGTGAAATTTTCTCAAAGATTTGCCTCCTTTCTTATTGAGCAAACAATAAATTAATAGTTTGGTTTAGGTAAATAACCTAAGACCCATTTCATATAAGATTATATCTTTTTTCATTTTTAATCTATATATGAATGTCATATCTTTATATGATTTAACCCTATTATAATTTATTTCTTTGAACATTGACTATCAGAAATTGATAGTCAATGTTCTGTTTTTACTAATCCTGGAAAAAATGTGTACCGGTTACACCTTTTAGAGCAGCTCCAATATGTTCGGGTGATGTTACGATTGCTTTTTTACCACCATTTTCTAAAAAGTTGATTATAGCTTGAATTTTCGGCGCCATGGAACCTTTTGCGAAGTGTGTACCTTCTGCGAGATATTTCTTTGCTTCTGATAAGCTCATTTTATCAACCCACATCTCGTCCGGTTTCCCAAAATTCAAGGCTACCTTCTCAACAGCTGTTGAGATGATTAGCAAATCAGCAGCGATTAAAGTGGCAAGTAAACTGCTGGCAAAATCTTTATCAATAACTGCTGCTGTACCTACCAGTTCACGATTCCCTTTATCAATGACGGGAATACCACCACCACCAACGGTAATAACAATCACACCTGCATTGATCAAAGCTTTAACCGCATCCAACTCTACGACTTCTTTTGGTAATGGAGAGGCAACAACTCTTCTCCACCCACGTCCAGCGTCTTCAACTACATCCCAACCCATTTCACTGACTCGTTTCTGAGCTTCTTCCTCATCCATGAAACTACCGATGGGTTTTGATGGGTTTTTAAAAGCTGGATCATTTTTATCGACCAACACCTGTGTAATAACGGTTGATACGGATTTTATAATTCCACGTTTGGTGAGTTCATTTTGTAATGTCTGTTGAAGTGCATATCCGATTGCGCCTTGGGTATCTGCTCCGCAAACATCCAATGGAACCTCATGCAAACCTTCAGCTTTGTGGGCAATTTCTGATCTTCTTAATATAAATCCCACTTGGGGACCATTTCCGTGTCCAATCGCAACATCCCAACCAGATTCAATCATATCTGCGATATGCTGAGTGGTTTCTTTTGCTGCATAGTATTGGTCCTCGACGGTTTGATGTCCTTTGTCTTTAATGAGCGAATTGCCGCCAATAGCAACAACGGCTATTTTACGATTATCTTCTTTCATTCTAGGTTTATGCTCCTCTGGCAAAATTAGCGCATGGTTAATGCCATGACCGCTTTTTGGGCGTGTAAACGGTTTTCTGCCTCATCGAATACAACAGAGTTTGGACCATCCATCACGCCGTCTGTAACCTCAATATTCCGATCGGCTGGTAGGGGATGCATATAGATCGCATCTTCTTTTGCCAAGCCCATTTTACGCTCATCAGTGATCCAATCCTTATATTTATCTTGGATTATTTTTCCTTCTTCAGGATCATGTGTTGTCAAAAGGGGACCCCAAGATTTGGCATAAACGATATCAGCATCTTTAAAGCCTTCTTCCATATCATCGACAACTTCAAAACCGACTCCGTATTTTTTCGCCTGTTCTTTTGCCTGATCCATGATTTCCGGCATAAGTTTGAATTCTGGTGGGTGAGCTAGGACAACATCCATCCCAAAACGAGGCATTTGTAAAATTAGTGATTGCGGAACTGAGATCGGTTTCAGATAAGATGAAGCGTAAGCCCATGAAACAACCATCTTACGTTTCCGTAAATCGCGTCCTTTCTTTTCGATGATTGTCATCAAGTCAGCTAATATCTGGAATGGGTGATAAATTTCACACTGCATATTTAGGACTGGAACACGAGAAGCGTTTGCGACCAGATTGAGGTAGCGGTTGCCAATACCCCAGTCGACATGGCGGATGGCGATGCCATCAAAATATCGACCAAAGATCTCACCCATCTCTGTTTCAGTGTCTCCATGTGAGATTTGTGTCGTACGACTTTCAATAAAAGCAGCATGACCTCCTAGTTGAGCCATACCAGCTTCAAAGGAACCGCGAGTGCGCGTAGATGAAAAAAAGAATAACATTGCAAGTACTTTATCGCGCAAATAGGCATGCGATTCGCCAAGAGCTCTTTTTTGTTTAAGATCAAACGCTACGTCAAGTACTGTTTCGACTTCTTCTTTGCTAAAATCAAGGTCGCCGATAAGATTTCGCCCGCGTAAATTAGTCTGCATTTCAACCTCCGTAAAAACAATAATTCAAATAAAATGGATGACCGCTTTGATAACCTCTCAGAGACAACGGTCATCCTCGTCAAATAATTATTCCATCTTACCAAGAACCAAAGCAAGCAATGCCATACGCATAACGACTCCGTTGAAAGCTTCCTGCCAATAACGCGACCAGCGTGTGATATCTACGTCGGGAGGAATTTCATCCATACGTGGTAGCGAGTGTAGGAGAATAGCATCAGATTTCGCTTTTGATGCCAATAATTCACGAGTGATTTTATAATTAGCGGGAGTCAATCCATGATCGCCAGCTTCTTGTCGGGATTGGGTATAATCTGGCTGTACGACTGGTTCAACAAGGATAACATCTGCTTGGTCGATTACGTCGGCGACATGCTCCGCTTCAGAATAATCAAGGCTGTATTGTGCCAAGTCAGCTTTAAATTCTTCTGTAAGAGACATATCTGGAGGGGAGACAAAGGTGATAGGGCAGTCGAACTGTGTTAACGCATAGGCTAAGGAATGCATTGTGCGCATTCGCATATCACCAACTGCAACCCAACGTAATCCATCGATGCGCCCTTTTTCTCGAAGAACGGTATAAAGGTCGGTTAAAATCTGGGTTGGGTGTTCACCCCAACCATCACCACCGTTGATAATTGGAATAGAAGCCCATTTCGCCGCTTCCTGAGGTGCACCTTGTTGGAAATGTCGCATGACAATGACATCACCGTAGAACTCAAGCATTTTAACGGTATCTTTGATCGATTCCTGATACCAATCGCCGGCGCGTGTCATTTTTGCGTCTGAAAAACCAAGAACATGCCCACCAAGTCGGTGCATACCTGCTTCGTGAGCCATACGGGTACGGGTACTAGGTTGGTAAAAGGCAGTGACTAACGTCTTGTCTTTCAACATATCTGAATTCTGTCTGTTTCGAGCGATGGGTTCCAACCTTTCTGCGACCTCAAAAACACGCATAAATTCATTTCTTTCAAAATCTTTTAGTGACAGTATGTCACGTCCTAAAAAGCTTCGCATTATTCGATCTCCTTCATATTTATACAAAAATGTTAATGACTCAAGAGCTTGTTAGCACATGAGTAATTGATAAAATTCAAGTTACTTTCCTAACGACGTGGAAGCGGAAATATCCGGGCAAGAAATAACTATAGGAATGGTTGATAATACGTCCATCTTCCGAATATAAATCTGCTGTAAATGAAAGCAAGACATCACCGCGCTGAATATTCAGAGCTCGTGATACTTTGGATGAGGCAGGAACTGCATTTATCTCTGTTTTTGATGTCGTCAATCGAGGCTCCCCATGTTGTAATAATAAATCAAGGATAGAACCCGTGAACCCTTTTTCCAATTCATCTGGTGCGATGATATTTTTCGGGAGAGTATCAATCAGGTAGGCGACTGGACGATTTTCTAGTAGAATTACTCTGGCGATGCTGATTACTTGATCATTGGGTGAAATATTAAAAATGCTTGTTTCGTCGTCTGATGCAATTCGTCTATCAATTTCTAAAGCGCCAAAGGATACAGGCAATCCGATCCTTTCTGCAATACGTTCTATGCTTTCAAGCACCTCTAATCCACTTTCAATGATGTTTTTAGGGTGGGTGACAAAGGTACCAGACCCTTGGAGTCGACGTAGCATTCCTTGAGTTTCAAAAGTACGCATCGCCTCCCGTAAGGTAGCACGGGAAACGTTTAATTGTTTTGCTAATTCTGGTTCGGATGGTAATTTCTCATCAGGTTCAGAGTTATCGATAATTCGTTTTAACTTTTTATGTAAGACATTTGATACTGATTCTTGATTCATAATGAGCTTTCTTAGCGTAGTAAATGATATGGTTATTCAAATAATGGGATGAAATCAAATTTTGTTACATCAACCAAACCTAGATCGGATATTCTCAGTTCTGGGATGACCACTAATGCTAATAAGCTGAGCTGCATATTAGGATTGTTGAGTGTACAACCACAGGATCGGAACCCTTCTAGGATTGTTGTTGCTTGCTTAGCGACAATTTCTGCGCGTTCATTTGACATCAAACCGGCAATAGGTAAGGCGACACTTCCGATGACCTGACCATCTTTGATTACGATCTGTCCACCGTTCATTTTCTGTAATTCATTCGCCGCCATTGCCATATATTCATCATCCGTTCCAACGACTATCATATGGTGGCTGTCATGGGCGACAGTGGTTCCAATGGCGCATTTAGAATTAAAACCGAATCCTTGAACAAGTCCTACTTCTACACCACCTGTTGCTCTATGACATTCGACTAAAGAGATCTTTGCTAGATCTTTGGATATATCTGCAATCGCTTCTCCGTTTTGGATAGTAGGTTTAATTTTTAAATGTTTAGTGGGCGCCTGGTTTTCAATCACTCCAATGACATTAGCAACAGCATCTTCCTCTTCTGGAGCTTGGATATGAAAATCTGCAGAGGTCAAAGCATGTTTCATGTGAACAGATTCTTTGACCCAATCTGGATAGGAATATTCAGGGATATCTATAAGCACTATTTGATTCTCAAAGATCTTTTGACCTTGGGCAATGACGACGTCGATATCTAGTTTTACAAGATTATTGATCAGGACAATGTCCGCAAATCGACCTGGAGCAATCATTCCGACATCATTGGAAACGCCAAAATGTTCAGCGGTATTCAATGTAGCCATTTGGATCGCTGTTAGAGGTGCAATTCCTTGAGAAATCGCCTGCCGAATAGCACGATTTACATGTCCTTCATTAACTAATGTCTCGGAATGTGAGTCATCAGTACACAGAATAAAGTTTCGTGGATCTAAACCCGCTTCCGTAATTGCACGTACTCCTTCATCGACATCATGCCAGGCTGAGCCAAGTCTTAACATGGCTTTCATTCCTTGGCGTACTCGAGCAATTGCATCTTCCATGGTGGTTCCTTCGTGATCATCCTGGGGTCCACCGGCTACATAACCATGGAAAGGAAAGCCAAGATCGGGAGATGCATAATGACCTCCAATCACTTTCTTAGCACTGCGGGTTTCTGCCATTTCTGCATGCATTTTTTCATCACTGAGAAATACGCCCGGGAAATTCATCATTTCACCTAAACCGATAATTCCTTCCCAAGCCATCGCCTCAGCAACTTCTTCTGGTCCAATATTTGCTCCAGGCGTTTCTAAACCTGGGGCTGATGGAACACAGGATGGCATTTGAACCCAAACATGAATCGGTTGGTGAGCTGCTTCATCGACCATCAGACGGACACCCTTCAAACCAAAAACATTGGCAATCTCATGAGGATCGACGAACATGCCGGTTGTGCCATGTTTTATCACTGCCCGGACGAATTCTGTCACAGTGAGCATCCCGGATTCGATATGCATATGTCCGTCTAAGAACCCTGGGACTAAAAAGCGATTTTCAGCTTCAATAATTTGGGTATTCTCTCCAATGGTATGCGAAGCATCTTCCCCAACATAAGCAATACGTTCGCCAATGATAGCAATATCAGTATTCGGGATAATCTCACCTGATTGAACGTTTACCCATCGTCCATTTCGGATCACAAGACTGGCTGCTTTTCGTCCCATCGCGACGTCTACCAGTTCTCTTGTTCTATTGGCAATATCAGTGGATTTCATACATGCTCCTTTGTTTTGTGAACGAGTAATCCTCTTTTAATTCCTCTAATATAAATTGATTATTGCTCCAGCAATCTCTTTGCGGCTAGATTATGTTCTTCGATTAACTTAGGCAAATCAATATTTTTCAGATTTCCCTTTTCAACGATAACTTTGCCGCCTACAACGGTGTAGTCAGCTCTAACAGGTGCGCAGAACACCAGCGCTGCTAGAGGATCGTGGAGGGCGCCTGCATATTCAAGTCGGTCTAATTTCATCGCAAAAAAATCTGCACATTTTCCAACTTCTAATGAGCCAATATCACTACGTCCGAGGACTTCTGCGCCTCCTCGGGTTGCCATCCGTAGAACTTGGCGGGCGTTCATCAGCGCTTTTTCTTCATTGTTATCTTTGGAGAGAGAGGCTCCTCGGATTCCTGCGCGAACACGTGAAGCTAAAAGAGCTTGACGGGCTTCTTCAAGTAGATTTGAGCTATCATTACTTGCTGAGCCATCTACACCAATACCAACTCGGATGCCTTTCGCTAATAATTCCATGATAGGTGCAATGCCAGATGCAAGACGCATATTTGAACTTGGACAATGAGCAACACTAGACCCTGTTCTTTGATAGATCTCGATTTCTTCCTGGTTTACGTATACAGAATGGGCAAACCATACATCAGGTCCAAGCCAGTTTAAAGTTTCCATATACTTAACTGGTCGATAACCAAATTTCTGTTCACAAAAAACTTCTTCGTCTTGCGTTTCAGCAAGATGTGTATGTAAATGGACGCCATACTCGCGTGCCAATGCGGCGCTTTGTTTCATCAAATCACCAGTCACACTGAAAGGGGAACAAGGCGCTAAAACTATCTGAGTCATGGCTCCAGGGTTAGGGTCATGGTATGTCTCTATTAATCGTTGGGAATCTTTAAGAATGAAGTCCTCATCTTCAACAACGCTGTCTGGTGGTAAGCCTCCTTTGCTTTCTCCTAAACTCATTGATCCACGCGAGGCATGGAGTCTTACCCCAACATCTTGAGCAGAGATGATCTCATCATCAAGTTTAGAGCCATTCGGGAAAATATATAAATGATCCGAAGCTGTGGTACAACCGGATAAGGCTAGTTCTGAAAGGGCAGTTTTGGTTGATATTTGAATATCGGAAGGAGTCATACGTGCCCAGATTGGGTACAGCGTTTTTAACCAATTGAAAAGATTGGCATCTTGTGCTGCTGGTACGGCTCTTGTTAGGGTTTGATAGAAATGGTGATGAGTGTTTACTAAACCAGGGAGTAAAATATGGTTACTGAGATCAAGAATTTGATCAGCCGTATCAGGTAATTCTTCTGTTTTACCAACTTTTTCGATAAAACCATCTCGAATAAAAAGACCACCATCCGGTATTTCACGGTGGTGGTCATCCATTGTTACGATCAATTGTGCATGACGCACGAGCATGGTAGGCATCTTCTACTCCAAAAAAACTATACCAAAACTGGTAAAAAATAAATAAAAGGTTTTTTAAATTTGTCAGACAAATATATTCTATCAAATATTTATTTGTCTGTCAATCTTTTCTCATTGAAATTCTGGTTTTGTCTAGAGGAATTTGATTGATTTTTCATAGTTACTGCTTTTTGGTAGTATCATCATATTCTGCCTATATTAATTTGAATATTATTATCTATGAGATGGTAATAAGTTCTATGATTAATTAATTGATTGGACAAAGGAATTTTTCTAATAATAAATTTACTGTTGAGTAAACCCAAATCTCTTGAGGAACAATAAAGAAACGCATGAATAAGAAAATATGGCTTGGTTTGTTCACGATCTATCTGATATGGGGTTCTACATATTTAGCGATTCGTTTTGCGATTGCCAGCATACCACCCTATTTGATGGCTTCGCTTCGATTTGTGATCGCTGGAACGATACTTTTTATTTGGCGATGGTTAGCTGGTGACGCTAGACCTACAAAACGTCAGATATTCTGGGCTGGTATCGTTGGTCTCTTTCTCATTGTTGGAGGAAATGGAAGTGTTACTTGGGCTGAACAGCGCATCGTATCCAGCGTAGCAGCGCTGATGATTGGGACAGAACCCCTTTGGATTGTGTTGTTGGATTCATTTAATCCACGTATGCCAAAGCCTGATTGGAAATCAATCCTAGGAGTAGGAGTTGGTTTCATCGGTGTCATATTTTTAGTAAGCCCTTCTTGGGCGAATTTGGGTATTCAAAACATTGATCTAATTGGAGCTTTAGTGGGTATTCTCGCTGCTTTTTTATGGGCGATTGGAACAATCATTGCTAGAGATGCTGAGCTACCTAAGTCACCTCTGCTTTCGACAAGTATTGAGATGTTGGTAGGGAGTGTTGTATTATTGATTTTTGGGACAGTGAGTGGTGAATGGTCACGGTTAGATTTATCCACCATCACCGCGAAGTCGTTATTTGGGTTAGGGTATTTGATTGCATTTGGATCTCTGGTTGCTTTCAGCGTTTATTTGTGGCTTTTGAGAAACGCTCCGACCTCCCTGGTGATGACCTACGCTTATGTCACTCCGATTGTGGCGATTATCTTAGGCTTCTTTTTAGGTGGAGAGGAATTAACGTGGCGGATATTGGTTTCTGCTTCATTAATTATTGGCTCAGTCGTCATGATTAATGCCTCTAATCGAATGCAGAAGCCTTTAATAACTTTACCAGTATCTTCAGGTTCGATTGGTGAAGATTAGGGAAAATTTTTAAAACAAAATTTGATCAATATAAATCAATGAGTGCGGGGATATCCGCTAGTGTTGTTGCCATTTCAACAGCTCGGAGAGTAGCCGTGCTGAAAGCTTCAGCAGCGAATGCGCCAATTGTGTTTACATCTGCCTCTTGTTCTCCGAGTGAAAGGGAAAAGATCGTATCACCGTCTACCATACTATGCGCTGGGCGAATAGTGCGAGCTAGTCCATCCTGTGCCATCTGAGCGATTTTATTGATGCCTTCTTTATCCATCTTGGCATTGGTTGCCACTACACCGATCACTGTATTCGAATGTCGTCCAAATGCTAGATGATTTGATGAAGCCATATTTTTCATTACCTGTAAAGTATCAGCAAATTCAGTTTTCCCTGATTCATTGGGCATACGAACGCCAGCTTTTATTCTTGAATTATTTGGATCGATCACATCACCGAGTGCATTAACCGCAACGATAGCTGCCACGAGCAGACCTTCTTTGATTGTAATGCTTGCTGTCCCTATACCGGATTTAACGGCATTTTGGATTCCCAAGATTTTTCCGACGGTTGCACCAGTGCCAGCTCCGATACTTCCTTCTTCGGGGTGAGTAGAAGTCGCATTAAGACAAGCCTGGTATCCCATTTGCGCATCAGGGCGTCGAGATGCTGAACCAATATTCAAATCAAAAAGTACCGCTGC
>Ga0172371_10000500_pt1 | contig 60447 bp, 43 predicted proteins | sample Lak12m_FD_114543 | JGI IMG/M metagenome (GOLD analysis project Ga0172371, IMG submission 114543) | Freshwater microbial communities from Kabuno Bay, South-Kivu, Congo - kab_022012_12m | ecosystem: Environmental > Aquatic > Freshwater > Lake | place: Democratic Republic of the Congo: South-Kivu... | reverse complement strand
TTTATTCAAAACTTTTTCAATTATCTCATTTTCTGATGGTAATGAAGTTTTCTCATAAACAATATCACCAACTACATCTATCTCCTCATTTCTGTCTAATCCCATTACTACTTTTAAAGCATTTTTTGTATCGGACAAAGCATTTTCCAATTGTACAACCATTGGTCTCAAATTCTCAACCTGAACTTCAGCACGCAGTAAATCGAATTCCGCCACCATTCCCTGCTGATTGTAAGCCCTGACATTTTTCAAATTATCATCACCATTCTTTAAGCTTTCTCTCAGTATTCCGAGCATTTTATCTGTTAGCAATACGCCATAAAATGCTTTGCTTACATTTGTTATCGTCTTGGCAACAGCACCATGCAAAGATTCACGGGAAAGATTCAAATAAATCTGTGATGCCCCAATTCCTTTCAATACCGCTGAATTGAAAAGTATCTGACTTACCTGCAATCTGGTTTCATAAGAATTAGCCAATGCCATTGACATCAAACTGTACTTTTCCTTATACGGCTGATTATAGCTGAAAGGTATTGGTTCACCACCATTCGGGTCAGGTATCAACACGCCTATTTTCGACATAGTCATTAGCGTAGAATATGACAGTAAACTTTGGAAATCAATGAAAGGAATCTTTGGCTTTTCCAGATAATGCATGAAGTTTGCCGATAAGTCAACAGTTGGTAATGCATAACCGTATGCTTCATCCACTTTTGCTTCTGCTTTGCGTATCTCCATCATTGCCAATTTTGTCTCGGTATTATTCTGTAGTGCAATATCTATTGCTTCATCAAGAGTCAGTTGCCTTGATTGTGCAGTAAATAAGCTCGCATAAATGAAACAAAAAATCAGCAATAAGTTAAAAGTCCATTTTTTTGTTGTATGATTCATAATTTCTTTAAATAAAATTTATACTAATTTCTCTAACAAATTTCTATTCTATTTTTTCAAATTTCTAAATACTTCTTTCTACCTTTTTCTGTTAATGAGCCGGTTAAAAGCACATCAATTATATTCTGCAATGCTTCCTGATTGCTGATTGGCAAATCAGATAAAACTTCCGGTACAAGAATGTTATGAAGAGAATTATAATATATCAAATAGAAAATATCCTTATTTATATTTGGCTTAATAATACCCCTTTTTACTCCAATAGAATGCAATTTCGTAAAATTACTTCTAATCTGTTTTGCCCTGAAAATCTCTATTTTTTTCCACTGTTTTGGAGCATACCTTCTTAAATCCTCAAAAAATTCCTTAGTAAATGTGCATGATGTTTTTGACATAACATTCCAAAGTTTGTCCATGTTGAACAAAAAATCCGACTCAGATTTTTTTATGTCCTTAATTATCTGGTCAACATGTTTTTTTATTTCCCGAAGGTCTCTATCCACAATTTCTTCAAGCAATTTTTCTTTGGAAGGGAAATGCTCGTACAAGGTCCTTTTGCTAATGCCCAGTTCATTGGCAAGAAACTGAGTATTTACTTTACTATAACCATTTTTTGCAAAAGATTCCTTTGCTTTCTCGACGATTCTGTTTTTTATTTCAAATCCGGATTTTTCCATTTAAACTAATAAAACTAAAATATTTTTTTCAGTACCTTCAAAATTATAATTTTTGTTACAATTAATTTATTGTAAACGAATATTATTGACTTTAGTTTCAGCTGAACTCAAAAGTTTAATTATTGTAACAATTATGTTTTAAATAATATTTACAATATTAATATAAATTAATCAAAGAAAAGTAAATTTTTTTTTAAATTCATAATTTATTTTTGGCTAATTTCCTTATTAAATTTAGTATTAGCTAAAAAAAAAAGAAGTTTTCAGTTTTCTTTAACAGAATTTATCGTAAAAGGTCGTGTTTATTTCGTTGATGATTTGAAGTAATTAGAAAGTAATAAAAAAAATATAAATGGGGTTCAATAATGAAAAAGTTTATCTTATTTAATTTTATTATACTGCTATTTCTGGCTTTTACAGAAAGCGGCTATGCTGACTTCTGGCTGAAATGCAAAGGTCCTTACGGTGCTAAAATCAGCAGAATAGCTATCGATACCAGTACAGGATATATTTATCTTGCGACTATGACAGACGGTGTTTACAGAAGCACTACCAATGGGCAAAGCTGGAACTCATTTAATGAAACGGTTTACACAGATGATGCACCAAAAAGCAGGATGTGGATTCACAGGCATGTAAACGATATTGCAATTAGTGCTACAGGGGGTTTATATGCAGTAACTGATTCGGCAGGAATTTTTAAAGGAACTGTTAACCAGAACACCTGGGTCAAGAAAACTGTCCCAAACAATCCTGTCTTGAAATGTATTTACATTCTGAGCAATGGGAATATGCTTGCAGGCACGAACAGCTCTACAATAGCTAAGTCATCTAATGCTGGAGATGACTGGAGCATTGTAACCTCAGGTTTAAGCTCTGTAACTGATATTAATGCAATTACACAGGCAAATAACGACAACATTTTTATAGGAACGGAAAAAGGTATATATAAAATTTCGGATAACGGGCAAAGTTGGGTTAGCGTAGATAATAATGTTGGTGAAGTACATTGCTTTACAAAATCATCGAATGGCTTGGTGATAATGGCTGGTACAGATAAAGGTATCTACGCAAGTACAAATAACGGTGATTCATGGAATGCTCAAAGCAGTGGTATGCCTGCAAATACAAAAGTAATGTCACTGGCTTACCATAAGGACGGTTACTTTATCGCAGGAACCGAGAAAAATGGATTTTTCTACAGTACTCCCTCGACTTATGTCTGGACTGCCTTTAATACAGGTTTGGATGCTATTAAGATTGTAGCTTTGACAACAAACAAACAGGGAGAAATTTTCGCCGCATCTAATTTTGCTTTTTATTTAACTCCGAATACTTCAGGTTCATGGACAACATCTACTACCGGCTTAGGTTTGAGAACGATTAACCGTTTCGCATCACAAGCAGATAAAGCGGATGTTTTGGCAGCAACAGATTTAGGAGTTTTCAAAACGACCAACAGCGGTGAGAACTGGACACAATTAAACCAAGGTTTGAGTGATAATCTCGATGTATCGGCAATTGTCAGAGCAAGAAACGGAAATTTATTTGTCGGGACAAAAGGAGATGGATTGTACTTTTCGACTAACCAGGGAGCAAGCTGGAACAAATTGACTGACCCGAATTTTACAGCAACAGATGTTACAACTTTAGATACAAACAAGTTAGGAATTTTGTGGGCTGGAACGAAAAATCAGGGTGTCTTTAAAAGCAATGATATGACTGGGATGTCTTGGACAAGGGGAAATGGGTACAACATTGAGAGCAAAGAAATATTGTCCTTCGTTGAGGGTGCTAATAACGTTACTTATGCTGGTACGGCTAATGACGGATTGTACAGGAAAACCGACTTAGAACCAAGTTGGAAAAAACTTGACCAAACATTCGTCGGTGGAGGTTATACTATAAACGCTTTAGCTTATGCCCCAATTGGAACCGATGGAGTTCTTTATGCGGCTACCAACTCAGGTATTAGAAGGTCAATAAATAATTCTCTAAGTCCCTGGAATGCTATCGGTGGTACATTACCGAATATAGCACTTGCAATAACTGCTTGTGAGAACGGGTGGGTACTTGCCGGTATAAAATCAAGGACTGCAATATATATTGATTCGACAACAAAGAATGGTGATACATGGGTAGAGATCAAATCCGGCAGCGCTATTAATAACTATGAAACACAAACCTTTGCTGTAAGTGGTCGCGGCTATATTTTTGCAGGAACCAAAGGAGGAGGATGTTACAGAAGTGAACAGTCAACAAGTACAAGGATTCTGATAATCGGTACCAATCAACCTGACAATATAAAAGCACAGCAAGGAGATAAAATAAGTTTCAATTTAAATGTTATTGACGGTGGTAAAAATCTTGTTTCAGCGGTAACGGTTGTCGTAAAAAATGATATGGGATTGACAATCGGAGATTTGACGACAAATGCTTCGGGTGCGGTTTCTTTGGATGTTACAATTCCTTCGACTTTGGCAGACGGGACATACTCCATAACGTTTAAGGCAAACAGTCTCGGATATATTGAAAGTGAAGATAAGGTTGTTTACATTGATGTTCAAAGGCAAAAGATTTTCCTTGATATTGACAACAAAGCTGACCTGTACTTAGACTGGGAGCAGGAGTATAAATATAATATCATCGCTAAAAGCAAGGATGAAAATGGTGTTATCATTCCGAATATTTCCATCAAAGTAGATGATAAACTGAAAAACATTCAAAAAACTTTAACTACTGATGCTGAAGGCAAAGCTGAGTATAAAGACATAGTTCCATTGAATCATCCGGAGCAGGCATACAAAATTTTGTTTGAAGCTACTGACCCAACGGCATATTATGACAGTGCTTCTGCTGAAAGAACTGTGGTGGTTGACCACAATGATATTGTAATTAATGGACCAAGGGATGTTTGTGTGACTAATACATACAGATATACAACTGAGCCGATTGCAAATGCGACTTATACATGGAAAACCATAATTGGGGGAACATTCTTATCACCGACAAGCAACACATTCATTGATATAAAATGGGATACTCCACCTGCAGGTAGTTTTATTTTGGAACAAAAAGTTGGAAGCACACAATCTCCACCAAGAAAATTTGACGTAACAATATCCGATTTACCCGGTGTTACACTTGCTGATTTTCCAAATCCTATTTGTCCCAACGTGCCTTATGAACTTACCGGTGGGGACCCGCCAGGTGGCGTATATTCAGGAAAAGGCGTGAATAATGGTTGGTTCTATGGCGACAGTGCCGGAGGTCAGGGAACTTATCCGATAACATACACATACACAAGCGATGTTTCGCCATATTGCGTTGATTCTGCAACAAAAAGTATAACGGTGTATGCACTGCCAAATGTTACTTTGAATTTGGATTCAACAATATTTTGTCAGAGTTATTTTCCTTTCCTGCTTACCGGTGGTTTACCAACAGGAGGAACATATTCTGGTAACGGAGTTTCTAACAATATTCTTGACCCTGCAGCAGCTCCATTAGGTACGAATGAAATTACATATACATACACAGACGGTACGACAGGATGCATAAATAGTGCAAAGCAAAATATCACGATTAATCCGGCACCTGCGGCGAGTATAAATATTCCAGACCCTAATATCTGTGAAAGTATTACTGATTATGATTTGTCGGATAAGGGTTCGGAAGCAGGCAAGTTTTCAGGTCCCGGTGTGAACTTTCAGACACAAAAATTCAATGCGCAGACAGCAGGTCTTGGCACACACAGACTAGTTTTTGTTACAGATAGAAAGACAGGCAATTGTCCGGGTATGGCAGAGATTTTTATAACTGTTGTAACTGTGCCATTAAAACCGACAATAACTCCAGGTCCAACTCAGACTAATCCAACTTATCTTGAGTCATCGTCATTAAGTGGAAATACCTGGTATAGGGAAGGTACAATAATCAATATTTCTGAGGGGAGAAACGAAAGAAGGATAAATCCGAGAATTTCAGGAAATTATACAGTAACCACTACTTCAGGAGGTTGTGAATCATTTCCTTCTGACCCTTTCAATTTTACCTATGTACCACCTAATGATTCTTTGGCAACTGAATTGAGTGAGCAAGGTGAGATTTTACCCGGGAAAATGGTAACTTTGGATATTAAAGTTGGTAGTGAAAAGGTCATAAAAGATAATAGCATTGACTCAATAAGTTTTGACCTGGTTTATAATGCTTCGATGCTTTACCCTGAATTCACACCAATGGGTACAGTTGTTGACCACATAAGGACAATTCCGATTGGTATTAAAATTGATACAAATCAAATCTCGAATGGCAGTAAATTAATATCATTGGATTTTAAAGCTACTGTTGGCAGTGAAGAAAGCACTCAACTAAAATTTAATAATTTGATAGCATGGAGCAATAAGATAGATACTAAATCTGATATCGGAATAAAGAATCTTAATTTTAGTATCAAAGTTAATAAAAATAGCGGTAATGCATTGTTGTTTGGAGTACCTCCATTACAGATTCTAATGAGTTATTCAGTTATGCCGAATCCCGCAGGAGAATTATTCAAGTTAGATTATTCAATTAAAAAAGAATCATGGATAAAAATTTATATTACTAATATCAATGGTCAAATATTAAAGAATATATTCGAAAGTGAAACCAGGGAAGAAAATAACTCATTGGATATTGATGCTTCTGAGCTTAATACAGGGAATTACTACTTGATAATACAGACTGTGTTTGATAAGGTTGCAGTACCTTTGCATATTATTAAATAGTTTTGATGGGAAATATAACTAATTGGATTTTAATTTTTTTGGAATAGGAAAATAAAGTATATCGGGAAAAAATAGATGAGAAAATTTTTATTGCTAAGTTTATTTTTGGTTTTTTTCAGTATTAGTTTAAACGCACAATCTGTCGCTGAGGTTCAGCGAAAGCAGGATTCATTAGGGTTGTATTCATCCAAGTACGGCTTGTTTGCCGGTATGGGATATAATATGCATAGTGCATCTGATTTTTATGGATTTTATATGAATTTACCTGATGGAGGAGTAACAAGTTTTTCAGGCATTGGAATTAATTTAGGGGGGATTTGGGAGATTCCTCTGAATCAGAAAATGAATATTCAAATTAGAGGAGGTTTATTTGACTTAAGCGGGGGATTCGAACTGAAATATGATGTTCCCAATGTTGGTACTGATGGTGAACCGGTTACTGCAAAAATGAATGCTACATTTGATGCCAGTTTGACGGGTATCGGCTTGGAACCACTTTTTTCTTATGAAGTAGCAAATGGAATTAACATATTAGCAGGTGCTGATATTAATTTTTTAATTTCCTCAAAATATACTCAAAATGAAGTTATTACTAATAAAAATGACGGTGTTCCTCCTTTTACAGATAATAATTTATGGGAACATAATACTGTAACATCTGCTACTGATATACCTAATGCAAGTGCGTTTCAACCGGGATTGGCTTTTGGAGGGAGTTATGAATTAAAGATCACACCCAAATTCATAACAAGTATTGATGTTTTGTATTCACTTGGCTTGATGAAAATTACAAGCACTCCTTCATGGGGAGTAAGTTCAGCTCGTTTTGGTGTTTCAGCAAAATATGTCGGTGACAGACCTTGTCCTCCTGGAATGACAAGAAATGCACAGGGACAGTGTGAAGAGCTTCCATGTCCTCCCGGCCAAATCAGAAATGAAGATGGTGAATGTGAATGCCGCAAAGGAATGTTCGTAAACAAAAAGGGTGATTGTGAGTGGCCCCCCTGTCCCGAAAGAAATCAGAAAAGAAATGAAATCGGCGAGTGTATTCAGTTCCTGTTTGCAGAAGTTAAAGCCGAACCGATATTGACATCCGGACTGCCTGCGGAGAGTTCCGATATTGAGTTGAAAGAAGCGGAATCCATTACCGAACAGTCTATTTTAAATTATGTATTCTTCGATGAAAAGAGTGCTTCGATACCAAGCAAATATGTAAAATACAATAATGATGACCAGGCAGTAAACTTCGCCGAAGACAAGGTTGGGGATGCGGGAAATATTCTGAAAACCTATTACAATGTTTTGAATATACTTGGGTATCGTCTTTCAGTGAATCCATTTGCTAATGTTGTACTGCAAAGCTATAACATGGGTGGCAGCGAATCGAATATGACGGATTTACCGGACAGAAGAATTGATTCTATTTCACTATACTTGCAAAATGTCTGGAAAATACCCGACTTCAGAATTAAACGGCAGGTTTATAATCTTGCACCCGATGTGGCACGTTCAAGTGATAAACAACTATTAGATGAGTATAGAAGAGTCGAGTTCATCATTGATACTGCTAACATGAATATTTTAAAACCAGTGAAAATGAAAAATCTTGTTTTGAGAATGAACAGACCGCGAATTGACTTTTTGTTTGATGTGATGCCTTTGACGAAAATTGACTCATGGAGTTTAAAAGTTACCCAAGGCAACAATATATTGCATGAGGTAACGAACAAAGTTCCTTCTGACAAAGATAAACCGGTTGAATTCATTAGCTGGTTTGCAGGTGCTTCTGCGAATAAAATCAACCCTGATGTAAAGTCATTAAATTATTTTTTGGAAGTTAAGGACAAAAACGGAGAAGTTGCAAAAAGCGAAAAGACAATCAATTTGACTCATGTGAAGTTTGACCCTGAGAGAAAGCCGGAGGATATTGATTCCACATTCAGAATGTACTATTACTTATTCAACGATACCGATGTTAACAGGGATGTCAGAAATATGTCGAGATTCTTTAATGATATTGAATACGACCCATTTAATTCAAAAATCTCGATAACAGGTTATACTGATAAAAGAGGTGATGACAATACAAACAGGTTGCTAAGCGATGCAAGAGCAAGGGAGTTGGCTAGCTATCTTAAAGAAAAGAAGGAACTCAATTTGTCGAGAACCTCAGCCACCGGTCGCGGATTCGTAGAGTTGTTCGACAATTCGCTTCCCGAAGGAAGATTTTACAATCGTTTGGTCGTTGTCGAAATTTCGACACCAATGAAGGAAAAAGAAAAAGTCGAGGATTTGGTCGAAGGTTGTTTTGTGCTGATTTATTCGGATGAAAATGAATTGAAATCTAAATCTGTTCTCGATTATTTGGTTCAAAGAGGAGCTAAGGATGTTTATATCGAGAAATATTACATGTCTTCGCTGGATAAAAATTATTATAGAGTGCGTTCAAAATCATTTAACGATGTTCGTGAAGCAGTAAATATAAGAGCAAGATTGGGTGTATATCTCAGACAGTTAAACCTGGAGAAACCCCCAACTGTTGAATGTGTGAAAAAAGAAGTAAAGTAACTATAATTAAGTTAATTTTTTATTATTTGTGAAAAATTATTAATTTTAACAGAATTTATTAAATCGAATAAAATTAAGTTTAACATATATTAGCAGAGTTTGATATGGCAAAGAAGTTAAGATTATTATTGATGCTTGCTGTTTTATTGCAATTTACCAATAATATTGATTTGAAAGCACAGGGTGGGGAAGCCAAAGCTTATGTTCCTGACAGAATAATAATGTGGGAAAAAGTAGGGCAAAGGGAAGTTTTGAAGAAGTGCGAAGAGCATTTAATCATATATGTCGGAGCAGAATCGGAATTAACATATATGAGGTACATTGAGTCGAGAATCGAAGATGAGTATATTCTTGAACTGGCTTCTCATGCGACTCAGGCAAAACCCAAGCCCATTGATGTTACTCAAAGTATCATTATTCCTGCAGATGGTTCTTCTCCGATAGCATTGAAGAGAACATCGGATAAAGCCGCCCGTGAAATTGTTTTTTCAAAAATGGGACAAAAGGAACAGGTATCGAATGGTGAAACTGTCAATATCAGGTATGATGGTGTAAATCCTGATAAAGTTTATATATCTTACGAGTCTTTCGAGGATGGATATTATCTGGAGCTTTCGTCATTGATGGAACAGAAACTGGTAAATTTCGGGAAGAGGTGTCAATCATTTATAGTGGCATCTCCGGCAACAACAACTATAAGGGTTGACGAAGCAGTGCGATATGAGCAGTTGATATGGACACCCAGAGAGGATAACTCATGGGAAGTGCGTATTGGAACTGTCGAGCAAGGATGTAAGAGTGTGGCTTTAGAGGCGATAAAAAAGCTGAGAACTCGTGAATACGAAACGGCAGTTCCAATGGAAAAAAAGGGTACAAAAGGCAGGTAATTTACTAATAATTGGTAATTACTAATGAAAATCCTTTTTATTCGTTATAACCATGAGTTATTGTGAATAATTTAATTAAAGGCATGATTTTTAACATTACGTTGTTATATTTTTAAATAAAACTTGGTTTCAAATGAAAATGAAAAATTTATTAAAAGTAATTTGTTGCTTGGAATTTGTTTTTTTTGTTACAACTATGAATTCTCAGGAGACCTGGGAGACGTTGAATGAGAAGACATTAAGTTACATTAATCAGGGGAAATATGAAGTAGCTGTTGAATTTGCCCAAAAAACTTTGAGGCAGGCAGAAAAAGAATATGGCAAGGACAGTAAATATTATGCAACATCACAAAATACTTTGGCACTACTTTATCAGCAATTGGAGGAATACCAAAAAGCTGAACCATTGTATGTAGAGTCAACAAATGCTTTTAAAAAATTATTCGGGGACGGACATCCGTTCTATGGGCGTTCGGTACAAAATCTTGGTACATTGTACCATCAGATGAACAAGTTTAAGGAGGCAACGGAAAATTTTAAATTAGCCAAAGAAATTTACTCTCAAACTTATGGGGGTAACAGTATTGAATATGCGGGACCGGCATATAGTCTTGCGAAACTTTATTTTGAGGAAAAAAAATACAGGGAATCAGAAAAATACTTTTTAGAAGTAATACCGATTTTTAAAAAAGAATACGGAACTGAAGACAAGGTAACAGTTATGAGTTATATAACACCTTTGTTTGAATTGGCAACACTTTACAAAGTACAAAGACAGTTCGAAAAAGCGGAACCCATATATCAGGAAATAATTGATATTTACAGACAAATATATACCGAAAACTCATCGGAATATGCACATGCTCTGAGCAATTTGGCTGACATTAAGGATATATTGGGAGAACAAGATATAGCCGAAAAAATGCTTGACTCGGCATTAAATCTTTATGACCGTTATTATGGTCCAAGGAACCAGTATTATACGAAAACCATACAACGTTTAGCCAGGGTATATGACAATCAGGGGAATTACGAAAAAGCTAAAAAGAACTGGATTACTATTTTAGATGAACATTTAAGCCAAATAAATAATTATTTCCCCTCGCTGAGCGAAATTGAAAAAGGTAGATTTTACAGTAATATTAGCCCTAATTTTGAGGAGTTTGATTCGTTTGTCATCAAATGGATGAAAAAAGATAAAACTCTTTTAGGTAGAATGTATGACAACCAATTGGCAACAAAAGCACTTCTTCTCAATGCTTCGAGCAAAGTGAGAAGGAGAATTTTGAACAGCGGTGACAGGCAATTGATTGAAAAGTACGAAAGTTGGCGTTCAATTAAGGAAAAGCTTGCTACTTTTTATTCTCTGACTAAAGAGAAATTGGAAAAAGGGAAGATTGACATTCCAATGTACGAAAAGAAAGCAAATCTTATCGAAAGAGAATTGAGCAAGGAATCCGAGATTTTCGCTCAGGAATATTCCAAAAAACCTGTTTCATGGAAAGAAATTCAAAGTTTGTTGAAACCTGGTGAAGCAGCTATTGAAATCGTTCGTTTTCGGCATTACAGCAAACATTGGCTCGATTCAATCTATTATGCTGCCTTGATTCTTGATAGTAAAACCACTGATGGACCAAAACTTGTATTACTTTCGAACGGCAAACAACTAGAAGACGAATACCTGAAATGTTATAAAAATATGATTCGACATCAGCTTTTTGATAGGGATTCTTATTGGGCATACTGGGAAAAAATCCAGGAAAACCTTGGAGAAGACATTAAATCAGCTTATGTTTCATTGGATGCTGTTTACAATCAGATTAACTTAACAAGTTTGCAATTGCCTGACCAAAAGTATCTTTTGGATACTTTGGAAATTCATCTGGTTCATAATACGAGATTTATAGTTGATAAGGACAAATCGTCCGATGCTCTTGCTTCGAATTATGCCGAACTTTTTGGATATCCCAACTTCGATTACGACAAGACGAAAGAGAAAATTGCTCTTGTGGATAACAGCAAAAAAACATCTGAAATGATGAGTGTTGATTTGACAAGCAATAAACCTTGGGATAATTTTAAAATCGCCAAAGCAAAGGAGGAAATCAAACTATTGAAGATTACCGAATTGCCGGGAACAGAACAGGAAATAAATGAAATTTACCAGTTACTTTCGGGAAGTAATTGGAATACGAATAAATCTTTAAAAGACCAGGCACGCGAAGCGGTAATAAAAAAAATCAGCAACCCTAAAATCCTTCATATCGCAACTCATGGCTTCTTCTTAAAAGATATGGATGAAAGCCCCGATTCAAAAATATTTGGGGTTGACAAGGAATCCGCTCTGGAAAATCCATTGCTGCGTTCAGGTTTGCTTTTTGCCGGTGCATCAATCGAAATCTCAGGTGTTGGCAATAATGATGTGGATGATAATGATAATGGGATTTTAACTGCATACGAAGCAATGAACCTCGATATGGATAAAACTGAGTTGGTAGTTCTTTCTGCTTGTGAAACCGGTCTGGGGGAAGTAAAAAACGGCGAAGGAGTTTATGGCTTGCAAAGAGCTTTCGAAGTTGCAGGAGCCAAAGCCGTCATAATGAGTTTATGGACGGTTGACGATTATGCAACAAGAGAATTAATGACTACATTTTATTCCAATTGGTTGAAATCGGGAAATAAAAAAGAGGCATTTAAAGAAGCTCAATTATTTATGAAAAATAAATATCGTTGGCCCTATTACTGGGGTGCCTTCGTTATGGTTGGTGAATGATAATTGACAACTTTGTTATTATCATGTTTACAGATTGGGGAAGCGATAATTTGAATGATAAAAGAGTTATTATCGTTATTCTAGGTCCTACTGCTTCAGGTAAAACCAAAGTTTCGGTTGAATTATCCAAATTGTTAAAAATCGAGGTCATTTCTGCTGACTCACGGCAAATTTATAAATATCTCAATATAGGGACAGCCACTCCTTCAGCTCAGGAATTAAAAGCAGTGAAGACTCATTTTATTAATAAATTAGACCCTGACGAATATTACAGTGCCGGAAAATTTGGAGACGATGCCGAAAAAGTTGCAAATGAAATTCTTCAGAATGGTAAAATTCCTGTTGTGGTCGGAGGCACAGGACTTTACATTCAGTCGCTTTGCGAAGGATTTTTTCACGATGAAAAAGATGAATCTTTGAGGAGCGAAATAATGACAAAACTCGAAAATCAGCTTAAAGAAAAGGGGATAAACTTCTTATATGATAAATTAAAGTCTGTAGATTCAGTATCTGTTGAAAAATATATTGATAAAAATCCCAGAAGAATTATTAGAGCTTTGGGGTACTATGAATTAACAGGCATACCGTTTTCAGATGCACACAAAAAATATCAAAAAAACAGAAATTTCAATATCTATTACTTTGGGATTGAATTTCCAAGAAAAGAGTTATATGAAAGGATTAACATAAGAGCCGAACAAATGTGGCATGGAGGATTGCTTGACGAAGTAAGATTAGTACTTGCCATGGGTTATCCAACCAATTTAAATTCATTGAATACTGTCGGATATAAAGAGGCAATTGCTTTCTTAAACGGGGAACTGTCGGAGTTCGAAGCTCTTGAAAAAATGAAACAAAACACTCGAAGATATGCTAAAAGACAAATGACTTGGTTTAGAAAGAATAAAAATATTATTTGGCTGGCAGGAAGTGGGAAAGAAATTGCAAAAAAAATTTATGAGAATATCGTAGTTTTGTTTAAGTAGATTATGATTTTTGTGTTATGTTTAAATCGAAAAAAAATAAAATCAAAAGTTATATATTCAGATTAGGATTCATTCTTGTTTTTTTGACTTGCTTTATTCTTATTGCACAAGTAAGCAAAGTTGATACTATTGTCGATGATGTTAATAAGGATAAGAAAAGTCCAAAGGAAAAACTCCGTAGTGAAATTGACAGGATTTTGTCATCTGCAGGATTGAAAGATACCAAATTCGGATTAGCGGTTTATTCTATTGACGAAAAGGAATATTATTATCAGCGGAATATTGACAACCAACTGACTCCTGCTTCAAATACAAAATTGTTTACTACGTTTTCTGCTCTTTATACTATGGGGCATGATTACATAATCAATACGGGTGTTTATACCGATGCAAAAGCAATTGACCCTGTGCTGAAAGGAAATATATTCATAATTGGGAGAGGAGATGCACTCTTAAAGGTCAGTGACCTCGAAGTTCTTGCTCATAAACTTCAATCTTTGGGAATAAAAAAGATTGAAGGAAACATCTATGCCGATGACTCATTTTTCGATAGCGTAACAAGTCGCAAGGATTACAGCAATGATGCTGATTTAGTCGAACCACTTCCCCCGATTACAGCATTAACTATCGAAAGAAATACTGCAACTGTCATTGCGACAGGCGGTGCTTCAGGTATTAATGTAACTGTCTTGCCCAGAAGTGAATCATTTATAATCGAGAATAATGCTACTTTGGCTCGAATACAAAAATCTTCTATGAATTTGAATTTTGTGGAAAATTCCAATGCGAGAACTATATTAAGAGATAACACTATATTATCGAATATTGGCGATGCACCACCACTCCCAAAAAGAAGGCAAAGAAGTTCCATTCGGATTTCAACATCTAAAATGGCTGATTGCAAGCAAAAATTTATAGTTAACGGGCAACTGCGTAAAGGGCAAACTTATTCTTATATGTATTTCATTAATTGTCCTGCTTTGGCTGTAGCCGGTGCTTTCAAAAATGCTTTAAATAATTTTGGAATAGAAGTAAAAGGAAATATTGCCGTTAAGCCAATCAGAAACCTTAAGACTAAGCCATTGTTTCTTGCGGAGTTTGGGAGACCGATAATGGAATTGATAGAAATCTGCAATAAGGAAAGTGACAATTTTCTTGCCGAAAACTTATTTAAAATTGTCGGTGCTTACGCAGGGTCTTACGATAAAACCAGCGATAAATCGAGAGCAGTTAAAAAGTTGATTTACGATAGTTTGGGTATTGATTTTAAAAAATGTCAGATAAACGATGGTTCAGGTCTATCCCGAAGAAATCTTGTAACAACAAGGGCTTTGGTTGCAACATTGATTAAATCACAATACTTACCCTTCGCAGAAAGCTTTTACAATTCATTGGCTGTAGCCGGTATTGACGGGACACTATACAAGAGAATGGTGGGAACAGCGGCAGAAAATAATGTTTGTGCAAAAACAGGAACACTTAGAAATGTGAGTTCACTTGCCGGATATGTGAATACTAAAGATGGAGAACTGCTCGCTTTTGCAATGATTTTCAATGGTCCTTATGTTTACAACTATAAAGCAACAGAAAACAAAATTGCAATATTGTTAGCAGGTTTTTCAAACAATGATTAAGATGGTAAAAATTTCTGATGTCATCATCGTATTATCGGATTGTAAATGTCTATTTTAATTTTCAATTCTTTCAATCCCTTTTATTCCTTTAACTGACAGAATCTTTGTAAATAAAATATTAATCGAACCGGTATCGTTAATTTTAATATGAAATAATGCTTCGAATTCGTAATTTGTAGTGTATAAAAATATTCTTTGAATATTCTCAAATCCAATTTCATTTCGTAAATCATTTAACAATCCTTTACGCTCTTGTGCGATTACTTTTAATTTAATGATTTGACTTTTTTGAGTTGTTTTTACCTCGAATTTTTCATCAGATATCTTGAAATAATTGTACAACTTAACTACAGCTTTATTCGTAATCACAAAATTTTGCCATTGGGTATCCGGTTTGCTTTTAGGCGAAGTGATTAGTTCAATTTTATCATGATTCGTCATTTCATAATCGAGTGATTTTACTTCGCCATTTACTTTTGCCGATATCAAATTCATTGCGACATTTTCCGATACCGCAAAAGCAAGGTCAACAATACAGGAACCAGCAGGCAAGATATAAGAATCTCCATCCTTTATGTGAACTACAATATCATTGCCATATAAGTTAATTTTAATAGAGCCCCAAATCTTTTGAATTGCATCCTTTTCGCCCGTCTTCATGATCTCCTGCATCCAATCAACCCATTCCTTGACGTCCTCCTCTTCCAATGAAAGTGGCTTTGATATTTTAAGAAGTGACGCCGCCGCTATTATGCCTTTATCTACTATGATGTCCATTTCTTCAGTGCGGATGATTACTTCTATTAGTTTGCGGTTTGGTCCTAAATGAGTCGAATGCAAAGCCCTGTATAAATTCACTTTAGGTCTTGAAATGTAATCATCCAGTGAACTAACTGGTCCAAATATATTTGCGATTATACCGTAAGCCCTGTATGCCTCAGCATAATCCTTTGTCATCAGTACAATAACCATCGAGTAAAAATTATCAATCTCCTCCAATGTCTTGCCTTCTTGGAGCATTGTGTATATTTCATAAACATGTTTATGCTCCATCGTGAGAGTATGAGGCATATTTCTTTCCGACAGCTTATTGTTGATTGTTACAAGAAAATTACGTATGAAATTCAAAAAAGTATTTCTTTTTTCGTTCAAAGCGGAATGAATATTATTGAATGCTTGTTTGTCAATAAAGTATAAGGATAAATCTTCCAGTGCTTTTTTTACCCTCGTTAATCCCAGTCGTTGGGCAAACGGTGTGTAAAAGTTCAATGTTTCCTCGGCTATTTGCTTTTGTTTGCTCTCGCTAAGATAATAAAGTGTTTTCATATTATCCAACCTGTCTGCCAATTTAATAAGTATTACTCTTATATCTTTGATTAAAGCCAAAAACAACTTCCCGTATGTAGCTGTCTTATCCATTTGCCTTGTCATTGTTCCCCGAATTTTCGTAACAGCTTCAACAATCTCAGCAACATCTTTTCCGAATTTTTCCCTGATACTCTCCATTGTTACACCTTCAACATCCTCAATCGTATCATGCAACAATGCCGCCACTATGCTTGCAGTATCCCTAACTGAAAAATCCGTCAATAATGCCGCGGCTACTTTCAATGGATGTGTATAATACGGCTCACCGGATTTTCTGGCAACACCTTTATGGCTATCAACACAGAAGATAAAAGCTTTTCTGATTTCTTCCTCATCAAATTGTTCCAAATGCTTCGAACATAATGTTAACAAAAAAGTCAAATCCTCATTATAGTTTTTGCCAAAGGGATTTTCCTTTTCCAATGGAATTTCGTATATCGGTTCAATTATTATTTCATTTTTTTGCATTTTTCCTTCCAGCTATATGTTTTAAGCTATAAGCAAACGACTATTTTATTATTTTCCAAAATATCCTTATTTTAATATTAAATAAAATTACATAAAAAAATTAAATAATGAACAATGAATCGAGAGTTATTTTTACTCGTTTAATAAAAGACTAAAATAATAAAAACTTAAATAACTAATGGCTTTTTTATATGAACAGACGCCAAATATTAATTACAGGACTTTTAGGGTTAACATTGTCTGCTATTCCTAAGAGATTGATTTCTCAAATGAAACATAAGAAAATTAAACCAAAAGTCCTAACTGAAGGTTCTGTTGTTGGTATTATTGCTCCCGCAACATCAGTAAGCGACCCGGTAGATATTCAAAAGGCAATGCAGGTCATCCGCCATTACAACTTAATTCCCAAAATTTCTGAAAATTTGTTGAAAGGTTCCGGCTTTAAGAGCAGGAGTATTGAAGAAAGAGTTGAAGATTTGCACAATATGTTTCTCGACAAAGATGTAAAGGCGATTTTCTGCATTCGCGGAGGTTATGGCTCAGCCCAATTGCTCGATAAAATTGATTTCAATATTATAACAAATAATCCAAAAGTATTTGTCGGATATAGCGATATTACCGCCTTGCACTTAGCAATTAATAAATTTTCTGGGTTAGTTACATTTCACGGTCCTGTAATGCTTTCGGCGTTCACAAACTATACTGCTGAACATTTCCGCAAAGCTCTTTTTTCTGCTGAACCTATAGGTGAAATTTCAAATCCTGATACAATTAACGGAATAAGACCTGCATTTCCTTTTAGAACAATTGTTCCGGGAATTTCATCAGGAAACCTGACCGGGGGTAATTTATCGCTCATATCCTCACTTATGGGTACAGCATACGAAATTGAAACTGAAGGAAAAATTTTATTTCTCGAAGATGTGGGGGAAGAACCCTTCAGAATTGACAGAATGCTCACTCAGTTAAATCTTGCTGGTAAGCTTGAAAAAGCGGCAGGTATTGTCTTTGGTAGATGCACAGATTGCGATAAAGTATCTGATGTTTGGGATTACTCTCTGAATGAGGTATTGGACAAACATTTATCAAAATTAAAAATTCCAGTTCTGTATGGTCTTCTTATTGGGCATACTCCTGAGCAAGTTACAATTCCTTACGAAGTTCAGGCAACATTAAATAGTGATAAAGGAATTTTGAATGTTATTGAAGTATCATTCGAATAATGGGTAACTTTAGGATGGTTTATTTTAGCCAAAAGAAATCAAATATCAAAAAAACATTTGAAAATATGGTGTAATTCTGCTTAAATTTCGTTTTATCATTAATTTAAAACTATAAATAAGAAAATGAGGAAAATACTTGTTATAGATGATGCAGAGTTTATCCTGGAAAGCACTTCAACATTGTTGAAATTTGAAGGTTATGAAGTTTTTACTGCAACAGATGGAGAAGCGGGTGTGAAACTTGCATTTGAAGCTTTACCAGATATGATTCTATGTGATATTTCAATGCCTAAAATGGATGGATATGGAGTTTTAAAAGCTATTAAGGAAGACAGGTATTTATCTACTATTCCGTTTGTTTTTCTGACTGCCTTCGCTGAAAAAGTTAATATGCGTGCCGGTATGGCTAAAGGAGCTGACGACTATATCATTAAGCCATTTACAAAAGAAGATTTGATTGCGGCAATAGATTCCCAATGGAAGAAATACACATTGATTGACCAAAGAGTTCAAAAGCAGGTTAATGAAGTTGGGAAAAATGTAACTTATGTTCTGCCACATGAATTTAGAACCGCACTTAATGAAGTCATTGGCTCAGCAAAGTTCTTAATTTCCGGTGCTGGTACTGTAAGTAACGAAGAAATTAGGGAAACCTCTGAAGATATTGTTTTCTCCGCAAACCGTTTGTTGAAGATTACCGAAAATTTCCTTATTTATGTAAGCATAGAATCATTTGATTCAAATCCTGAAAGAAGAAAGCTTTTAAGAGAATGCCTAACCGAAGAACCGAGAGGAATAGTTCAGGATGTCGCCAATGTTACATCATATAAACATAATCGGAAAAGTGATTTAGTGTTTAAAATGCACGAAACTTGTGAATCGGGTATCATCGCTGATAGGTTAGTTCTTGAAATTTCATCGGAAAGTTTTTCAAAATTGCTTGGTGAGTTGATTGACAATGCCTTCAGATTTTCGGAAACTGGAGAGAAAGTAGAAATTTTCTGCTCAGTGGAAAGTGGATTTTTAAGGATTAATATCAAAGATGAAGGCAGGGGCATGACAGCAGAACAAATAAAAGAAATTTCTGCATTGACTCAATTTAACCGTGCGTTGTACGAGCAGCAGGGTGTTGGATTGGGTTTGGTAGTTTCCAAGAAAATGGTGGAAGTACATGACGGCGAATTCAAAATTACTTCAAATGAAGATAAAGGTGTAACTATCAGTTTTACTTTACCTTTGCATGTTTATTCATAATATTGCACAAAATTGTTTAAATTCTCATCCATAGTGTCCAGAATATATTTTATCAAACACTATATCATTATTATTGTATCTTTACTGTTTATATTCAATTGTAAAACTTTATCCTGTGAAATTCACTTTTCGATAATCAAGGGTGAAAAGGATAAATATGCAAAAGGAGATGAACTGATTGTTAAAGTAACTGTGCTACTGACACACAGAAATTGCCCCGAAGGAATTCAAAGTACAAAATTTGAAACAAAGGGTCTCGAAATTTCACAGGCAACAAAATGGAAGGAAGAAAATTCAACGACTTTTACAAGGAAACTCAAAATTATAATAACTGCCGTTCAAAACCAGGAAATCATTATCAATGCTATACGGAAGTGTGAAAAGGAAGGTGGATTTGCATCTTTGGTCTTATATAAACCTTGATTTAATCATCTATGAAAATAAGAGTATTAATCATATCAATTTTAACTACTATCATTTTGTTAAGTATTGACAGCCAAGCTCAATGTGGCTCTTGCAACAAATGCGATGAAAATGCTTACCGGCTCAATAAAAAGAAAAATAATATATTAGTTCAAGTTGACGGAAGCGAACAGGAAAAACTTTCAGTGCAGAAAAAATCTGATGATTTCGAGGAATTTACCGACTTTAAAGATGATGGACAATCTTATGAAACCAAATCACAAAGTAAAATTCTTAACTCACAACTTAATACACTTTTATTAGTATTTATTGCAGTCATACTTGCGGGAATCTTTGTCAGGTTCAAGTCCACACGACATTTTAGAGTCCTCTTTATGATTGGATTTTTTATTTATTTAGGATTTTACTTGGGTGCATGCCCTTGTCCGATTTCGGCTTATCAAAATGTGATTTTAGCCGGCATGGGTCAGGATGTCAGTTTGTTTTCTATGCTGTATTTTCTCGGTTTAATACCATTAACATTTATCTTTGGAAAAGTCTGGTGTGGATGGATTTGCCATCTTGGTACATTGCAGGAGCTTTTGCATATTCAAAGAAAATTCAATATTCTTAAAGGACCAAAATCACAAAAAATCATGCGGGCAATTCGATGGATTCTATTTTTTGGTTTAATTGTTCAACTGGCTGTTAATCAAACTAACTGGTTTTGCAAAGTTGACCCTTTTTTAGTTGCTTTCAATTTTATATCAGTTTATTCCATCGGTTGGCATTTACTTGGTCTATTAATAATCAGTTCTATTTTCATTCACAGACCATTTTGTCAGGCAGCATGCCCAATAGGATTAGTCTTGGGTTGGGTCAGCAAGATTCCAGGAGCATCAACTTTAAATTTCAATGATAAATGCACTCATTGCAATACCTGTATGGATAATTGTAAAATTGGAGCAATTTCTAAAGACAATGGCAACCACTCTATCAACAACATCGAATGTAACCTGTGCGGTGAATGTCTAAGTTCATGTACAAATGATGCATTATTCTTTAAGAGAAAAAATTATAAGTAACTTTTTATTTCCGACATTGTAAATAATGGTTTCAACTCAATCCCGATTTCACATAAATTATTTTTTCCTCCCGATTCCCTGTCTATAACACAAATAGCATTTGTAATTATAGCTCCCTTCTCTCTTAATTCCTTTGAACTAATTACTACCTGACCGCCGCTTGTAACAACATCTTCAACTACGAGAACTTTTTTCCCGAATATTTCACTTCCTTCTGCCAGATTGCAAGTGCCATATTCTTTTGCTTTTTTTCGGATAAAACAAACAGGTTTTTCTGTAAGTTGTGATAGTATAACTGCAATCGGAATACCACCCATCTCGAGACCTGCAAGTACTTCAAAATCCTTTGGCAATATTTGAAGCAATTGCTTACATATTTCCAGCAATAATTCAGGATTTGATTCAAATTGATATTTGTCAAAATACTCATTACTAATACTACCGGAACGTAATTTGAACTCACCAGTCAGGTGTGAAGTTCGATATATCGCTTTTGCTAATTCTTCTCTTGTCATAGATAGTCCTTCAAATTTTCAAATCAATTTTCAATATTTTTATTTCACTTTCAGCTAAACTAAGGTAAATCCGAAAATATATAAATCATTACGGCAATCGCTGCAATACAATCATTCAAGTCTTTTGGTTTAATTTTATCAGGTGTATCAGTAGGAGAATGATGATACCAGAAGTATTTTCCATCATCATGAGTATTAAGATTCATTAACGGAATTTTGTTCAATTCCGCCAATTGCTGTGCATCAATCCCCCATGCACCTTTTTTAACAATAATATTTCCTATTTCACGAAGTACTTTTTCAATTGATTTTACTTTCGCAAAAACAGAATCCGAGCCGTTAATTCCAAATTCTCCGGGAGGAAATGCTCCTGAATCAAACTCAAAGAGTAAATTATGATTTTCATTCTTGTGTTTATCAGCATAATTTTTGCCACCTCTTAGACCGTTTTCCTCATTTACCCACATTACTGCACGAAGAGTTCTCTTTGGCTTTAGTCCAAGGTCATTCAGTACTTTCAATGCTTTCCATGTTGCAAAACATGCGGCACCATCATCATGAGCCCCCGAACCTACATCCCAAGAATCACTATGCCCTCCCAGAGCTATGATTTCATTGGGCTTATCACTACCCGGCAATTCACCTATGACATTATACGACTGAGCATCCGGTAAAGTTATTGCCTCCATATATAATTTTATTTTGACCTCCTGACCTCTATTAACCATCCTTTCAACCATGTCTGCATCTTCATGGGATAGAGCCGCATGTGGAATCTTTGGTATTGTGTCAGGATATGGCATAATACTTCCCGTATGTGCAGCTTGCATACTAATAGGACTGACAGCTCTGCATAAACTTGCTACAGCACCGTATCGTGCTGCTCTTACTGCACCTGACCAGCGATATGCAACTGCCTGACCATAATTCAAATATGGCTCATTGTATAAAACTATCTTGCCTTTAACCTCATCCTTCCTTGACTCAAGTTCATCAAAATTATGTACTACAATTACATCTGCAATTATTCCTTCTTTTGGAGTGGCAATACTTCCACCCAAACCTAACATGTGTAATTCTAACTTTCGAGGTGATTGTAATTCGCAATATTCATTGCCTCTAACCCATACAGGAACCATTACTTCTTCTTTTCTGACATTTTGCAAACCGTCACTTATCATTTGACGGTACATAAATTCCAAGGACTTTTCCAATCCATCAGAACCTGATAGACGCGGTCCGTAAGTATCGCACATAAAAGCCAACTGTTCCCAGGCAGAAGTATCGGAATTTGCCTTAGCATAAATTTTTTGAACCACTTCTTTATATTTGGAGTATATCTCTAAAGAATCATATTGAGAATAGATATTGTTAGAAAAAAATAATGATACTACTGCTAAAATTATAAATCTATAATATATCAACTTAAATCCCTTTCTTTTAAAAAATAAAATACAAATTTAATAATTATAATATATATTCCGCTTAAATGCAAAAAAAAAGCCAGTTGTTTTCAACTGACTTTTCTTTATTAAAACTTTCATTATCTAGAGTAATACTCAACTACCAAAGAGATTTCGCATTGCACAGGAACCACTTCTCTTGCAGGTAAACCAAGTAACTTAGCAGAAAAATCTGCCTTAGAAAGCTCGATATATTCAGGAGGAGCTGCAGATCGAATGGAATCCTGTATTACTTCATTTTTCCTGGTAGCCGCTTTGATTCCAACTATATCATTAATTTTAACCTGATAAGATGGAATATTTAAAATTTTTCCGTTGACAGTTACATGTTTATGGCTAACCAATTGCCGTGCCATGTAAATTGTTCTTGCTAAGCCCGAACGATAAAGTAAAGCATCTAATCTGGTTTCGAGAAGCTGTACAAGTATCTCACCGGTATTACCTGTCAACCTTGTTGCCTTTTTATAATAATTTCTCATTTGCTTTTCAGATACGTTGAATTGCAAACGAAGTCTTTGTTTTTCCAATAATTGCCTTCCATAGTCAGATTGCTTGGCACGTCTTTTCGTAGCACCATGCTGACCGGGAGCATAAGGTTTCTTCGCAGTATATTTCGCCGCCTTTTGTGTTATTTCAATCCCTAACTTTCTCGAAAGTTTAACTTTAGGACCTGTATAATTCATGATTCCTCACAAAAAAAATAAATTTATAATATCTTAATTTCTAACTTTTTAAAATAAACTAATTTAAAGAACTACAAATATAAAGTTTTTTTCCTAAATAATAAAAAATTTTTATTAACTATTTGACAATTAACAAAAAATTCTAATAAAAACATAAAATAATCTTTGTTTTTTAGACTAAAATTTATCAAATTGAAAAAAAATACTTTAATATTATGGAAAAACTATGCTAACATTACCTGAACAATTGATGTTGATTGCCTTGAAGGACGAAAAAGGCACAGTGCTTTTTACTGCAATGGGTATATTACCGTTTTCAATTATTGGAGCAATTTTAATAGAACTTTACTTTGCCGATAAAATTGACTATATTGATAACCGCATTATAATTAAAGACTCTACACCAACCGGCAATTCTTTTTTTGACGAAGTCCTGAAGATTATCGTAGATTCCGGGAAAAAGAAGGATACTAAATATTGGCTTTTAAAAATTACCGATAAAATCAAAAACAGCAAGGAAAAAACGTTGCAGTATTTGGTTAAAAGTAATGTTTTGAAGGAAGAAAAATATAAGGTATTATCATTAATCCCAAAGACAAAATACCCGACTATTAATCCTGAACCTGAAAAAGAGCTCAGAAGCCGTATTAAAAAATTTATTTTGCATCATGAAAATCCCGACGAAAAAAATGTAGCTCTTCTTAGTCTTGTACAAGTTACTCGACTTCTGGAAGATTTATTTGAAAAAAGCGAAATCCATGAAGCTAAAGACAGAATCAATGAACTTGTTGAAAGAAGCCATATGGGCGATGCAATCAGAGAGGAAACCTCAAGATTGATAAAAGGTGTCGTTGAAGGAATTGCTGATGCTTCAGGAACCGGCGGCACGATTTGAGAAAATAGAAAAATATAAATTTATTGTTTATATGATTGTATATCAAGTATTCTTTTGATATTTAGATTAAGCTATTCCGTTTCAAACGCTTTTTTCCTTAACAGTCGTGCTTGATTCCTGATTTTGTAGTTCTTCTTCTTTATAATCTCTGATAATATTCTATTTACATCGAAAAAATTTGAGAAAGGATAATGAGGGATTTTATGCTCATTGCAATATGCCGCCAACCTGTCCTTTGCAAAAATTATGTCTGAATGTTCAGCCGCACAATAATCAGAGAAACCGTCTCCTATAAAAACGATGGCTGCATCTTCGGGTACAACGGATAAAATGGAATTTCTTTTGCAGGATGCACAAAGACAATCGCATGATTCACTTGATAATGGGAAGAACGGCGTTACTTTATCATTAACAAAAAACATCTTGTTGCAAAAAACTTTGAGGTTACTTAATTCCAAACTTGTAAGAATAGGATTTATATAAACATCAAAACCATCGCTGATTATTGAAAGCTGTAATTTATTTAGTTGACAAAACTCTGCGAAATTTTTAAAGTTCGGGTCAACTTCAAAAGATAAAGCAAACTCTCTGATTGTTTCTTCGGTTACATCATCTCTAAGCTCGGAACAGACTAAATGCCAATATTGCCGAATATTGATTTTACCTGATAATAATTCTGAAATATATGGCTCTAACTTACCAAAAACCTTAAAAAGTTCATCTCCAATATCCTTATAAGTTATCGTTCCGTCAAAATCAGAAAAAATATATAAATCAAGATTCTTTTTCAAGCTCTAATTTGTCCTTAAAAGCCAGGTTATACAGTCCAAATCCTTGGCAAAAAGTTGTCTTTTCCTTTCCTGATGTGCAAGGTACGAATTGAAGAGGTCTGATTTTTCCGGTTCCTTTTCCGATAATTCTGCTGCCCTTCGCGATATACAAATATTATTCAACTCATACTGTCTTGTTATATACTGTACATTCCAATATATATAACCAAGTATTGAAAAGTTAGCAACATTCATTTGTTCCTTGATATTTTTTTGCAACTCGAAACCATGAATTACACCAACTTTGGAACTGTCTTTTAAGACAGCCGCATCAAAAAGAATATATCCTTTTCCTCCCTTCAAAACATTTCTTATACTGTTCAGGGAATCTGCAACACTTCCGAAAAGCCGGGAATTGTACTCGAAAAGAATTACATTATATTCTTTATATTGTTTCAGATTATTTACAAAATCATCAGCAATAAAAGTCAAATGTTCGCAATTGTTCAGTTTTTTTCTGAAATTTGCTTCTTCGATGAACTCTGGATATATATCAACACCTGTCCCTTCAAATTCAAAATTCTTAGCTATTTGAATAAGTTCGGCACCCTTACCGCATCCAAGGTCAATTATTGATGGTCTGTTCTTTGTTAAAAGGTTTTTACTCAGTAATTCGAATTTGTAGGCGGGAATATTACCCATCTCCCAAACATCCTTTAACAAATATGGTAGATAAGGTCTAAGCTCCTCATTTTCTATTTTTGGCGATGGCAAAATACCTCCCTTTTCCAAAGTTTTTTAAATTATTCATTTTATTTTTCTAAAAAATAACAAAAAAAAGTTTAGTTTTGAAATAATTTTTAAAATATTTTTTTAGGATAGAATATTGAGTGAATTACTGAAAAGAGTTATCGTTGCAATTATAGCAATTCCATTGGCTGTTTTTGTCATTTATATTGGTGGCTGGACATTCAATATTGTGGTACTGGGTATATCATTGGTTGCTTTGTGGGAATACTATAAAATTGCCGAAAAGAAACAAGCTTATCCCAATAAACATATTGGATTAGTTTTTGGAGCTGTGCTTATTTTGAATATTTCTTACTATCCAATAATTCAGGCAGTGCTTTATTCTTTTTTTATCCTGATGATGTTTACCTTGTTTGTTCTCTTTTTTGAACTTTGGAGAAAAAAATCAAATATGAACCTGAATATATCCACGACTCTTTCAGGTGTAATTTATATCCCCCTTTCATTATCCTTTCTGATTTTAATAAGACATCTGTATAATGACATTAACTTTCTTCAAAACAGTACTATTGATATTATAAGAATTAATTCACCAATATTTTTGGCAAAGGACAGTGAAAGTGGTTGGCTGGTGCTAAGCATATTGATTTCAATTTGGCTCTGTGATTCGGCGGCATTTTTTACCGGGAAAGGATTTGGAAAACACAAGCTATTCGAAAGAATCAGCCCAAAGAAGACCTGGGAAGGTGCAATTGATGGTTTCATCTTTGGAATTATTGCTTTTTGGGGAGCAGCCGAGATTTTAATAAAAGATTTTCCATTGATTCATTCAATAATTATAGGAGTGATTGTTGGAATATTTGGTCAAATAGGTGACCTTGCTGAATCGCAGTTGAAAAGAGATGCAGGTGTCAAGGACAGTTCAGCAATCATACCCGGGCATGGCGGCTTTTTGGACAGGTTCGACAGCATTTTATTTGTTATGCCGATTGTTTATATTTATTTGATTTTATGTTCGATTTCATTTAATTAAAACGGAAACGACTCTGTCTCGATAACTTTCTTTTTTTCAGTTTTTGGTTTCTTTGCTTTCCTGTGAGTGAAATTCGATTCCACATATATAGCTTTCTTAGGTTTTGTGGGGCAGGCAAATTCACATGCACCGCAACCAATACAAATGTCATCAGTAACATCAGGAATTGTTAAGTTTCCATAAGGAATCATTTTTACTGCTTTTGTAGGACAATGTTCGGCACATGCACCGCAATCTTTTTTCTCGGTTTCAACCACACAATCATTTTTGACGAATCTGGCAATCCCGATTTGTTCCAGATGTTTATGTTCCAAATCCAACTGCATCAATGCACCGCTTGGGCAGACTTCCGTGCATTTTGTGCAGTCATAGTTGCAAAAGTTTTTCCAATAGTCCATCCTAGGTTGAAAAATTCCCTTTAACCCAAAATCCAAAAACGTCGGCTGAATAACTTTAGTAGGGCAGGCACTAACACATGTATAACAGGCAGTACATTTTAAATTAAAATTTTCGATGCTCATTGCACCCGGTGGAATAACAGGAAATTGAGAAACGTTTAGTTCCTTTGCTTCTTTTTTGGACAGTTGATTTGAACATGATGTTAATCCGATAAGAGAAACCGTTGCTACTGAAGTTTCTGCCAATATCTTTCTTCTTTCTCTGTCGAAATTCTTTTCGGATTTCTTCCAATTGTTTTCAAAATAAAAACCCGATGTTGGACAAACTTTCATGCAATTGAAGCAGGCAACACATCTGTCATAATCAAGTTTCATGCTTTCTGATTCGATACAGTAAGCTTTACACACTTTTTCACATGCACCGCAAAGGTTACATTTTTCCTTATCAAAATTTATTTTGAATTTTGAATATCTCGAAATCAATCCTAAAAATGTTCCGACTGGACAAATCTGATTACAATATTGCCTGCCATAAAACATTGCGAAAATCACGATTGTAAGTAGGTAAACAACCGACAAAGTTAGAACTGCCCAAGGAATTGCAAAATAATCTATATTTATTAGTGTGTAGATTCCAAATGTTTCAAGTACGGAAGTTAAGAGGTTATTCAGCAATATTAACATAGGCATTATTATAGTATTGACAATTCTTCCGAAAATGCTGAAAGGGTCAAGTAATGTTAAAAACGATAAAAAACCAAAAATCCAGAATCCGGCTGTAATGCTTAGTACCGAATATCTGAGATAATTATTCGGTCGTTTGTAGGAGTATTTTTTTCTCTTGAAATATTTAAATCTGAGATTTGTTATTATGTCCATTAAAGCCCCTAACGGACACATACTTGAGCAATAGATTCTTCCTAATAAAATCGTGAGTAATATTATTAAAATGAATCCTTCAACTGCAAAATCATTTGAATTTATAAACTGAATTAATGACGGAATGAATTGAAAAAAGAGAATTGTGGAATAATATTCAGAGGAAAAGAGTCGATAAATATCAACAAACAATAGTGATGTTGTTATTAAAAATAACAGAGAAACAACAACCCTGTACTTTTTTAGCTTAGCGTAATTCATCTGCTTTACAATTGAATTCTCTTTATTCTCAACTTTTCGATTTCGATTGTACCTACACCCATTTCGTGTGCAATTCTGATATGTGGGATATCTTTCGGCTCAAGTCCGAAAAACTTAGTTGCGGCGGCATCAGCCGCTACCATATCGGTTGAAATTATCTGTGCTTTCAGCAATGTTACATCTTCGACTGACACTCCTCTCGGACCGTGGGTTTGCATAATACGGTAAGCATCCACAACATTCAAATGCGGTTTTATCCTTGTTGCAAAGTCGGCAATGCACTGATGGAGGTCGTTTTTATGCCAATATCTCCTGTCCCAGTTAACGCCCATTTGATTTTTTAAGCAGATAGTCAACTTTGCGGAACCGTGATTTTTTAAAACAGGGACATTAATATAAACATCCGAATCCAAAATAAGTTCATGAACTTTGTCTTCCCTAAGTTTTTTTCCTTTTGAAAATGTAACTTTTCGATAATATTTTTCAGAAGCACCTGAAACAATTGTACCTCCAGCCGACTTGACTGCATCCTCAATTCCGCTGTTTTTGTAGGACATACGCCAATCATCACAGGTATGGTCAAAAACAAAAACATCCTTTGCGCCTGCTTTAAAGCAGTGTTCTATAATGCGTTTAACCAATTGAGGATTTGTATTTCCGGCTCTTTCCGGGTTTACGTCCCATCCGATATTTGGTTTGACAACAACCTTTTGCCCCTTTTTGACAAATTTACTAATTCCTCCAAGTTGCTCGATTCCTTTGTCAAACATTTCATCCGGTTCTCCTCCCTTGATTGCAACCAGATCAAAAGGCAAATCCTGATTGGCTGATAATTCATTAACGGAATGCAACCCAACCAATGCTGAAATCCCGGTTGCTACTCCAGATTTGATAAAATCTCTTCTCTTAATAGTTCCTGACATAATATTACCTTTATTTTCTTGCTGATCAACATCACTTTTATTACAAAATAACAAAAAAAAATTATTTTCTTTTATTTTAATATTGTTTTGGTTAATTTAAAAGTTATAAAAAATTATTTTTTTAAGGATATTATAATTATGGTTAATGCTATAGCTAAACATCAAGATTTTCTTAATATTAAAACAATATTACTGGATTTTGTTTTTTTAATTTCAGTTTATTTTACTCCTGCAATGACTCACACACTCGGCTTACCGATTTATCTACTTGAGCCAATGAGAATTATGTTGATTTTATCAATTGCACATACAAATAAATTCAATACTTATGTTTTGGCAATTATATTACCTATGGTATCTTTTCTATTTTCAGGGCATCCGGTTTTCCCAAAAGTAATACTTGTAATGATTGAATTTGTAATTAACATAAGTTTATTCTTTGCCATACTTAATTTGATTGGGAAAAATTTTATTATTAATAATGCAAAAATTGGTTTTATAAATTTTATTGCAATGCTATTATCAATTATTATCAGTAAAGTTATTTATTATCTTTCGAAATATTTACTAATCAGTCTGTTTGCTAATGATTGGGAATTATTTTCAACGCCAGTTTACATTCAATTGATTTTAACTTTTATTCTGAGTCTTTATATTTGGTTCATTGCAAGTAAATCATTAAAAACTCAAAATTATTTATAATTTATTCAACATGGAATTAGACAAAAATGAGAACTTTTAAATTCAGAAATGGTAAAGAGCTTGAAGTTAAAACAATGTACGGCATTGGTCAAAACTATGCCAAACATGCGGCTGAAATGGGTGGTCAGGTACCTACCGAACCAATAATTTTTATCAAACCACCGGTTTCTTATATTGAAAATGGCGGACAAATAATTTTACCTGATGTTTCAAAAAACTTACACCATGAAGTCGAGCTTGTCGTTGTTATTGGTAAGGAATGTAGAAATATAAATGAAAAGGATGCTGTGAATTATATTGCGGGTTATGGTGTCGGGATTGATGCGACATTAAGAGATTTACAGAAAATAGCCAAGGAGAAAGGACATCCGTGGTCTGTTGCAAAAGGTTTTTACACTTCTGCTCCTATCTCAGAGATAATTCCAGCCGATGAGTTTGACAGCAATATACCGTTTTTTGAATTGAGCTTAAAAGTCAATGGTGAGTTAAGGCAAAATTCGTCAACTGAATTTATGGAAAGGTCGGTCGGCAAATTGATGGAATATCTGTCGAGAATATTTACACTCGAACCCGGCGACTGTATTTTTACAGGAACTCCGGAAGGTGTCGGACAAATTGTTAAAGGTGATAAAATCTTCGCTGAACTAAAGGGTTTTACTTCATTGAGAGTTGAAGTTGTTTAGTCTTACTTCGACTTATAAAGTGTTGAAAGTTGAGGATGATAAATAACTGATAACAGACAACTGAAAACAGATAACGAAAAAAAAATTAAAAATAAATTTTAAGAAAAGTTATGAGAAAAACAATATTTATAATTCTGACAGCAGGTGTTTTGATTTCCCTGACAAGCTGTTATCAGACTCGTGTGGAAGAAGATACATACACAATTACAATGAGGGATACGACTTATCAGAGATTCGTCAATAATGCTCCGGGAAATCGTGATAACGGTGAAATATTCCCTTCATCGAGAACATTCAAAAATGAAAGGGATATGATGCAATTTGACAGTTTGGTAACGAGGAAATACCCTGATTTCATCCGATACGGATTGTTTGAAGGTGTTGGTCTAATGGGGACATCATCCGAAAATGGTATGGGTGTTGGTATGTTTGGTATTTTTCCTGATTTCGAAAGTATGACTGATACTTATGTTGGAGATAAAAATGCCTTATTTACAGGCGGTATATACCGATTCGGTTTCTTCGAAAAACGCTTAAGGTGGTTTCGTGATGCAAAAAATTGGACATGGGGTTTAAACGGGCTTGAAGTTATTGCACCGAGTGCTTTGACTGTAGAGCAATTTTGGGGGATTTGCTCAGGATATATAAGAAAGAGATATTACATTAGAGATGAAATTCCATACATCTCGTTTACAATTTCATCCGGTTTAGGAGTGGTTCCCTCGATGTATGCTAATGTTTCCGGTTCTTTGGATGTCGGTTCAATAGGCGGTTTGAATTTAAGGTTATATGCAGGTATGGCAGGAGGTATGAATCCAACATGGAGCCCTTTAATAGACAATCCAAGTGCAAACCCGGAATCAGATAAATCAGTAACAAAGTTTTTTCCCTATCTTGGTCTTGGTGTGTCAGTGCTTGATTTCCACAATTTAGTCGAAGAAACCGAAGAAGAATGGAAAGACCATCAGCATAGTTCATGGAACGTAGGTTTCCTGCAATGGGGACTTTTAAGCACAGGTGCTGATGCCTCTGCTTTTTCATCAAAAAAAGATTCTGCTAATTTTCTAAAAGGAATGTCCCTCAAATTAGCGAATGCCTCGGTAGCAATACCGATTTTAAATAACAAGTTTTATGCAGGAACATCATTAATTAACTTATTGGTTATGGGTCAAAATGAATGGGGCTTGGGTATTTTACCAATTCGTATAGGTTATTTCCAGACAGTATTGAGCGATGAACTCTCTGTCGAGCCATTCATCGAATATAACTACTATCCATCGAGTTTCTTTAATATTGGTGGAAGGTTAAACCTCGTATTGAATAAATTGGAAGAAGGTGAATCAGGATTTATAAACATAAGTTTATTATTTGGTTTTGCTTCCGGTTCAACAGACTTAGGATTTGGAAGCGATATTGTTGATGCTATCGGTTTGCCCGGTGAATTCTCAAGGACATATATTGGTCTCAGTATAGGTCTTTTTGACAGAATATTTTTCCCGGAACAACTAAGATACAACAAATAATTGATAATTGATAATTGATAATGGATAATTGAAAATGAAAATAAGACTATTAATAACATTTAGTTTAATTACATTTAGTTTGTCTGGTTGCGGATTCTTGCCATGGACTTGGGAACAATGGTTAGTGAAACCGGATCAATTCAAAATGAATCGTAATCAATTTGAAGTTGAAGAAATAGGCGGATTTATTATCTGTCCATTAGATAGTGTGGAACATTTTGCCAAAAACGGAATTTTGCTACATAGTGGTAGTTTAGTTGATATGTATTGCAATGAATTCACTCTGACACAGTTTCGGGCAGATTTTACTACAGAATTAACTTCCGGCGAAGGAACTAATTTTTATTTCCGAACGATAGCCGACCATTTTGAATTGCATCCGAATATTACTTTTGATTATTCAACATCAGGTTGCAAAGTTTACGATTCCGGTAGCTTGATTGCAAATGTTGATTCAATCAAAGCTGAATTAAATAAACCAGCAAGAATTTTAATAGAGAACTATGGAAATCTGGTTAATATTGTTGTAGATTGTGATACGGTTTATTATGGGAAAACGAAATTGCCTGCCACACAGCACATAATATTAAAACCACATACGGGAACCGATATAAAGTATACGGGAATTCAGTTCAACGATTTAAATGGCGATATATTAAAAACTGATAATTGGCTGATTGACAGCTCTCTCAGAAACGAATAATGTAATAATAATTGAAAATAATGAAGTCAAATACTATAAGGTAAAGAAAGATGTACCAAAATTTTAAATATTATTTAAATATTAAAAATTGGATAATTTTAATTTTCGTGTTAATAATTTTCTCTAATCAATTGCTTCCTCAAAAAAATCTGATTATTAATCCAAAAACTCAGGCAGAGATTTACTTTAAAGATGGCGAAAACTTTTTTAAAAAGAAAAATTACCAGAATGCTATCGAAGAATTTACAAAAGCTATTCAGCTTGAACCGAATCTTACAGAAGCTTACCTTAATCGAGGTGTTGCTTATGCCGAAATGGGTAATTTTGAATCAGCAATCAAGGATTTTCAAAAAGCAATAGATTTAAAACCACAGTTATCAGAATCCTATAATCTAAGGGGAACTGCTTATATCGAATTAAAAGACTTCCAAAAAGCAATCGAAGACTTCAATAAAGCAATTGAATTGAAGAAAGATTTTCCCGATGCTTTCTTCAACAGAGGATTTGCTAAATTTGAAATGAAGCAATTGGATGAAGCGATTCTTGATTTTGACAGTGCTTTAAAACTCAACCCAAAGTTAATTGAAGCATATAATCGAAGAGGTCTGGCTAAGGCAGAAAAAGGCGATTTGGATGCCGCAACTGCCGACTTCACTAAATCACTCGAGATTAATCCCAAGCAAGCAAATATTGTCAATAACAGGGCTAACATCAAGGTGAAACAAAAAAAATATCAGGAAGCAATCAAAGATTTTAGTAAAGCTATTGAATTAAATCCAAAGTTAGCTACTGCTTATTATAACAGAGGTGTTGCCAAAATCAATATAAACGACGACCAGGGTGCAAGGAAAGATTGGGAGACTGCATCCAAATTAGGTGTCAAGCAAGCTCAGGACTTGTTGAATAAATACTTTGGAAAATAAAGATTAAATAAGAATAATTTTAAATCATTGAAAATAAATAGATGAATAATACTGGCAAAGTTATAATAGCTGGTGCGGGTCCGGGTGATGTTGGCTTAATAACTATCAAAGCACTTGAATATATCAGAATCTGCGATGTTATTCTTTATGATAAACTTGCAAATCCTGAACTTTTAAACGAGTGCAAAGAATCATGTGAAAAAATTTTTGTAGGTAAGGAAGCCGGATTACATCATGTGACTCAGGACAATACCATAGCTTATCTGATAGAAAAGGCAAAATCGGGAAAACTTGTTCTTCGGCTGAAAGGTGGCGACCCACTCATTTTTGGAAGAGGTTCGGAGGAAGCCATGGCTCTGAAAGAAAATCATATTGAATTTGAAATCATTCCAGGTGTTACTGCCGGAATGGCTGCTGCTACCTATGCCGGAATTCCTCTTACACATCGGAGTTTGGTAACTCAAACTGTCTTTGTAACAGCTCATGAATCACCAGATAAACCAGATTCTCAGGTTGACTGGCAGAAACTTGCTCAAATGAAGAATACTGTTTTAGTGATTTATATGGGTGCTTCAATGCTTCCCAAAATTGCTGATACACTAATTGGTTTTGGAATGGATGGGAATACTTTATTAGCTCTTATTGAAAATGGTACTTTGAATTATCAAAGAACTTTTATTTCAAGTTTAGCAAATGTTAAAGATGATATTATCAAATATTCAATAAAGCCACCTGTAATTACTCTGATTGGTCCGACAATCGGATTAAGAGAAAAATTGAAATGGTTCGAAAACAAACCTTTGTTTGGTAAAAGAATAGTCGCAACAAGAGCAGAAGACCAAGCTAATTCATTATATAGTAAGTTAGGAAATGAAGGTGCTGTTACTATTCCTTTTAAGGTTATTAAAACAAAATTGTCTGATAATATTCCTGATTTAAATAAGCTATTTTCAAGAAAATTCGACTGGCTGATTTTCTCGAGTGAAAATGGCGTCAGATACTTTTTCAAAGCAATGGAATTTCAAGGTTTGGATTCACGTTTGTTAAAAAATACTAAAGTTGCTGTTATCGGTAGTGGAACAGCTCAAAAACTAAAAAGTTATTTTATTAATCCCGACTTTGTTCCACAAACTTTTACTTCTAAAGCTTTTGTTAAGGAATTTCCCAAATTTACAAACATAGAGGGAAAAAGTATTTTGAGAGTCAAAGGAGATTTTGATAATGACATTCTTGTAAAAGGTCTTTTGGAAACTGGTGCTGATGTTACAAGCTTAGTCGTTTACAACTTACTTACCGATAAACCAAATGATGATGTCATAAGTGAATTAAAGGATAAAGGTGCAGACGGAATCCTTTTCACAAGTTCTTCGACAGTCAATAATTTCTTTGATATTTTTGGACAAAGCGATGCAAAAAAAATTCTTAACGATTCTAAAGTTTTTGCAATTGGACCTGTTACAGAAGAAAGTTTGAAAAAAAAAGGAATAAATGATATATTTGTAGCAGAAACGCATACAATTGAAGGATTACTCGATAAATTGAAAGAAAATTTATAATATAAATAGGAGACATCATGAAAATTATTTTTACTATTATTGCTACTCTGATAATCCTGACTGGAAATGCATTCTCACAAAGCGGTTGGGAACAGCAAACTTCCAATACCTCAGTAACATTAAAAGCATGTCAGTTCATAGATAACAGTATCGGATTTGTCGCTGGAGCTGATAGTGTACTTTTTACATCCAATTCAGGTGCTAATTGGATTTCAAAATCATCGGGTACATTAACTCAGGGTATAAACGGAATAAGTTTTGTTGATGCTAATACAGGGTGGTTAACCGGAACATCAGGTATTGTAAAGACGACCAATGGCGGTGATTTATGGGTGCTTCAGGAACCGGGTTCGTCAAATGCAACAAATGATATTTTCTTTTATAATTCTTCTAATGGCTGGGCTGTCGGTCCAGGAGGTGTTATATTGAAAACAACCAACGGAGGAGCGAACTGGAGCAGTTCAACATCAGGAACAACTGAAAATTTGAATTCTGTTCATTTTGTAAGCACAACCCTTGGATGGGCAGTAGGAGCAAATTCTAAAATCATTACTACCACAGACGGAGGTGATTCCTGGTCAACCCAATCTTCGGGAACATTTTCTGGTGAATTGCATGATATTAATATGGTTGATGCCAATGTTGGTTACATTGCAGGTGTAAGCGGGACTGTTCTGAAAACAACTAATGGAGGTAGCAGTTGGGTTCGGCTGGACACAAAAAATTTACAGGATTTATATTTCGTTCAATTTGTTGATGCTAATCACGGTTGGGCAGGTGGATTCTTAGGTACGGTTATTAATACAAGAGATGGTGGTGTTACTTGGAAACTTCAGGCAACCACAATCGTTTCTCCTATATACGATATCTTTTTCACATCTCAAACAATTGGCTGGGCTTGCGGACATCAGGGTAAGATTATTCATTCAGTATCTGCAGGTGAAGAAGTCAGAGCTTTGTTTACTGCTGATACGACTAGAGGTATAAAACCATTAACCGTTAATTTTACAAATCAGTCAACCGGCTATCCTTCATCTTATAGCTGGGCATTTGGAGATGGTGGCACTTCAAATCAGGAAAATCCCACACATACTTATACGACTGGAGGAGATTTTTCTGTTTCATTAACAATAACAAGCGGAACATACACAGATACAAGAATGAAAAATAAATACATTCTTGTTGATGAAATTTTATCTGCAGATTTTACAGCAAATCCATCAGCAGGTTCTGCAACACTGACTGTTAACTTTCAGGATGCATCATTGAGTCAACCTGATACATGGTTATGGGATTTCGGTGATGGTTCTTCGAGTACTTTTGAAAACCCGACTCACTCTTATGTAAGTCCCGGGCAATATGATGTATCGCTTACTGTTACAAATTATCAAGGTTCCTCAACAGAAACTAAAAATGCTTTTATTACTGTCTATGATGTTCTTCAAGCCGCTTTTCAGGGAGCACCGTTAACCGGTAAACTTCCGCTTACAGTATATTTTGTGGATTATTCACCAGGGCATCCAAATTCCTGGTCATGGAGTTTCGGGGACGGTGGAACCAGCAATGAACCAAATCCTAATCATACTTATCAAAATTCCGGAACTTACACAGTTACTCTATCTGTTTCGGATGGAATACACAATGACACGAAAGCATTTCCCGGATATATTAAAGTGATTGATGCATTAAATCCAAATTTCACTGCTTCACCCAGAAGCGGTAATCTTCCTTTAACGGTGAGTTTCACCGATCAATCTTATGGCGGACCTAATGCATGGTCATGGGACTTCGGTGATGGACAATACAGCACACAGCAAAACCCACAGCATACATACCTTTTACCGGGTACTTATGATGTCGGTTTGACAATTTCAGATGGAACTTTTCAGGCGTCCGAAATCAAAGATGGTTTTATAGTAGTTACAGGAACACCGATACTCGAAGCAGATTTTTCAGCCACACCTCTCAATGGGTTGGAACCTTTAGCCGTTCAGTTTACCGATTTAACTCAAGGCGGGGTTCTCAGCCGCTCTTGGGAATTTGGTGACGGACAAACAAGTACCGATAATAATCCAAGACATGTTTACCAAAATGACGGCATTTATTCAGTTAGGTTTGTAGTTACCAACGGATTGAATTATGATACTGCCTTTAAAGAAGATTATATTACTGTTTATCCCAGACAGTCCGAGGAGTTAAATGCAGACTTTGAAGCTGATACTACTGTCGTTAACAAACCTTATCTTATTCAATTTTATGACCGCTCAACAGGTAAGCCAAACGGTTATACGTGGACTTTCGGTGACGGCAAAACTTCAACTGTATATGGTGATGTATCTAATTATTATTCTATTTCAGGAACATTTACTGTTTCTTTGACCATAACTGATTCTACAGGAAGTGCTGATACTGAAACAAAAGTGAATTACATTATTGTCAACGAACCGATTAGCGTTGATGAAAGCAACATTGATAATATTCTTTATGCCCGTTCTTCACCTAATCCATTCAGGGAATTTACAGCAATTTCCTATAATTTGGGCAAAGAATCTTTTGTTACAGTGAAAATTTACGACATCTTAGGGAATGAAATAATCACTCTTTTCGAAAATCATCAGAGTGGAGGATTGTACAATTTGGTATGGCAGCCGGTTGATAAAGACAACAAATTATTGGAAAATGGGATATATTATTATGCAATATCAAGCAAATCATCGACAGGAATAGTAAACTTTACAGGAAAACTCATTTTATTTAGGTAAGTAAGATTCTAAATAGTTCAATGTTTCTCTTGTTCCAAATCCGGATTTATTCGGATTTGGAAAATCAATTATACATTTGCAATGATTAGGTTGAAAAAGTATATCAAATTTATACTTTCTACTTTTTGCTTTGAGCATTCTGCTTAAGCTATTACTTAATAACCGTATAAATCGGTCCTTTTTGCGTCAATCGGCTTTCAATCAAATTTACAGAAAAATTTTGCACCAAACCATAATCAATGCCGGAAAATTTTGGAAGAATTTTTCCAAATTCAGGAGCAACAGATTTCACTCTTTGCAGAGACAAATGTGGTTTGAAGCCCCTTTTTTCTTTATCGAAACCCAGCTTAATTAAATTAAATTCGATTGCTTTTTGAATTTCGAATATTTTCCTGTCATTATTGATAATATTCACAAAAAAGACTTTAGGGCTTTTCGGATTTGGAAATACTCCCAATCCTTTGAGAATAAAACTCGATTCATGTTGTTTCAATTGCTCATCAATCGAGTCCATGATATTCGGAATTTTATCTACTTCTACATCACCTAAAAATTTATATGTAAAATGTAAATTTTCCATCTCCACCCATTTGCCAAAGCAAAAAGCTGAAAATTCACCGACAATTTTTTTATATCCTTCGTAAAACTTCTCTGATTTTATAAAAGTTCCGATAAACAACCTTTTCTTTTCCATAGTTCTTACCTCCAATAAAAGTTTATCGTAATTTACGAAAAAATTAAATAGCCAAAAAAATAAATAATCAATAGTTTGGTAAAATATTTTTCCGATAAAAATAATTTTCAAAGAAAAAATTCGTTATATAGTAATCAAAATTAAATTTTTTACAAAACTATTTGAAAATATAAAGGTAATATTTTTTGCAGGAGTGATAAATGACTGATATTAAAGAGTTAAACGAGAAGATACAAAGGGAAAGTGCTTTTGTGGATATTTTACTCATGGAAATGGGTAAAGTTATCGTAGGACAAAAATCAATGGTCGAAAGAATGATGATTGGGCTATTATCCAATGGTCATATACTTTTGGAAGGAGTTCCGGGACTGGCAAAAACATTGGCAATTAAAACCCTTGCTTCCTCGATAGATGCAAAATACAACAGAATACAGTTCACACCCGATTTACTGCCGGCTGATGTTACGGGTACTATGATTTATAATCAGAAGAAAGATGAATTTACCGTCCGTAAGGGACCGATTTTTGCAAATTTCATTCTTGCTGACGAAATTAACCGCGCTCCAGCAAAAGTTCAAAGTGCTTTGCTCGAAGCCATGCAGGAAAAACAAATTACCATTGGTGAGAACACTTTCATGTTGGAAGAACCTTTTCTTGTTATGGCAACACAAAATCCAATTGAACAGGAAGGAACCTATCCATTACCTGAAGCTCAGGTTGACAGATTTATGCTCAAAGTTGTCATAGGTTATCCTGACAGAGATGAAGAAAAAGCAATTATGCGTGAAAATCTTGCACATGAATTTCCGTCAGTTAAACCTTTGCTGAAACCTGATGAAATTCTTCGCGCAAGAAACCTTGTAAAAGATGTTTATATGGATGAAAAAATCGAACATTATATATTGGATGTAGTATTTTCTACCAGATACCCGAAGGAATATAAACTCGATAAACTTACTCAGTTGATATCTTATGGGGCATCTCCACGTGGTTCCATTTATCTTGCCCTTGCCGCAAAAGCTTATGCTTTCATTAAGCGTCGTGGGTATGTCATACCGGAAGATATACGCGCTGTTTGTTTAGATGTTTTAAGGCACAGAATAGGATTGACCTACGAAGCAGAAGCTGAAAACATAACATCTGAGGATATCATCAACGAAATCTTGAATACTGTCGAAGTTCCTTAATGAAAGTTTGGAGTTTTAAGTTTTGAATTTAAGTTTTTTAGGGTTAGAGTTAAATATTAATATGGTTCTTTTGGAAAATAATGTTATTGTTCTAAGGTTCAATAGTGATATTGTTCTATAGTACTTAAGAACTTCAGCACTAAAATACCAGTAAAAAAAATGGAAACAGCAGAATTAATAAAGAAAGTCAGAAAAATAGAAATAAGGACAAGAGGTTTGTCCAAGCAACTCTTTTCAGGTGAATACCATAGTGCATTCAAGGGAAAGGGTATGGCTTTCAGTGAAGTTCGTGAATATCAGTTCGGTGATGAAATCCGTACGATTGACTGGAATGTAACTGCTAGGTTCAACCATCCTTATGTTAAAGTGTTCGAAGAAGAACGTGAGTTAACTGTTATGCTTCTTGTGGATATGAGCAGTTCCGAGAGCTTTGGCACCAAACAACTGTTTAAAAATGAATTAATCACCGAACTATGTGCCGTACTTGCGTTTTCGGCAATTCAAAACAATGACAAAATCGGTGTTATTTTCTTTTCGGACAAAATAGAAAAATTTATACCACCCAAAAAAGGAAGGACGCATATATTACGTATCATCCGCGAATTAATTAACTTCAAACCAGAGAATATAGGAACTGACATCGGTGAAGCTCTTAGGTATTTTACCAATGTTGTAAAAAAGCGAAGTATCGCTTTTATTCTTTCAGATTTTCTTGATAAAAATTTCGAAGAACCCTTGAAAATAGCAGGGTCAAAACATGATACAGTCGCTGTTCAGATTTATGACCAAAGAGAATCTGAAATTCCAAACATTGGCTTGATTAAAGTAAAGGACCCCGAAACAGGAAGTCAAATCTGGACCGACTCATCAAATTCAGTAGTCAGGGAAAACTACAAGCATTGGTGGTCGAACCGGCAGGATGAACTTAAAACATTATTCATCCGCAATAGAGTTGACTTGATAAAGCTAAGAACGGATAAATCCTACGTCCAACCACTTATGACATTCTTCAAGCAACGCGGTAACAGAAGATAATATTTGCTGAATTCTTAAAAAGCGACAAGTTGCTTCAACGTCCTCATCGAAGAAAGTCTGGTTACTTCTATACACTTATAATTAAAAAAGTTACAAGCATTTTTTAAAATATCATTTCTTAATAAAATTTACTTCTTATTATACAAACAAAACCATTATCCGCCCTGAAAATTGATTATTGTAAATAAAATGAAGAATTTTATTTAAGTAATTCGAGTATTATTGAAGGATTTAAAATTGATATTTAAAACATTTTCTTTAAATTAAATTATTGAAAATGGTAAAAGTCAAAATATTATGCTAAATATAAATAAGAAAAGAGTTTTAAAGCTAAATGATAAGTCTGATTATCAAGGTCCCGTAGTTTACTGGATGAGCCGTGACCAAAGGGTAAATGATAATTGGGCGTTGCTTTATGCTTACCAAAAAGCTGTTGAAAGGAAATTGCCTCTTGTTGTGGTTTTTTGTTTGGTTGCCGATTATTTGGGAGCAGGTTACCGACATTACAATTTTATGCTCGAAGGTCTGAAAGAAGTAGAAGGTCAATTAATTAAACTTGGAATTAAGTTTATTTTAATAAAGGGAAAACCGGATGTTCAAGTCCCGAAATTTATTAACGAAATTAATGCCGGATGTTTGATTACTGATTTTGACCCTTTAAAAATGAAAAGAAAATGGAAGGCAGAAATTAACAATAAAATTAATATTGCGTTTTATGAGGTAGATGCTCATAATATCGTTCCGTGCTGGATTGCAAGTGATAAAGAGGAATATTCAGCTTACACTTTGAGACCTAAAATTAACAGAATACTAAATGAATATTTGGAAGACTTCCCTCAATTGAAACCTCTACATTCTCCTCTTAAAAGTGAGATAAATTGGGTCCAAATTCATAAGAATTTAAGAATTAACAGACAAGTTAAAGCAGTAGATTGGCTCAAATCAGGAAGTGGTAATGGAAAAATAGTTTTGTCAGAATTTATCAGAAATAAACTTCAATTTTACCATATTCAAAGAAATAATCCGAATGCCGACAAAGAATCCAATTTGTCTCCATATCTTCATTTTGGACAGATATCTTCTCAAAGGGTCGCCCTCGAGATATTGCGGTCATACTCTTTTCAGGAAGCAAAGGAATCCTACCTTGAGGAACTCATTACAAGAAAGGAACTATCTGATAATTTCTGTTTTTACAATCCGAATTATGATAATTTCAATGGTTTTCCGGAATGGGGGCAAAAAACATTGAATGAAAATCGCAAAAAGAAAAGAGAGCATATTTATTCTTTGGAAGATTTTGAAGCCGCTGAAACTCACGATAAACTTTGGAATGCCGCACAAATGGAGATGATACACAAAGGTAAAATGCACGGCTATATGCGTATGTATTGGGCTAAGAAAATTCTGGAGTGGACTAAATCTCCGGAAGATGCAATGGATATAGCTATCTTTTTAAATGATAAATATTCCCTTGACGGTAGGGACCCTAATGGCTATACGGGAATTGCCTGGTGCATTGGAGGTGTACACGACAGAGCTTGGACTCCCAGACCGGTTTTCGGAAAAATCAGATATATGAGTTATAATGGCTGTAAATTGAAGTTTGATATAAATCTTTATATTGAAAAATTCAGTTAATACCTAACTCAATTTTGGAAGTATCAACTTGAATGTTGTTCCATTTGTCTTAGATGTTGTAAAGTTGACTGTACCGCCAAGAACGGTTTCTGCAAAGTATTTCATAAAATAAGTTCCCAATCCTCTTCCGATTGAATCATGAGTTGTGAAATATTTCTGAAAAATTCTAATTGCAGTTTCCTCGGGTATATAGTAATCATTCCAGACATTAAAAATAATAACATTTTCATTAACATCAAACCACAATCTTACGACAGCTTGTGGTTTGCTGTGCTCAAAAGCATTGGTGAGCATATGTATTAAAATTCTCATGATAAGCATATAATCCGAAATGAAATCTTTTTTTTCTTGTGGTGGAATTATTGAAAAAGTTATGGCTGAAGCAACGGGATTATTTTCGAATATTTTGAGAATACCGTCAAAAAGTTGATTAATACTTATTTTTTCTTTCTCAGCAAAGTATTGAACCTCCTGAGGATTGAACAGTGCTTTCTGGAATTCAATTTCCTTTGATATTAAATTTGCGATATTTTTTACATCAGAGCATTGAGATTCCAACTCTGAATGATTTTTGCTAATAAAATTAACATTGTCATTAAGTAAATTGATTAGATTCGAAATATCTCCAAAAAATGTCTTTTCGAGATATGCCCTTTTTTGATATTCCGTTATATCGTTGAGGAAAATAAGTAAATATTTTTTCTTGTTTAAATATATACGTGTAGATTTTATAGATAAAAAATATTCTGTGGTTTTGCCTTCTTTGGTTGCTAAAATGGAGCAAAATCTTTCAGTGTTGTTGTTATTTTCAAGAGCTGAAACCATAGAAATAGCGGCACCGCAACTCGAGCAATACTTACTTGTTCCGCATCCTGCCGGCATATCTTTTGAATAATTGCAGTTCAAAGCTTCTCCTAATCGTAATCCAAGCAAATCTGAGGGATTTTCAACGCCGAGATATGACATGAATGTAAAATTGAGGGTAATAATTTGCCTGTTGCTGTTAAGTATCGCAAGGAAGTTAGGCACCATTGTCAGCATTTCACCTATAATCGGACTTATACTTATTTCATCAACATCATTATATAGTTCCTTCAAATCATTCCTTTGAGGATTTGCAAAATAGGAGACTTTGTCTGTCATCCCAATATCAATATGATTATTTGAGTTTGACAATCAGTGTAAAGAAAAAAAATATTTTATAATTAATTAAATATCAGTTATTTGTAATAAAATGGAAATAATATTCAACTCAATAAATTAGCAAATAATTATACAAAAATAAATAATTTTATTCAAATAAAAATATTTTTCCCTAATTTGAAATATATTTTTTATTTTCCATAAATAAATTTAGTGTTATGAGAATTGAAGAATTTTTGAAAGATAGCTCCAGAGCAACAATTGACAAAGCGACCGAACTAGTATTAGCTGACAAAAAACTGTTTAATGAGATTGTAAATCTTTCATTGTATAAATTCACAAAACATTCATTAAGGGCTTCACGTGTATTACATTTCTGCTCCATACACGAACCTGAAATGTTAAAACCAATAATGGGAGAGTTACTGATTGGTTTGAAAGAAATAAAAAATGGCAGTATAAGAGGTAACATACTTAGTGTTTTTTACGAGATGGAACTGCCAAATGAAGAAGGTTTTCTCGGAGAACTTACTCAAGTCTGTTTCGATATGTTGAATGGAGAAAGTGAAAGGGAGTCGTTAGCTGTTTACAGCATTGATGTTTTAGTCAAAATATGTAAATTTTATCCGGAATTAAAAAATGAACTTATACAAAATCTTCAATCATTGATACCTCATAAAAAACCTGCTTTTCGGTGCCGTGCAGAAAGAGCTTTGAAGGTCTTAAAGAGTAAATGAACTTACAAAATGAATATCTTCAGAAGCCCCTATTCATTAGAAATTGACTCTGTAGTATAAAATACCATAATAAAATAAAAAGTATTTTTACAAAGAAATGGAACAAATTTTTTATATTTGATTATAAATGAAATGCATAAGAAAAATTAAATATTAGTTGAATTCAATATGATAACGATTGTCTTCATATAAATGAAATATTATTTTTAACAACTGGTAATAATGAAAATTTGGAAAAAGAATATATTAGAAAGAACAGATAAAAGTACCTTTATTATTTTGTTATTTATTTTATTATTACTTGTAAGTGCAAAAGCAGAAGCATCTGATACTTATTGGGAAGTAAGGAACTTGGACAATCCAGCATCCGGTTACCTCTATGTTGATTTATCTAGTGAGGGTTTTGCATTAATTGATAACTATGGTATGAAACAGTTTGTTGATACAAGTTCTTATTTAAAAACTTGTATTAACTGGAAAATGCTTAGAGATGGAACATGGGGATGTTTCAATTTAGGTAGTTTATGGATTTATAATGAAGACTTACAATTTTTACGGGAGATTAAATTCCCGCAAAATTACGGTGCTGATATTCACGATTGCGATGTTACTGATGATGGTCATTATTTGCTGTTATGCACAGAACAAAGGGTAGTGGATATGAGTCAGATTGTGGAAGGTGGAGATACGGCAGCTGTTTTGAATTATCACGTTATAGTTGAAACCGATGAATCAGGAGTTATTTATTTTATATGGAATTCTTTCGAGCATTTCGAAATCACCGATGCGACAAGCGATATTGATTTAACTCAGAAAAATATTAACATTCAACATGCAAATAGTATAGCCATTGACATAGACGGCAATTATTTGCTTTCATCCCGTCATTATGGCGAGGTAACAAAAATTAATAAACTCACAGGTGATATCATTTGGAGACTTGGCGGCAGTGAATGCAAGAATAACGAGTTTGTCTTTATAAATGATACCGTAGATAGTTTTTTCGGGTTTTCTCATCAACATTCAGTTAATGTTTTAGATAACGGGAATATTCTTCTATTTGATAATGGTAATTTAAAACCTAATCAATTCTCCAGAGCAGTTGAATATACTCTCGATGTTGATAACAGAAGATGTACTAAGGTTTGGGAATACAGATACAACCCTGACATTTTCAGGAATTCAATGGCTAATGTCCAAAGGTTGGATAACGGGAACACTTTGATTAATTGGGTATCAGAAAGAATTACTGAGGTCAGGCCCGATAAAAGTATTGCCTTTGAAATTATTCTACCAGAAGATTATGCAACCTACAGAGCTTTTAAATATGTAACTAAAATGAATTCTAAACGATTAAATATCAGTAGCAATGGTTCATATAGTTTCACCGGAGGAAATAAAGAACAAACAAGCATTACAATAGATATTGATAATTTAGTCGGTCAAGGCAACCTAACTGTAGAAAAGCATAATTACGCTCCACCATCATCGAGAATGAGCTTTTTGGATTCCGGATTTTCTTCGGTTTTTCCTTATAGATGGGTAGTAAATAATAATGGAATAGGGTCAATAACTGGTGAGTTTAGGATTAAAGTGGGCGAACTGTCCGGATTAACAGAGCCATCGAAAGCAAGTATTTATAAAAGAAGTCGTGAAACAGTAGGAGATTTTGCAGAATTGAATACAGGGTATAACAGTCTAACCGGTGAACTGACAGCTGAGTTTAGTGATTTTGGAGAGTTTATTATTTGTTCAAAAAAACTTGGCATAGTTGAATTGCTGAATCCTGGAAACAATGAAACTGCTAAAGGATTAAAGGGACTTTTGAAATGGCAAAAAATTATAGGAGCAACACAATATCGAATTCAACTGAGTAATGAAGATAAATTCACTAATCCGATTCTTAATGTCGTTGTTGGAAATGTTGATGAAATTGAATATAGTGTTGAAGGTAATGATGCAGTTTATTTTTGGCGAGTTCAGGGGATGAACAACAAGGATACATCAGTTTGGTCCAATATATATTCATTTTCTACCGAATTGGAATCTCCAAAGTTAATGGAGCCATCAGATAATGCAAAAGGGATTAGACTCCATTCCGAATTTAAATGGAATTTGGTATCCGGAGCTACGAACTATAGAATTCAGATTGCTTATGATGTTCAATTCAAACAGGTTGCTCAGGATTTGAATATAAGTTCTAATTCATCGGAAGTTGACCTTGCTGATTTTAGTACTAAATATTACTGGAGAGTTAAAGCAATGAGAAGTGAAGATTCGAGCAGTTGGTCGGATGTTTGGAGCTTTACTACAAAACTAACTAATCCTGTTTTATTACTTCCAAATGATGGAGAGATGAATGCTGACACAAGTGGTAAATTACAGTGGAGTAATGTCGGTCAATTTGTGGGTTATAATGTTAGAATTTCGACAGATTCATTATTTGGCGAATTAACAAATGAAGGAACTGTCATAGAAAATTATTATGATTATTACGGTTTAAAATATAATGAAAATTATTACTGGCAGGTCAGATGTGTTAACGAAACCGATACAAGCGATTGGTCAACAGCATTTAAGTTATCCACAAAACTCGCAGGACCGTATTTGACTAACCCAAAAAATAAACAAATTGTTACTGCCAATAAAATTTTATTGGTTTGGAATGATGTACAAGGTGCTTCAGTCTATGACATTGAAATATCTTACGATTCTCAATTTTCAGTTCAATATCGTGAAGAGAAAAATTTTGCAGGGACTTCGCTACTATTAAATGATTTGCCAAAGGGTAAAGAATTGTTTTGGAAAGTCAAAGCAAAAAATGATTCAAAATTTAGTAACTGGTCTGCTGTTTGGAACTTTAGTGTATTGTATGAGGACAAGGCATTAGATGCTCCTAATCTGATAAATCCAGAAAATAATTCCATTGAACAGGATACAAGCGGATTTCTTGTTTGGTACAAAATAGATGAAGCAGACAGTTATCTGTTGGAATTATCAGACATGGCAAATTTTAGCAATGTAATAATCAGCGAGTCTATTAGCACCGATACAACCTTCCTTTATTATGGACTGGAGCATGACAAAAATTATTCCTGGCATGTCAGAGGTGAAAAAGCTGACACGATAGGTCCGTGGTCTGAAACATGGAATTTTACAACCAAAAAAGCTGTTGGTGTTGAAAAGGATAAAGAAATGGTTCAGTATTTATATTTAAAAAATGGGGCTTTGTTTTTAAATTTGAATTATACAGGATTCGTTTCATTATCAATTTATAACCTGACAGGAATGAGGATTCCGTGTACTTGGAATAATTCGGATATATTGATAAATAATGAAATTTTACTTGATATAAATCATTTAACAAACGGCATTTATTTTTTAACAATAGAAAATCATTCCAATCGAACCAACATATCCTATATGAGGAAGCAATTCATTTTAATTAAAAATGATTAGTTTCGTCATTCCGAAATATGAAAAATAAAAACCAATTTATTGATACGATTAACAGTCTAAGCAATCTGAAATATATTGATGAACTGGATGAATTAATTGAAAAAGGGAAGAATAAAATTTCAATTAAGAATCTGGTTGGTTCTTTGGGTTCTTTGACTGTAGCCGGACTATGGAATAAGAAAAAAAGGAGATATTTTATTCTAACATTCAGCACTAAAGAAGCTGAAGAATGGCATCATAATTTATCCCTATTCTCTGAGGATAAGTATCTGGCTTTGCTAACGCCACCCAAAAAAGACACAAAGTTCGAAGTCGAAACATTAGACCAGCGATATATCTGGCTTATTGAAGGACTAAATAAAATTAACAATGTTGACTTTCCAATAATAATTACAACCCCTGAGATTTTTAATATTAATATTCCCAAAAAGAATCAATTAATTACAAATGTAAGCAGGATTAGACAAGGAGAGAAAATCAATTTTCAGGAGTTTACACAGGGGCTTATATTAAATGGGTTTGATAAAAAGGAATTTGTTTCCGGGCAGGGAGATATTTCCATCAGGGGAGGTATCGTTGATATTTATCCGCTGGGATGCGAAAATCCCTTGAGAATTGAATTTTGGGGTAATGAGATTGAATCAATCAGAGAGTTTGACACTGTTTCTCAAAGGAGCATACAATCTCATAATTCATTTGAATTTATGAACTCTGTTTTTGAGTCCGAAAGAGAGGATTTTGATTCGAATATTTTGGAATATTTAAGTAACGATACAATTTTTATTCTCGATTCTCCCGATATGATATTATCCGAATTTAAGCTAAATGAATTGCCAATTCATGGACAAACAATTAATATCAATAAATTCGGTGATGCAGATATTCTTATCAATTCTTATACGCAACCAAAATATCATGGCTCTGTTAATAAACTATCACAAGATATTAAACGATTATCAAATCGTAATACTAATATTATTCTTTGTGCTGAAGGTAAGATTCATTCCGAAAGGTTTCAGGAGTTAGTTGAAACCAGACTTGAAGAGATCCTTCTTGACTGGCAGCAGATAGGAGACGACATACAGAAACAAATTACTAATGACCAATTATTAATTACGAATGATTTTTTAGAAACCGATAACAGACAACGGATAACTGACAACGAATTTTCAACTCCTGACTCACAACTCACAACTCACAACTATTCACTGGATAACATTAAGAAAACTCTAACATGGCTTGATGAGACAGTTAGCGACGGTTTTGTTCTGCCTGATTACAATCTTGCAGTTTTTACCGAACATGAAGTTTTCGACAGGGCAAGATTTCAGTACAGCCGTACAAAAATACAGGTTGCCGGAATAAGTTTATCAGAACTCAAACAACTGAATATAGGTGATTATGTAGTTCATGTGGAAAAAGGAATAGGGAAATTCAACGGCTTTCACAAAGTTGCTATGGGAGGTAGTTTGCAGGATTGTGTGAAGTTAGTATTTGCCGAAGGAGATATTTTATATGTAAGTTTAAATTACATAAATAAAATACAAAAATATTCCTCTCAGGAAGGTGTTGAACCGCAGTTAAGCAAGCTTGGTACAAAAGAATGGTTGAGAAAGAAAGACAGAGCTAAAAAACGGCTTAAAGATATTGCGAGAGACCTTATTAAATTATACGCAGAAAGAAAGCTGTCAAAAGGTTATTCGTATCCATCTGATACAACCTGGCAAAAGGAATTTGAAGCATCATTTATTTACGAGGATACACCGGACCAGACGCAAACGACAATTGAAGTCAAAAATGATCTGCAGGATGATTCTCCGATGGACAGACTTGTTTGTGGTGATGTAGGATTCGGTAAGACGGAGATAGCCGTCAGAGCCGCTTTTAAAGTTGTTCAGACCGGCAAACAGGTGGCAGTTCTTGTACCGACGACAATTCTTGCACAGCAACATTATATGACTTTACGGGACCGATTTGAAAATTTTCCTGTTAACGTGGAAGCATTATCAAGGTTCCGTACTAAAAAGGAACAGACTGATATAATCAACAAATTAGGTAAAGGACAGGTTGATATTTTAATTGGGACTCACCGTTTGTTAAGCAAGGATATTCAATTTAAAGACCTTGGGCTTTTAGTCATTGACGAGGAACATCGCTTTGGAGTAGGTGCAAAGGAGAAATTAAGAAAGCTGAAAGTTAATGTTGATACATTGACTTTGACGGCTACTCCAATACCCAGAACGCTTAATTTTTCATTGATGGGAGCAAGAGATTTAAGCGTTATCGAAACACCTCCGAGAAACAGATTGCCTGTGTCAACCGAAATTCTTGAATGGAAAGATAATGTTATCAAACAAGCAATAATTAATGAAATCGAAAGAAAAGGACAGGTATTCTTTGTAAGCGATAAAGTAAATGATTTGGAAAAGATTCTCCTTAAGCTACAGGTATTGATGCCAACTGTTAAGTTTGCATTAGCTCATGGTCAGATGAGTAATGCTGAACTGGAGAGAGTTATGGAAAAGTTCATAGCAGGAAAATTCGATGTATTAGTAACGACAAAAATTGTTGAATCGGGGCTTGATATCCCAAACGCTAATACTATATTAATTAATCGTTCTCATAATTTTGGGCTTGCTGAATTGTATCAACTTCGCGGCAGAGTAGGCAGGAGTAACGTTCAGGCATATTGCTATTTAATCATTCCACCGCTTAGCTCGATTGGGACTACAGCTTTGAAAAGACTTCATGCAGTAGAGCAGTTTACCGAACTTGGTAGCGGTTTCCAGCTTGCCATGCGGGATATGGAAATCCGGGGAGCAGGTAATTTGCTTGGTCCGGAACAAAGCGGATATATTCTGGATATGGGTTTTGAATTATACCACAAAATACTTGATGAGGCAGTACAGGAGCTTAGACATGAGGAGTTTAGTGACGTTTTCAAAGATACCCGATACGAAATGCCAAAAATTTTAGCAAATGATGATATTGAAATTCAGGTTTATTTCGACGCTTTGCTTCCGGCTGAGTTTATTCAAAGTGATACCGAAAGATTTTCCGTATATAAACGGTTTTATAATGTGCAATCAAACAGCGAATTAGAGGAATTAAGGAAAGAATTGCTTGACAGGTTCGGAAATTTGCCGGAGAAAGCAGAAAATCTCATATTTGTTGTTAAGTTAAGGATTGCTTCTTTGAATACCGGGTTTAACAAAATAATCTTAAATCCTCACCAGTTAATAATTGAATTACCTCAAGAAACAAATGCTGAATTTTACGAAAAAGTATTCCCATCACTTACTGAAATATTTCAGGATATTCCCGATGCAAAACTTGTACAAAAAAAGACTAATCTTCAATTAAATATTCCAATCGAATTACAGGAAGATGCCATCGAAATTCTATGGAGAATAAAAAACAATATCAAAGCTTTGTTCCTGTAAACAACTATGCTATCATAGGGATTATAATGGTTTTAATTATCATGCCAAAAATAAAATTGCAACTCCTGCAACAGCAATGAAAGCTCCAATTATGGCTTTCATGCTTAATTTTTCTTTGTAAATTATTTTCGACATTGGTAGCATAATGATTGGCATCGTGGACATAAGTGTCGAAGCAATTCCAACTTGTGTGTAAATTATCGCTATGAAACTAAGTGTAATTCCCAAATATGGTCCAATAACCGCACCGAGTGACACAAGCCCCAAAGCTTTTTTATCATTGGAAAATACCTTAAAAGGATTTTGATATTTTTTAAAAATAACAGCAAAAGGGAGCATGATAATTACTGCGGATGATATTCTCACAAAAGTCGCTACAAACGGATGAATATCAGTGTTCGCAAATGCCATTTTACCAAGCACCAATCCAATTCCTTGCCCAAGAGCGGCAATAAAACCACAGAAAACACCGAATTTGGTAATTTTGAATTTTCCGTCGCTTTTTGGCTTATCCATAACAACTATTGTTATACCGATTAAAGTTATAATCATACCTGATATTGCAATCAGAGTTAATACTTCACCGAGCAGAAAGTAAGCAAAAATTGCGGCGAATGCAGGGTTAAATGATAATAATAATAAACCTATGCGTGGACCAACAAGATTGAAAGATTTGAATAGAAAACTATCACCAATTACAAGACCTACAAATCCACTGAGGGATAAATAAATAATTTGTTCCTGAGTAACTGAATAGTCAATCTTCAATATCAGAATGGTTATTATTAATAATAATGAAGCAACAATCATTCTCGAAATATTTAACTGAATAGTTCCGATTCTGAAAGTTGCTGCAGTAAACACAAAGGAAGATGTTGACCATAGCAACGCTGCTGACAAAGCACTTAATTCACCTAAAAACATAAAAATATTTAATAATTTAAAAATAAATTCAGCAAATTTATCATAAATATTTGAAAATGTTTATAATTCTCTATAATTTTGATAATTATGAAAAGATTTTTATCAATTATTCTCTTGTGCTTTTTACTTCTGAATACCATCGGAACGATTGGATATTTCTATATTCAACGTTCAGCAATCAGAGCAGAGATGAAAGCATTGATGAAATCAAATGTCTCACAGGATAAAATTGAAAAAATCGTTATTAATAATAATTCCCAGCATTTTCAGAGAATACATAGCAGAGAATTCAGGTATTGCGGTAAGATGTATGATATTATCAAAGAAGTTAAAAAAGGAAGCACAACAACATTTTACTGCATTAACGATAAAAAGGAAGAAGAATTGATGGAATCAATCTCAAAATACTTTCAGACATCCGATGATGGCATGACAAGCGTGAAGTATTCAGGAAAAATTCTTAAAAATATCTTTTTCCCATTGTATTTTGAAAGTACAAAATTAAACAGTGAATTTGAATTAGCACATCAGAATATTCTGATTTTCGATAGTATATGTTTGGTAAATTATTACGATGTCGAGTTACCTCCTCCAAAGATTAAAAATCCTTACAACTCATTAATTTAATTAACAAACTGAAATTTTATTCAGTCTAATATTTTTAATTTAAAATTTAAGGAGACTTTTTAATGAGAAAATTTCTAATTTTCTTTTGTTTATTATTATTTTCTTTAACTCTCTGGAGTGAAGAAAGTAAACATATAGATTCAATTAAAACTTATCGTTTAGGAGAAATCGTTTTGGAATACGGTAAGTACAAGAAACCAGTGATGACAAGCTCTGTTTCTGATTTCCAATATTATCAGATACAAAAAACCGATGCAACCTCAGTTTCTGATTTTGGGAAGTATATTCCATCCGGCTTGATAAAAACAAATTCGAGAGGTGAAACACTTTTGTTTCTGAGAGGTTCAGGCGAAAGGCAACTTGGTTTGTTTTTCGATGGCGTTTTGTTGAATGTTCCTTGGGATAATCGTATGGATTTGAGCATATTACCTATTGATATTATTGGCAGAGTTTTTGTCAATAAGGGTTCGAGTTCAGTTTTATTCGGACCGAATATATTAGGAGGTGCTTTGAATATCAGCACAATAGAAAGAGAAAACGATGGTTTTGGTGCTGTTCTTAGAATTCAAAGGAGTGATGCCAATGAACAATTAGTTTCTCTTATGCACGATGGTAGAATAGGGAAATTTAATTACATTGCAAATATTTTCTATTCTAAGAGCGATGGATTTTTATTGCCAGGGCATGATTCAATAGGTGATTCCACAAATCAAAACCGGAATTCATCTTTGAGAACTAATACCGATATGAAAAGACTAACGGCTTATGTACGTGGAGAATACAAAATTGACGGGATTGCAAATGTCGGTATTTCTTTCAATCATATAAACAGTGAAAAAGGGGTTGCTACTTTAACCGAGGCGGCAACTTCAGACATACGGTTTTGGAGATATCCTGAAATTATGAGAGATATTCTTACAGTGAATGGTGAATATATTTTTGCAGATAATTTGAAATTCAAAGCAGTTTTTTGGTTTGATAAATTCAGTCAAATTATAGATGCTTATTCGGGTATTTCTTATTCTTCTCTCACCCAAAAGCAGAAAGATGATGATTTGACATTGGGGACGAGGATTACCCTCAATTATCAAATGGCGGAGAATCAAAATCTGACAATTGCTTTCAATGGTTATAAAAGCAGACACAATGAGATAATTGAAGATAATTCAGGAGTTGTAGATAGCGATTTAGATTTTTCTCAACTTACATTATCTTCAGGAGTTGAATACAAGGGGAATTTTAATGGACTTTTAATTTCTTCAGGAGTTACTTATGATTATAATAACAATCCTAAAACAGGAATATTTAAAGAGCATGAAGGAATTTCAAATTCAGATTTTGCAGCATTCGCAGGAATGAGATATCTGCTGGGCGATAATCTTGATATCTATGCAAATACAAGTCGAAGGAGCAGATTTCCGACAATGAGAGAATCCTTTTCAGGAGCGATGAACAAATTCAAGGTTAACCCCGATTTGAGACCTGAAACTGGCATAATTAATGAAATAGGAGTTTTGTATCATAAAGGAGATTTAGCACTTGAGCTGACGGGTTTTGCAAGTTTCTACGATGATTTGATAGACCAAATTAGGTTGTCTGAAGAAGAAGATTCTTTAAAAAGGAAAATGCGTGTTAATTTTGCTAATGCGACAATCAGTGGTGTAGAAGCTCAATTCAGATACAATCCAGCCAATTCTTTTTTTGCTGAAGGATATCTGACCTTTATGTTTTCAAACGGAGAGAATAATGATAAAAAACTCGAACACTTGGAGTATAAACCTGAACTCATGGGATTGCTCAATCTTGGCTATAAATTCGATTTAGGAATAATTCCCAATTTGGAAATTGAGTATATCGGTAAACAATGGGGTGCAGACCCTGAAGGAGACTTTAGACAGCTTGATGCTTATTTTATCTTGAATTTAAGATTGGCATATAGCTTTTTTATCAGTAATACTCATTCAGAAATATTTATAAGGTGTAATAATTTTTTAGACCAGTCATCTGTGTCGAAGATTGGATTGCCGAATCCGGGAAGAATGCTGTATGGAGGTATTGTGGTAAGAATTTGATAATAAAAAAGGGCTGTTTCTTAGTAGAAGCAGCCCTAAATTTTATATTGATTATCAGTTCATCGCTTTTTTGATTGATTGCATGAATTGTGTCTTGTTTCTTGCACCAACAATTTTTTCAACAATATTGCCTTTTCTGTCAATAATGAATGTTGTGGGAATTCCGGGAATATCACCATAAGGTGAAACAATATCTTTAGTAGGGAGGAAGATGTGGTAATTGATTTTCATCTGCTTTGCAAAACCTTTTACAAGACTTCTAACCTGCTCCAAAGTTCCCTTATTATCGAGAGCAACAGAGACCACTACAAAATCCTTATCGGGAAGTTCTTTGTTGATTTCAATTATATCAGGAATTTCCATTCTGCATGGACCGCACCATGTCGCCCAGAAATTAAGAAAAACAACTTTATTTTTTGTAATTTCAGAGAATTTAAATTTCTTGCCGTCATCAAGCCATTCAAAATCTACTGCTTTACCTTTTTGCGGTTTACCGACTTCTGTGATGTCCAATACTTTTGGCTCAGAAGAAGTGTTTGAAGCAATCTGAACAGTAGATTGTTTGTCACTATTAATAATAGTCTTATTATTTTCTTTTGTACAAGCAATGCTATTGAACATAACAACCGATAAAATAAATATCAAGCTAAATAATTTGTAATTTTTCATAAAGTATTCCATAGTTATTAAATATTTTTTAAGATTAACGAAAATTATATAAAATTATTTGAAAAATATTCAATATGTAAATTATTGAATTATAAAGAATTTCTGTTAAGTTGCTGAAAACTATATTCCTTAACAGCAATATAGTTTATTTGAATATTTAAAAAAATGGGAGTAATAAATATTTGAAAATATTACTCCCAAATGAAATTATTTGATTTGTATTTATTTCGGTGAAATAATATGAATTTGAACAGTTCTGGAAAGTTGCCTTCCCACAGGTAAATCATTGTCAAAAAGAGTCGGTGATTCACCTGCTCCGTAAGATTCGTATTTTGCAGATTTAACTTTTGATTCGAGATATTTTCTTACAGTTAAAGCTCTCCTTTGTGCAAGCCCTTTGTTGTATTTTTCATCACCAATTCTATCGGTATAACCAAATATTTTCACTGTTGAATTGAATTTAATTAAAGGTAGTATATCTTTGTTAATAATATCCAAATCTTTTTGGGAAATTTTGTCATCGTCAAAATCGAAGAGAATCAAGCTGAACTTTGCTATAGTTTTATCAGGTAATTCCTCGGTTTTCTTTTTTGAAGAAGAATAATAATCTACCGGAATTGTTCCCGAGACTTCCTTTTCTTTACTTTTACTGTTTTTTGCCCAAAGGACATATTCAATTGGTATTTCGCTTTTGACTAATTCATTAGGAATTATAACCCAGTCAACTATTTCAGGTGCTCCGAAACCGGCGAATGTCCTGATTTCATTTCCCTTTTGTGTAATACTTAGTTTCCATTCCTCGAGTGAATCACTCGATTCTGCATAAGGGACAAATTCAATTACATTTGGGTCAGCATAAGTCTGGTTATCCTTTTCAATAAGGATAGGTTTTAGAATGCCGGAGTTTGAACTGCTAATCTCTACACGCCTATTTTCTGCTATTCCGTCCGGGTCTTTTAACGAAGATGGTTTTTCCGGGAGACCAGAACCTTGCACATTAATTCTTTCTGGGGCGATTTTATAATTGTTAACCAAATAATCTTTTACGAATTGAGCACGGTTCAAAGCTAACTGGCTGTTGCCAATTTCTGCTTTATTGTCAATGGTACCCGTCAGGATTAAATCAGCGACAGGGTTCTCAAGCATTCTTGTACCAATAATATCCAATGTGCTTTGATTTATTTTTAATACATCAGGGACGAGTGAACTTATTGAAAATTCTCCTGCATCTGATTTTGCATAAAGGAACTGCGATGAGTTCGATGGTTTATCTGAATTTTCATCATTAAAAACACTCGCTACCAAAGGGAACTGTTCTGTATATTTTACATCTTCAACTTTTATTCTGTCCAAAGGTTTTGGGTTTCCTTCATTGTCAAAATATTTGACTTCTTTAAAACCGATGTTGAAATATGATGTAGGAGGTTCTATAACTTCAGGTGGCTTAGTCAAAGCAAATGTCAAAGAGAAAGATAACCGTAATTGAGGGACATTCCAACTATTGAAATTATCGCTTCCTGAAACAACGGTAAAAGGAAGGTGATACGTTAATTCAGGAGTTAAATATACACCTCTTGATAATTCATAAAAATAACCAATTCCAAATGTAGCCGCTAATCTGAATTTATCATCCGGTATAACTGTTTTTTCTATGTCTGCAATTGGTTCAGGGCTATTTATTGAATACTTAGGAGACAATGGAAATCCGGTTTCGAGCCCGCCTATCAGGTAAAAATTCTCTACCGGTAACAAATTATGAATTTGAAGTTCCGGTGATATTTCAAGATAATTCAAGCTCGAACTCAGTTCATACTCATCTTTTGTCAGTAATGCTCCCGCACTGTTGTACCCAAGCTTACCTGAAATGATAAACATATTTGATATAGGATATAAACCTGTAAAACCTAATGCCCCCCCAAAACCTGTAGCACTATTGTTGAAATTAATATCACTACCGGATATGTTGTAGATGAAATCGGGTGAATGCATATTTACATTTAAACCTGCATAAAGTCCCAATGATAGTGGAACCTCGACATCGTTTTGAGCATAGATACTATTATTGCAATAGACTGATAAAATAAATATCAAACAAATAATCTTTTTCATATATTCCCCCTTAGAAAGCATCATCATTAAATTAACAAATTAATAATATTTAACAAATCGTATAAAACAACAATTTATTTTATTTTTTAACGTTTAAATTAAATATTAAAAATTTTTCTTTGGAGAGTTAATCATGAGAGTAGTTACTTTGTTAGTTCTTTGTGGCTTAATGTTTTTCTCAGCACAAAATATTACTGTCGCTTCAAATTTCGGCCTATTTGTCGGTTTATCAACGCCTAATGATGAGGTAAACAATGTCTATAATTCTGCAAAATTGAATCTAAACGATTTACAACCCGGTAAATTAATTAGAGAAGCTTCTGCTTTGGGTTATCACATAGGAGGAAAGATACGACTTTCCTTATCTGACGATTTTTCTTTCACAGGAAGTGCCGCCTGGCATAAGTTTCCTGAATCAAATATCGATGTTCTTGACCCGACATCCGGTGACACCCTTGCAAGATTAACCACTACCCAAAATATAATTCCAATCACTGCAGGCATCAATTTCTATTTGATTAATTCTACTATTGGATTATATGGCACAGGCGAACTTGCTTATAGTTATATTTACAATTCTATTGATGTTCAGTATGAAGATGTTCCTTTGGAAATCGAGAAAACTCCGACCGATAGCAGAGTCGGCTTTGGCTTGGGTGTTGGGGCAGACCTCGATTTGCAGTTACTCACTTTGAATTTAGAAGCCAAATACAATATATCGAATCTCATCGGAAAAGTAAGTAATGAGGAAACAAAAGCTTATTTTACCTTATCCCTTGGTGTTTATTTTTAGTTTTATAAGTTTAATGAGTTTTATAAGTTGCAGAGTTAATAAAAAACAAGTTGATAAGTAAATAAATAATTTTTTTCATGTCAAAAATAAATTTTAAGAAATCCTTCAAAATATTTCAAGAAAAACTTGATAATGGTTTAAATGTTGTTTTTGTTCCAGTGCACAAAACTCCGGTTGTCTGTGTGGATATAGCATACAAAGTCGGCTCGAAAGATGAACCATTCGATAAAACAGGAATAGCTCACCTTTTTGAGCATCTGATGTTTGAAGGTACTAAAAAGAATCCTAAAGGTGAATTTGACAAGTTGTGTTCTCTTGCAGGTGGCACAAATAATGCTTACACAAGTTTTGACCTGACAAATTACTTTATGCTACTTCCATCGAACCAGCTTGAACTTGGCTTGTGGCTTGAAGCCGACAGACTAAAGAATTTTCAAATCACTTCCGAAGCTTTACAAAATCAGCAAAATGTTGTAATCGAGGAAATCAATCAGACTGTAGAAGACCAGCCATACGGACTTTGGAGGGATATCATGTCAGCAAATGCTTATACAAAGGATAGCTCTTATTCATGGGAAGTGCAAGGTACTAAAGAACATGTTGCTTCTGTTACATTAAAAGATGCTGAAAAATTCCGGAAAACTTTTTATCAACCGGACAATGCTTGTTTGCTCATTGCCGGTGATTTTGAGTTGGAAAAAGTTAAAGATTTAATTTACAAATATTTTTCAGGAATCAGAAAGTTAGACCGGAAGATTGAGCGAAATACATTTTCAAAAAAGCATTTAATACATTCAGCATATCAGAAATTTGAAGATGACGTCCCAACTCCTGCTCTCTTTCTTGCTTATCATATTGAAGGATTCGTTAAAACACAAAGCTATGCAGGAGATATTGTAGCAAATATACTGGGTGTCGGAAAAAGTTCACGGCTATGGAAGAAATTAGTTATTGAAAAACAATTATGCAATGAAGTCGGAGCTTATGTTGACAAAAGGGAAAATTCCTCTTTACTTATTATCTATGCTTTTGCAAACACTTCTGACATTAGTTGCGATAAGTTAGCAGATGAAGTGAATTCAACTATTAAAGAATTCCTGAGAAAATCCATTAGCAACGAAGAAATGCAAAAAGCAAATAATCAATTATCTTCACAAATGGCTTTCGAGATTGAATCATTAACAGGTTTGGTTGACACAATTGCTCAATTTGCCGTATTCATGGATAACCCAGAAAAAATATATTCAAATCTTGAAATTTATTCAAAATTCACAAAAGCAGATATTCAGGACTACATCAATAATATTTTCAGCAATGGAAATTCGATAAGGATTGATGCAATCCCTTCGTGAAACCTGAAATGTGAAACGTGAAACGTTAGACTAAATGACCGAAGGATTGAAGACTAAAGAACTAAAGAACTAAAGAACTAAAGAACTAAAGAACTAAAGAACTAAAGAACTAAAGAACTAAAGAACTAAAGAACTAAAGAACTAAAGAACTAAAG